>OJDH01000012.1_pt1 | contig 152314 bp, 117 predicted proteins | sample 1592761 | NCBI WGS metagenome assembly OJDH01 (sample SAMN05416855, study PRJEB24817) | seawater metagenome | isolation source: Sea water | place: Canada:Atlantic | collected 2013-11 | reverse complement strand
GGGGGCCACTTTCCCCGCCGTAACCGGATTATCAGTGGCCTCAGTGCCGGGGTGCTGGTGATTGAAGCTGCTCCACGCAGCGGTTCGCTGATCACCGCCCGGCTGGCGCTGGACTATAATCGTGAAGTGTTTGCCCTGCCGGGTGCGTTACACAGCCCGCAAAGTCAGGGTTGCCATACCCTGATCCGTGAAGGCGCTACACTGGTACAGACCACCGCGCACATTATGGAACAGCTGGGTTCAATCCTCGGTGCGCAGTGTGAAGTACAAGCCGTTGAAATGGTTGCCGACTCAGCGGACTTGCCGCTGGTGTTAACGCCTGCCGAGCAGTCGTTACTCAGAGTATTTGAAGCCGAACAGCTGTCGCTGGATCAGCTCTGTGCATTGATGGGACAGGGCGTGACAGCGCTGTTACCCCAGCTGACGGCGCTGGAACTGAAAGGGCTGGTCGAGCGGGCTGGCATGGGTTATCAGCGCATTGGTTAGTATTCACACTTCACGGATAAAGCGCTAACTGGGTGGTAAGGGTAATAAACCCTTAATTGGTATGGTTGCAACCTGGAGCCTGTTTGATTAATGTTCGCCCAGACCATGCGGATTTGCATCCGCCAGGCAGATAATCAGGGCAATGTAAGCTGCCCTGATCACCTGCTCTCCTTACCCACAATGACAATCTATAAAGTTAGGTGACTGATAATGTCCAAGCCGTTTGTTGCGATTCTGATGGGTTCCGATTCTGACCTGCCCGTTATGAAGGCCGCTGCCGACGTACTGCGCTCACTCAAAGTCGAGTTTGAAATGAAGGTAAGCTCTGCTCACCGTACGCCAGTTCAAACCCACGACTATGTTAAAGATGCAGATGCCCGTGGCGCTGTTGCCTTTATCTGTGCCGCAGGCATGGCTGCACACCTGGCCGGTGCTGTTGCTGCAAACACCACCAAGCCGGTGATTGGCGTGCCAATCAACTCCTCTCTGGACGGTCTGGACGCACTGCTGTCTACCGTACAGATGCCGGGTGGTATTCCAGTCGCAACCGTTGCCATCGGCAAAGCGGGCGCGAAAAACGCGGCTTACCTGGCGTCTCAGATCCTGGCGGTTAAAGACGATGCGCTGGCGCAGCGTCTGGTTGAAGAGCGTCAGGCCAACACCGATGCCGTGGTTGCTAAAGACGCTGCTCTGCAGGCTCAGCTGGCCAACGGCGAGATCTGAGTGTGCTGAACGGATGGCAGCTACGTAACGTCGTCAGCACGCTTCGTCGTGGCGGCGTTATCGCCTACCCGACCGAAGCGGTCTGGGGGCTGGGTTGTGATCCGTTTGATTGTGCTGCGGTTGAACGCATTCTGGCGATGAAAAATCGACCACAGCACAAGGGCCTGATCCTGGTGGCAGGGGCGATGGAGCAGATCGATTTCCTGCTTCAGCCACTGACAGCGCAGCAGCGTGAGACGCTGGCGCAGCACTGGCCAGGCCCGGTTACCTTTCTGATTCCTGATCCGCTGAATCAGATCCCTGTCTGGGTTAAAGGTGAGCACACGTCAGTGGCTGTTCGCATCAGTCAGCATCCACTTATTCAGCAAGTTAGCGAAAGCTTCGGTGGCCCCATTGTCTCCACGTCCGCCAATCCGGCTGGCAAGATGCCAGCAAGAAACAGATTGAAAGTAAATCTTTACTTCAATGGCGTAGTGGACACTATTACCGGGGGTGAAACCGGCCCGCTGGATCAGCCCACCCAGATCCGAGATTTATGCAGTGATGCCGTTCTGCGTCACTGATTAGTACACACTTACCTATCCCCTTACCTACCCTGTTCTGGAGGAACACCTCATGTCCGCACCGGATATCTCTGTTGTTAAACAGTACCTGCTAAGTCTGCAGGATGAGATCTGTCATGCACTGGAAGCGCTGGACGGCCAGGCAACATTTGAAGAAGACAGCTGGCAGCGGGAACAGGGTGGCGGTGGCCGCACGCGGGTGATTGGTAACGGAGCGGTGTTTGAAAAAGGCGGCGTTAACTTCTCCCATGTGTTCGGCGACAAGCTGCCCCCTTCGGCTAGCGCCAGCCGTCCTGAACTGGCCGGGCGCAGTTTTGAAGCCATGGGCGTGTCGCTGGTAATGCACCCGCACAACCCTTATGTGCCGACCTCCCACGCCAATGTCCGGTTCTTTATCGCTGAAAAAGAAGGCGAAGAAGCGATCTGGTGGTTCGGCGGTGGCTTCGATCTGACCCCTTACTATGGCAACGATGAAGACTGCCAGTTCTGGCATCAGACGGCCAAAGACGCCTGTGACCCATTTGGCGACGAGGTCTATCCACACTTTAAACAGTGGTGTGATGAGTACTTCCACCTTAAACACCGTGACGAACCGCGCGGCATTGGCGGCCTGTTCTTCGATGATCTGAATGAAGGGGGCTTTGATCACAGCTTCGCGCTGATGCAGTCGATCGGCAACGCCTACGCCAAAGCCTATGCACCGATCGTTGAACGTCGCAAAGGTGCTGAATATGGCGAACGTCAGCGTGACTTCCAGTTGCACCGTCGCGGTCGTTACGTTGAGTTCAACCTGGTATATGACCGTGGCACTCTGTTTGGTTTACAGTCGGGTGGCCGGACAGAATCTATTCTTATGTCATTACCGCCTGAAGTACGCTGGAGTTATGACTGGCAGCCAGAGCCGGGCAGCGAAGAAGCACAGCTATACGAGCGTTACCTCAAACCGCAGGACTGGCTGACGCTGGAGGACTGAGTGATGACAGATCAGTACGCCGTTTTTGGCAACCCGATCAAACACAGCAAGTCGCCACAGATCCATGCCGCCTTCGCGCAGCAGACCGGCCAGGATCTGGCTTATTCGGCAATCTGTGTTGGCGAAGATGAGTTCAGCACTGCCTGGCCTGACTTTCTGCAGGGCGATGGCAAAGGGCTGAATATCACCATTCCGTTCAAGGAACAGGCCTGGGCAGCAGCGCAGCAGCGCTCGCCACGGGCGGAGCTGGCCGGGGCGGTCAATACGTTATACCGCAACGACGCTGGCGAACTCTGTGGTGATAACACCGATGGTGTTGGCATGGTGCGTGACATCGTGGTCAACCACGGTGGCGTCATTCAGGGCAAGTCGGTACTGGTACTGGGTGCCGGTGGGGCTGTGCGTGGCGTGTTACAGCCGCTGCTGGCTGAGAAGCCCACCCGGCTGGTGATCGCCAACCGTACCCTGGCCCGTGCCCAGGCACTGGTGGCATTGTTCCAGCCCCATACTGATATCCCATTGCAGGCGGTTGGCTTTGAACAGCTGGCGGGCCAGCAGTTTGAGCTGGTGATCAATGGTACGGCTGCCAGCCTGCAGGGCGAGGTGCCGCCATTGCCGGACGATCTGCTCAGTGCCGGTGGCTGGTGCTACGATATGATGTACGCCAGTGAGCAGACTGCTTTCTGTCGCTGGGCACAGCAGCACGGTGCCGAGGCAGCGATTGATGGCCTGGGCATGCTGGTAGAACAGGCGGCGGTATCGTTTTCGATCTGGCGTGGGGTGACCCCGAATACCGCGCCGGTCATCGCTGAACTGCGTGCTGCACTCTCTGCATAAGCGGCCCTCCCGCGCTGTATAAGCGCTCAATATCCGACCTGGAATTGAGCGCCCCACCCTGTTTGTAACCTTCTGATTTCCCGGTGAGTTTCCCTTTTTGTGTGACTTGCGCCAGGCTGTTTCACAGCGTATAACGAAAGTCATCCCGGTCAGCGACGGCACGTATACAGCGTGCGCCGGGCTGACTCTGACGCAAGGGGAAAAGCCTATGGATAAGCCAACCCGTCTTGAGGCTGCAGCGCTTTATAAAGTGTGCGATGCCGAACAATTACCCTTCAAAACCACGGCGACGCTGGAGCCGTTCACCGGCTTCTTTGGCCAGCACCGCGCGGTTGATGCGATGCATTTTGGTATTGGCATGCGCCGTCCCGGCTACAACATGTTTGTGATGGGTAACCCTCACACTGGCCGTTTCTCTTTTGCCATGGAGAATTTGCGCAGCAGTGCCAAGAAAGAGCGTAAACCCGGTGACTGGGTCTACCTGAATAACCTCGATGATGCCCGCTCTCCGATCGCCGTTAGCCTGCCAGCTGGCCGCGCACATCAGTTCACTCGCGATCTGCGCCACCTGCTGGATGCGATACTCAGTGAGTTACCGGCGGCCTTTGAGAGCCCCACCTACCAGCGCCAGAAGGGTAAAACCGAGCGCACCTTTAATCGCCAGAATGACCAGGCCATTGAACAGGTCGAACGTCGTGCCCGTGAGCACAGCGTGGCGGTTTACCGGGAAGGCGGCACGATCGGCTTTATGCCCGTGGCCGATGGCCAGGCGATGGATGAGGCGGCTTTTACCCAGCTGCCGGAAGAGGCCCGCGATGATTTCAACCGTGCTATCGCTGAGCTGGAAGAATTTCTCAATGAATGCCTGACCGAAATGCCCAAGTGGCGTCGTGAAGCCGCGGAGCGGATGAAACAGCTGAACCGGGATACGGCCCGGGTGGCGATCGCGCCACTGGTGCAGCCATTGAAAGAAAAGTACGCCAACCTGACCGGGGTGGCGGATTATCTGAGCAAAATGGAAACCAGCATCGTCAAACGTCATGATGAGATGACCGGTGACGAGCGCATTGCTGAGGCGCAAAGTGATACTGGCCGCCGCAGCTGGCTGGATGAGAATTTCAGCGCCAACCTGCTGGTTGATCACGATAAAACCAAAGGCGCGCCAGTGGTGTATGAAGCCCACCCCAGCTATGAAAACCTGTTTGGCCGGATTGAATACGGCACCGAGATGGGTTCGCTGGTGACCACCCACAAGCTGATTCGCTCCGGTGCCCTGCACCGGGCCAACGGTGGCTATCTGGTGATGGAGGCGGAAAAACTGCTGGAGCAGCCATTTGTTTACGGTGCTTTGAAACGGGCGCTCAAAGCCCATGAGATCCGCATCGAAAATCCGGCCAGTGACTACACCGGCATCAGCACCATCACCCTGAACCCTCAGGCGGTGCCATTACAGGTGAAAGTGGTACTGATCGGCTCGCGGGATATTTACTACCTGCTGCAGGAGATGGATCATGACTTCGAGAAGATGTTTCGGGTGGTGGTCGATTTTGATGAAGACCTGCAGCGTAGCGCCAGTGCGACCCGTCATTATGCCCGGCTGATGAAAACCCTGACCGATGAAGAAGGTCTGGCTGCGCTTAGTCGTCAGGCTGCTGCCCGGCTGGTGGAACACAGCTCCCGGCTGGCGGGCGACCAGGAATTACTGTCGTGCCATGTGGGCGAGCTGGTGGACCTGCTCTGTGAGGCGGACTACAAGCGTCGCCAGCATAACGACGCGCTGATCAGTGCTGATCATGTTGAAGCTGCACTGTCGGCAAAAGAAGCTCGCACCGGGCGACTGTCGGAAAAAATCATGGATAACATCCTCAATCAGACCGTCCTGATTGATACCGATGGCCAGGCGGTGGGCAAAAGTAATGGACTGACCGTACTGCAGATGGGCGATGTGTCCTTTGGTACTCCAGCGCGGATTACCGCCACAGTCCACCCGGGTAGCCGAGGCATTGTCGATATCGAGCGTGAAGTCTCGCTGGGCCAGTCGATCCACTCCAAAGGGGTGCTGATTCTGACCGGTTACCTGGGCCATAAATACGCCTCTGATTTCCCGATGACACTGTCGGCCAGCATCGCGCTGGAACAATCTTACGGCTATGTCGATGGTGACAGCGCCTCACTGGCCGAAGTCTGCACCCTGATCTCAGCCCTGACCCATGTGCCGATCCTGCAGCAATACGCGGTCACCGGCTCGATCAATCAGTATGGTGAGGTACAGGCCATTGGTGGGGTTAATGAGAAGATCGAGGGCTTCTTCCAGCTCTGCCTGCAACGGGGGCTGACCGGTAAACAGGGGGTCATTATCCCGCAGGCTAATGTGCGTAACCTGATGCTCAAGCGTGAAGTCATTGAGGCGGTAGAGGCCGGTGAGTTTGATGTTCATGCGGTGGCGACGGTCGATCAGTGCCTGGCGCTGCTGACTGGAGTGAAGGCTGGTATGTTGCGTGAAGATGGTACCTTCCCACAGCGCAGTATGAACCATAAGGCCGTGAAGCGGTTGCGGGAGATCGCCAAAGCCAAGGCCTGACCGGTCGTGCAGAGGTGTACGGAACCGGGCATAAAAAACGGGACATCAATGATGTCCCGGGAACGCCTGTGCAAGGAGGCGAAAAGTTGTCGCGGCCGAAGCCGCGGCGGGTAGGAAAAGCGGAAACACAGGGGGCAGGCGAAGGGGGCACCTGCTGGGGTTTTAGCCGGTGATAATCAGGCCAATCTGCATTAATACCGGCAGGATTGCGATGGCCATCCCGAGTAAAACCATCACAGCGGATGGCAACATACCGATTACTTCTACGCCCTGCTCTTCATCAATGTGTGTCATATCAGTTACCTCATCAGGTGTCAGTCGGCTCGTATCGTGGCCGCAGTTCTTTAATGCTTATGCCTGACTGTTTTGCAACAAGGATGCCAATACGTATAAACACGCATAACTAGTTGATTATAAATATTTTTTTGTATGCGCAGTGGTCTTTTACGGGGGGTGCTGATCGTGTGGTGACAACTATGTCATGTCGTGTGTGGCGCGACTGTCATATATGTCAGTCGCGCCTGCCAAAGTCAGCTGTATTAATGGGTGGTTGTATTTTCGGGGCTATCGGTGCTTTTGATGGTCGTGTGGTGGGCCAGTGGCAGGGTCACGGTGAAGGTGGTGCCCTGGCCTACGGTGCTGGCTGCGCTCATCTGACCACCGTGCTGTTCGATGATGCCAAACGACAGTGACAGCCCCAGTCCGGTGCCTTTACCGGCCTCTTTCGTGGTGAAAAACGGCTGAAAAATCTGCTGCAGGTGCTGTTCATCAATTCCGCAGCCATCATCACTGACGGTAACGATCAGGTTCTCATCCTGCTGACAGGTCGCCAGTTTGATAATCCCCTGTTTCTCGATGGCGTGGCCGGCATTGACTATCAGGTTCATAAATACCTGGCTCAGCTGGCTGGGGCTGCACATCAGCTCAGGCAGGTTCTGGGCATAGTTTTTCTCCAGCGTGATTTTGTACTTCAGCTCGTTCCAGATGATTTTCACCGTGGAGTCCAGCACCTCGTTGAGATTGGCGGGCTGGCGTTTATCGCCACCAGGGTGAGAGAAGGTTTTCAGGTTAAGCACAATATCTTTGACCCGGTTGACCCCCTCGATTGACTCGTTAATCAGGTCCTGGGTGTCGTCCAGCACAAAATCCAGATCCTCCTGCTGACAGATCTGATCAATTCGCTCCAGAATCTGACTGGCGGCAGACTCATCATTCTTGGCTACCACCAGGGTTTTGTATTCATGGATCAGTGTCTTGAAGAACGACATGTACTGTTCCAGGGTCTGGATATTACTCAGGACAAAGCCGACCGGGTTATTGATCTCATGGGCAACGCCTGCCGCAACCTGACCCAACCCGGCCATCTTCTCGGACTGCAGCAGATGGGAGTGCGTCTGTTTTATTTCGTAGTGGGCTTCACTCAGTTGCTGGTGCTTGCTGTTTATTTCAGCGGTGGCACCGTTGAATTTGTCGATCACCCTATTGTACTGGCTGGCGATCTGGCCGATATCGGTAAAGGGCTCGACATGGACATGGCGGGAGAAATCACGGTTATTTTCCTGCTGCTGCATTTCAAAAATCAGGTCATGCAGCTCCGTAGTGGCATTGTGTTCGGCTTTATTGAGGCCGATATGCTCGTGGTGTTCACTGACCCGCAGTGGGTAGTAACGGTTCAGCAGAGTCAGACAGCCCCAGGTAAGACTGAATGCCCAGCTGATACAGACGGCCAGCCCCAGTAATTGCGCCCCCAGTTGCTGGCTCATGCTCAGGCCGGTGCCCAGCTCTGCCGGGTTGGCGATCAGTGCGACAGCCAGAGTACCCCAGATGCCCGCGCCCAGGTGAACGGGAATAGCGCCGACGGCATCGTCAATTTTCAACCGTTCCAGCAGTTGCAGAGCGGCAATCATAACCAGAGTGCCGATGGCGGCGATGATAAAGGCCGCCCCGCTGTCGATAGCATGGGCGCTGCCGGTGACCGACACTAATCCGGCCAGGGTGCCATTAGCAACCAGCGGCACATCGACAATTTTAAGCTTGATATGGCTGTATACCAGCGCCACAGCACCGCCAGCAGCACCACTGATGGCGGTGTTGAGCATAATGCCCACCACGCTGTTATCCAGTTTCAGGTGAGCGCCACCGTTAAAGCCGAACCAGCCGATCCAGAGAAAAATGACCCCGGCGGTGGCGATCACCAGGTTCTGGCCCTTAAACGCGGCTTCATCGCCATCAAACCGGCCCTTGCGTGGGCCCAGCACGATCACCGCCGCCAGTGCCACCGTGCCGCCCAGTGTATGCACGGTCGTCGATCCGGCAAAATCAACAAAGCCCAGCTGTTCCAGCCAGCCGACGGACTTGTCCATATACAGCCCGCCCCAGGCCCAGTGACCGAACAGCGGGTAGATAACCACGGCCACCAGCAGCACGATCATGGCATAGACGGTGAGTTTTGCCCGCTCGGAGACGGCACCGGAGATAATGGTAGTGGCGGTGGCGCAGAACATGGAATGAAGGATGAAAAAAGCGGCCAGCGGCACTTCTGTTTTATCCACCAGGAACAGTGAACTGCCCCAGAGGCCGTTTACGCTGTCGCCAAACATCAGTCCAAAGCCCAGTGCCCAGAAGGCTAAAAAGACCAGAATAAGATCCAGCAGGTTTTTTGCGGCGACATTAATACTGTTTTTGGCGCGTACCAGTCCTGATTCCAGCATCAGGAAACCTGCCTGCATGAACATCACCAGAAAACTGCACATCACCAGAAAGAAGATGTCCTGGGTTTGGAAAAGCATCCTTGTTACTCCTTATAGCGACGTTTTCGAGGTGGGACTAAAACACCCAGATAATATATAGACGAGAAGCGGGTATCTGTCCTGTTCCCAAAGGGTACAGATCAGGCTGGGCTGTGGATAAGCTGTGTTTTTAAACTGTATATCATGGGTATAACACCAGCGTTCTGCGGCAGAACAGCTTGCCAGCAAAAATATCAGTAAAAAATATTGAGGAGTTATTCAGAATAAAAAATAGCCGATGACTTGCTGATAGCTAATGCCAGATTACACTCAAATGGAGTTTAATATTGGCTCTGATCCAATAAGCGAGGGATATGCGATGGCCAGAACACTCCTGCTGGTGGACGATGAACTATCAGTACTGCGCTCACTTCAGCGTCTGTTTCGCCCGGCGGGCTATCGTATCCTGATGGCCCAGAGTGGCTCGGAAGCTTTGGCCCTGATGGCTCAGCAGCCGGTCCATGTGGTGCTTAGTGACTTTCGTATGCCGAAAATGACCGGCGATAAACTGTTACGTGAAGTGAAACAGCGCTACCCCGGCACCGTACGGGTGATCCTCAGTGGTTTCGCCGATATGAATGCCGTGATGGCAGCGCTGAATGATGGTGCTGTGTACAAGTTTCTGGTCAAGCCCTGGGATAATGCTGAGCTGCTGGCCCAGCTTGAAGGAGCTTTTAACTATTGGGCGACATTACAGCGTGAACTTGCTGCCTGCCGGTTGATGGACAGTAGCCAGGAGTATTTCTTCGATCTTGATCCGAGTGGTGCGGTGGTGCAGCTGACCCCACTGGCGGCACAGTTGTGTGAGATAGAGGGGAGCCGGGCACTGGGTTGCCAGCTGTCGGAGCTGTTACCTGAACTTTCTGTAGAACAGCAGCAGCTGCTGCTCAGTCGAGACCAGCAGGCTCGGAGCTTCACCCGCGCTGATGCGTCAGAGTGGAGTTTGCAATGCCGCAAAGGGGAAAGTGGACACTTTACCGTACAACTGCAACCTCAACTCCAGCAGACGACGGAGAGCTGGGCGCTGGGTCTGACGGGTTTGTATGACCGTAGTCGGGGGCTGACGGCGCTCCAGCAGCAACTGGATGCTCAGCACCAGGTTGCTGTGGTGTGTCTGGCCCTGGAGCGCTACGACAGTCTTAAAGAAACCCTGAGCTTCAGCCATCTGGATCTGCTGCTCAGCGCATTGGCGGGCTGCCTGCTGTCGCTACAGACCTGTCATCAGCTGATCCTGGTGGGTGAAGGCGAGTTTCTGCTGATCACTGACAGCACCACGGACTCACAAATCCATCATCTGATTGAGCAGGTACAAAGCCTGTTTGATCAGCCCATCTGTTTTGCTGACCGGGAAGCCTTTGTCAGCTTTTACAGTGGTTATGCCATGGCGCCAGAGGATGCGTCCCGCGCTGAACAGCTGGCGCAAAATGCCCAGATTGCCGCCCGCCATGCCCGCAATCGCGGCCGCTACTTTTACCCCCGTTATCGCAACGGTATGCAGCGTGGCAGTTCTGATCAGCTGGAACTGCAGAATGACCTTTATCGTGCGCTGGAGCGTAACGAACTCTATGTTGAGTACCAGCCTAAAGTGGCTGCCGACTCGGGTCGGATTCTGGGGGCTGAAGCGTTACTGCGCTGGCAACATCACTCGCGAGGGCGGATCTCGCCGGCGACGTTTATTCCGCTGGCTGAGGCTAATGGCCTGATCGAACCCATCGGCGAGTGGGTGCTTTGTGCCGCGGTGACCCAGAGCCGGTTCTGGCAGCAGGAGGGGATGGCGAACTTTACCATTGCAGTGAACCTGTCGGGCCGACAGCTGCGCCAGCAGCAGCGGCTGGTGGATCAGGTACGCGATATTCTGCGTCAGACGGGTATGCCTGCCCGCAACCTTGAACTGGAAGTGACCGAAACGTTCCTGATGGAAGATATTGAGGAGAGCCTGGCGCTGTTATCTGACCTCAAACAGCTGGGGATCAAACTGGCCATCGATGATTTCGGCACCGGTTACTCCTCGCTGGCCTATCTTGACCGGATGCCAGCCGATACCCTGAAACTGGATATCTCGTTTATCCGTAAACTTCCCCATGAAGCCGATACGGTTGCGCTGGTGGGGCGGATGATTGACATGGCGCATAGCCTGGACATGACGGTGGTGGCCGAAGGCGTGGAGCAGCCAGAGCAGTTGACGCTGTTGCAGCAGATGGGCTGCGATCAGATTCAGGGATTTCTGTTCAGCCGGCCGGTATCAGCCAGCAACTTCCGCACCCTGCTGTCAGAACAGCCGCTGGCCGCGAAGGCTGTTGAACCACAACTTGAACCTGGCTGAGCCTCAGGCTTCTTCAGCGTCATGCTGCAGCTGGATAATCGCGGCCACCAGTAACTCACGAAAAGCCGAACTGAGCAGTGAGGCTGGCCGGTGAGCAGGCTGCAGAATTGACACAGAAAAAGGTACCGCCGGGCGGAAGGGGCGGAACACCAGCTGGCTGCCCTCACCTTTTAGTGCCTGATAATTCTGTACACTGAACGGCTCGCTAATGGTGTAGCACAGCTGCTGCTCGACCAGTTCCAGTGCTGGCTGAAAGGTACGCAGTTCAAACCGGGGGCTGAACTCGGCGCGTTGCTGCTTGAATGCCTGCCGGGTGGCCACATAGGTTGGGTGATCTTCCTGCAGAGTGGCCAGTGGCAGTCCGCTCAGCTGAGTTGGCTCAATCACTGCGTGCCGGGCCAGCGGGTCATCTTTGTGCATGGCACAGAGGCAGTTCAGGGTGAAATTTTGCTGCTCCAGCGCCCGGTTTGGCATCGGTGTTTCAGCCAGCCCGATATCAAACTGCTGTGAGCTGATCCACTCCTCAATGGTCGACGATGAGCGCATCATCAATGCCACCGATACCTTCGGTTTATCCCTGACAAAATCAGCCACCAGTGTTGGGATCAGATGGTTTGATGCCGCTGGCAGACAGGCGATCCGTAACCGGCCCTGCTGTAAATCCCCCACCTCCTGCATCACCCTGGCCGAATGGGCCAGCCGCTCCAGAATCAGCTCGGTTTCCTGCAAAAAATACTGTGCTTCGGGTTTACGGATCAGCCGCCCGCGCTGGCGTTCGAACAGGGCGACGCCCAGCTCCGCTTCCAGACTGGCAATCATGGTGCTGACAGCGGGCTGTGTCCGCCCCAGGGTGCGGGCAGCTTCCGAGATCGAACCGCTGCGCATAACTTCGCGAAAACACTGGAGCTGGCGAATACTGAGGTTCATGAAAACGGCTCACTGACGAGTTGGGTGATTTATGTACAGCCCTATCTCGCTGATTCTATGCGGGAATAAGCCAACCCATAAGAAAATACTATATGACCATCATAATTATCAAATTGATTTTATGGGGTTCGATCGCGAATATTCACTCTTAAATAAGCATAAGAAATTATGAGCCGAGTAACCTGTCATGAATAAAACCATCAATTACCTGCTTACCGGGCTGATCTGCCTGGTTGCCGGTGGCCAGTTTTTTCAGGTGATGACCCGCTACGTATTTGAGATTCCGGTCATGGGGCTGGAGGAGACGCTGCTCTACCCCACCCTGTGGCTCTACGTAATGGGCGCTGTTAACGCCTCCCGTGAAAATACCCACATCCGCGCCAATGTGCTGGAAATCTTTATCAAGACTGACCGGCAAAAAAACATTCTGGCTGTCGTTGGTGAGGCATTAAGCCTGATTATCGGCTGCTGGCTGACGTACTGGGCCTGGGACTTTACCAAATACTCCCTGCGGGTCTGGAAAGAGAGCCCGACCCTCTACTTGCCTACGTTCTACGTTGATGTCGCACTGGTGGTTGGACTGGTGCTGATGATGCTGTTTACCGCTCGCCAGCTGTGGCAGCACATTCGCGAACTGTCTACCGAGGAGGCCCGGGATCATGATTGAAGTTGCGCTGATCGCCGTATTGATTCTGATCATCCTGCTAACCCTGGGTGTGCCGCTGCCGTACTGCTTCGGGGCTGGACTGATGGTGATGTACTACGTCGGTGACGTAGTGATGAAAGGCAATGTGCTATGGGGTATGCAGCAGCTGGGTAACCCGGTACTGCTGGCGATCCCGTTGTTTGTACTGGCCGGTACGCTGATGAGTGTCAGCGGGATTGCCGCCAGTTTGCTGAATTTCGTTAACATTTTTGTTGGCCACCTGCGCGGCGGACTGGGCGTGGTAGCGACCGTCAGCTGTGCGCTGATCGGCGCGATCTCTGGCTCTGGCCTGACCGGTGTTGCGGCGATTGGTCCACTGCTGATCCCGGAAATGGAGAAACAGGGCTACCCGCGTGAATACGCCACGGCGCTGATCGCCAATGCGTCACTGCTGGGCCTGCTGATTCCCCCCAGTGTGACCATGATTGTCTATGGCTGGGTAACTGATACCTCCATTCTGGCCTGTTTCCTCGCCACGCTGGGGCCGGGTCTGTTGATCATGTTCAACTTCTCGGTCGTTAACATCTGGGTGTCTCGCAAGTTCCCACTGGTACTGGATGAACGGCCAAAAGGTAAAGAATTTGTCGTTGAAGTTGCTAATCGCGGCTTCAAGGCGACGCCAGCATTGTTGATGCCAGTCATCATTCTGGGTGGTATCTACGGCGGCATTATGACGCCGACAGAAGCGGCGGCAGTGGCGGTTATCTACGCCATTCCAGTGGGCTTCCTGATCTACAAAGGACTGGATCTGAAAACCTTCCTGTTTGCCGGTAAAGAGTCGGCGACGGCGGTGGGCGCGATCATGCTGATGATCCTGTTCTCAATGATCCTGTCGCAGATGTTTGTGCTCGAAGCGGTACCTCAGGCCATTGTCGAGTCACTGTTCGCGCTGACCGATGACAAAGTGATTTTGCTGATTCTGGTTAACGTACTGCTGTTTCTGGTGGGCATGGTGGTGAACGATGTGACGGCAATCATTCTGGTGGCACCTCTGTTACTGCCATTGATGGAAGCGATGGGCATCAGCCCGATCCAGTTCGCCGCCATCATGGGTGTGAATACCGCCATGGGTGGGGTGACACCACCGTACGCATCGATTCTGTACCTGGGTGCCCGCGTCGGCAAAGTACCGGTCACCAAAGTGATTCGTCCAGCACTGTTGCTGATCGTAACGGGTTACCTGCCGGTGGTGTTCCTGACTGCATTCTGGACGGACCTGTCCATGTACCTGCCGAACCTGTTCGGCTACTGATCTACCTTTGAATCCAATAAAAAACATAACAAGGTGAAACCGATGAAACGTTCATTCCTCTACACAGCTGTACTTTCCGGTGTGCTGGCGCTGACCAGTGTCGCCCAGGCAACGCAGCTGAAAATCAGCCATATCCGCCCTCAGGGCACGACCATTGACACCGAACTGCGTGCCTTTGGCGAGCAGCTGGAAGCGACAACGGAAGGTGAGGTTAAACTGCGTATTTACCCAGCCAGCGCGCTGGGTGACTACTCGACTGTGCAGGAGCGTATATCAGTCGGTGCTGTCGATATGGCAGTGCAGCCTGCGGCGACGGCAGCGTCCCGTAAAATGCAGATCAGTGCCTTCCCGTATGTCGCCGAAAACTGGGCACAGGCGAAGAAAATCTACGGCCCGGATGGTGCGATTTACGATGCGATGAAAGGCCTGTATGCCCAGAGCGATATCGTCATGCTGGCGGCTTACCCGGTGTACTTCGGTGGCATCGCCCTGAATACCGATGCGGTATCACCGGCGGACCCATCCGTTGAGAAAGGCATCAAAGTACGTGTGCCAGGTATCAAAAGTTTCCAGCTGACCTCTGATGCACTGGGTTACATCAGCTCACCACTGCCGTTCTCTGAAGCATTCACCGCCGTACAGACTGGCGTTGTTGATGGCGTGATTGGTGGCGGTGCTGAGGGTTACTACGCCTCATTCCGTGATGTCACTAAAACCTACGTGCCAATCAACACCCACTTTGAAGTCTGGTACATGATCATCAATGCCGAGTCGCTGGCTGATCTGGATAAAGATGATCAGCAGGCACTGAAAGCGGCTGCCGTTGCGTTTGAAGAGAAGCGCTGGGGCACCGCTGAAGCGGATCAGGCCAAGAACGAACAGAAGCTGGCTGACTACGGTGCCAACATCGTCAAGCTGACGGATGCCGATCTGGCTGCGGCGGCGCAGAAAGTGCGCGCTGAAGTCTGGCCAAAAATCCTCAAGGACGTAGGTGAAGACTGGGGCCAGGCTATCCTGGACAAGATCGCCCAGCACTGATCGCTCGTCCGGAGACGCGTGAAGGCAGGATGAGTGTGTCCTTGCACTGATCCTGACTGCTACCTCCGACACCGGAGTGATCCGGTTTTTTGGCCCACCTTGCCCCTTGCTTGCTGCTGCAGGGTGGGTCTCTTTTCCCGAATTCAAGCTATTCAGATCGGTTGCCTATGTTTCGTTCCCTTGCTAAATCCCGACCCGATGCCGTCCCGGTCGAACTGTCGATTAATGGCCAGCTGGTCCGTGTAACACCCGGCAGCACGGTCTGGGCAGCGATGGCGCTGGCCGACCAGCGCATCACCCGCCAGGCCCCCGTCACCGAACAGCCACGCTCGGCTTACTGCGCCATGGGTGTGTGCTTTGAGTGCATGGTGGAAGTGGATGGCCTGCCGAATCGCCAGGCCTGCCTGACCGAGGCTCTGCCCGGTATGCAGGTGGTGACTCAGGTGATCACCGAACAAACCTTTCAGGCGGTGGAGGCTGATGATGTCTGACACTGTGATAAACGCAACGCCGTCTGACCGTTACGATATTGCCATTATCGGCGCAGGTCCGGCCGGAATGGCGGCCGCCGTGGTTGCTTCCGCACGAGGTGCTTCAGTCATCCTGCTGGATGATAAGCCACGCAGTGGAGGTCAGATCTATCGTAATGTCGATGCCAGTCCGCTGGATAAGCCGCAGGTACTGGGCCCGGACTATTTACGTGGGGCTGAACTGACCGCTGCGTTTGCCGCCTGTTCGGCCCGCTACCTGCCTGCAACTCAGGTCTGGCACCTGGGCGATAACGGCGAAATTCTGTGCTCGCGCAACGGTGCAACACTGCGTCTGACTGCCCGTCAGATCCTGGTGGCAACCGGCGCGATGGAACGGCCGTTCCCGATTCCCGGCTGGCAGTTGCCCGGCGTGATGTCGGCAGGCAGTGCCCAGGTGATGCTCAAGTCCGATGGGCTGGTGCATGACAACCCGGTATTTGCCGGAACCGGCCCTCTGCTCTATCTGATTGTGGCGCAGTATTTACGCCTTGGGGTGCCGGTTGCAGCGGTGGTCGATACCACGCCGCTGGCCAACTACTTCAGCGCCATGCGTTACGCGCTGGGGGCTGTGCGTGAACCGGCGATGCTGTTCAAAGGCGTGGGCCTGCTGAATGAGATCCGTAAAGCGGGTGTACCCGTCTATCGAGGGGCTCAGGCGCTGGAAGTGATTGGCAACCACAGCGCCAGCGGGCTGCGTTTCCAGTCGGGTGGACAGCAACATGAGATTGTTGCCGAGCAGGTCTTCCTGCATCAGGGGGTGATTCCTAACCTGAACTTCACCCGCGCGCTGGGGCTGGAACAACACTGGAACCCAGGCCAGCTGTGCTGGCAACCGGCACTGGACCAATGGGGCCAGAGTTCGGCGGCGGTGATCTCTGTCGCAGGCGATGCCTCCGGCATTGTCGGTGCCGATGCCGCTGAGCGTAATGGCCGACTCAGTGCCTGGAATATGCTGACCCGGCTGGAAAAAATCAGCCAGACCGAGCGTGACCAGCTGGCCGCAGCGGACCTGAAAGCACTGGCCTCGCTCAATGCCTTCCGGCCCTTTGTCGATCAGCTGTATCGGCCGCTAGATGCCCACCGGATGCCGGATAACCCGGATACTGTGGTCTGCCGCTGTGAAGAGAAAACCCTGGGCCAGCTGCGGGCCGGGTTTGAGATGGGCGCGCGCGAACCTAATCAGTTGAAAAGCCTGACACGCTGTGGCATGGGCCCCTGCCAGGGCCGGATGTGTGGCCACACCGTCAGTGAGCTGCTGGCCAAATGGCGTGATGAGCCGGTAGAGGATGTTGGTTATTACCGGCTGCGCTCGCCGATGCGACTGCTGACGCTGGCAGAAATGAGCAACTTTACCGAGCTGTCGGCCCGAGACACGCTGGTGGAAACACTGGCAACGGAGGTGAAGCCATGAAGCGTTCTAACAAAGCGGATGTGGTGATCATCGGCGGCGGTATTCAGGGCTGTGCTACCGCCTGGCAGCTGGCGCAGCGCGGTGTCAGCGTTGCCGTACTGGAAAAAGATACCGTTTCCCGCCACGCTTCGGGCGTAAATGCTGGCGGTGTCCGCCTGCTGGGGCGGCACCTGGCGGAAGTACCGCTCAGTCTTGCGGCGATGAAACGGTGGCACACCCTGGATAACGATCTGGCGGGTGATACTGGCTTTCGCGCGCGCTCGCTGATCAACATTGCTGCCGATGAGCAGGATCTGGACACCCTGAACAAACGCCAGCAGTTGATGCATGGTCAGGGCTATTTCCATGAACAGCTGATCGACGTTAAAGAGCTGCGCGAGCGACTGCCCCATGTGGCAGACCACTGCGTCGGTGGCGTGCTGTCGTTACAGGATGGTTATGCCATCCCTTATCAGGCGACGCTGTCATTCAAGCGTGCAGCGCAGCTGGCCGGGGCTACCTTTTATGAAGGTCAGGAAGTCAAAGCGATCCGTAAACTGGGTAATGACTGGCTGGTAAGTACTCACAACAGTGAATTTGAAGCACCGAAAATTCTTAACTGCGCCGGTGCCTGGGCGGATCTGATCTCAGTAATGATCGGTGATAACGTACCGATGTCTTACAGCGCACCGATGCTGGGCATCACCGCCCGTATGCCGCATTTCGCCACCCCGGTGGTGGGGGCTGTCAGCCGACCGCTGTCGTTCAAACAGTTCGAGAACGGCACCGTGTTACTCGGTGGTGGCGCCAAAGGCTTTGCCGACCGGGCCAATAACCGTACCCGGCTTGATTACAGCCTGATGGCCGCCGGGGCGCGTAATGCGATCGAATTCTTCCCGATTATGAAAACAGCCTCCATCAACCGGATGTGGTCCGGGCTGGAGGCCTACATGCCGGATAACCTGCCAGTGCTGGGCCCCAGCGCGCGCAGTGAAAATGCCTGGCATGCTTTTGCCTTCTCCGCCCACGGCTTCCAGCTGGCACCGATCGTCGGCGAAATCATGGCGGACCTGATCACCACCGGCCGTTGCCAGTTTGATCTGGAGCCATTCCGGGTCAACCGCTACGAACGCAAGGTGCTGTAAATAAAAAGCCTGTCGCAGCCGTTTCAGGGCCATCTGAGCCCGTTCTTTCTCGCGGATGCGGCTGAAATACGCTGCGACACGAACACTACCCTGCCCCCTCGGTCTGCGTGGGGGCACTGATTTTTCAGGAGTTAACACAGATGTCTATCGAACGTATCGGTTCCACTGAGCGTATGAGCAAAATCGTCAAGCACAACAACACTGTTTACCTGTGTGGCCAGACGGCCGGTGAAGCTGACTGGGATATCGGCAAGCAGACGGCAGAGTGCCTGAATAAAGTGGAAGTGCTGCTGGCAGAAGCGGGTTCTTCTACCGATAAACTGCTGTCCGTGGCCATCTACGTGCGTGATATGAAAGATTTCGCCGGTATGAACGCGGTATGGGATAGCTGGGTCGCTGATAAGCCAAAACCAGCCCGTGCCTGTGTTGAAGCCCGTATGGCACGGCCAGAAATTCTGGTCGAGCTGACGGTAACGGCGGCGCAGTAAGCCTGCTGGCCTGATCGTTGGCCTAAAAAAGAAAACCCCGTTAGCGCAGGCTGACGGGGTTTTTGTTTATCGGCTGTACAGGCTTTAGAACCGATCTACCCGGTAAGGCTTCAGGTCAATGTCTGTTTTGCCTGTGGTGACCAGATCGGCAATGACGGCACCCGTTTTCGGTGCCATGGTCAGGCCCATATGCTGGTGGCCGAAGGCGTAGTAAACGTTGCTGTGGTTGGGGCAGCGTCCCAGTACCGGCAGGCTGTCGCTGATTGAGGGACGGTGGCCCATCCACTTGATTGCCTGATCAGTGTTGATGCTGGGGAACAGGGTTTTGGCATGGTGCAGCAGGCGGTCGCAGAACTTATAGTCGGGCTCAGCCTGTAAGCCGCCGAATTCGACCAGCCCGGCAAACCGCACACCATTCTCCATTGGGGTAGCCACCAGTTTGCCTGCGCTGAACATGATCGGGCTGTGCAGCTCTATATCGGCGTTGGGCAGCTCGACATGGTAGCCACGCTCTGCTTCCAGCGGGATCTGGTGACCCAGCTGGGCAGCCAGTCTGGCGGACCAGGCACCGCCGGCGATCACTACCTGATTCAGGAGATAGACGCCACGATCGGTGATCACACCGGTTGGCTGGCCATTGTTGATTTCAAACTGCACGACTTCGCCGGTGATCAGCTCGCCACCCTGACGGACAAAGTGCTCTGCCAGCGCTTTGACCAGCTTGCCAGGGTTGGGGCTGAAACCATGATGCTTGAGTGAAACCGCAAAATTAAATTGATCCGAAATGGCGCTTTCCTGTATGTGCAGGGCCGGGCCTTCCAGCAATTCATACTCGATGCCAAACTGACCTCGGGTCTGCCAGGCCAGCTGGTCGGCCTCGAAGGCCGCGCGGTCTTTGTAGAGATAGTAATAGGGTGAGGCTTTGGCAAAATCTTCCGCACCAGCCAGGGCAGCCTGGGCCAGGTGCAGTGTGGTTGCCTCTTCCAGCAGCGGGTTCAGGGCGCTGCTGATATGTTTAAACCGCTCCATTCGGGTGTTCATGGCAAACTTGGTGCCCCAGCTGGCCAGCTTTGGCAGGTAGCTTAACGGCAATGACAGTGGCCCGTGCGGGTCCATCAGCAGGTTGGGCACCGTCCACAGGAAACCCGGTGTCGCGACGGGAATACAGCCACATACGGCGAAGACACCGGCGTTACCGTGGGAGGTGCCATCGCCAGGGGGCAGTTTGTCGATCACCGCGACTTTCAGGCCTTTGGCCTGCAGCTGGACGGCACAGGAGATGCCGATAATACCGGCACCAATAACGGTGATATCCGGTGCCTGTTGTGTGTTCATCCGAGTAATCTCCAGAGTCCGGGCCCAAAGGGCCCTGAGCGGTGGCAGGCCACCGCGATTGGCTAAATCAGAACGTGTCAGTCAGGGTGCAGTACAGGGTGTACCGGGCGTGATCAGCCCGGTGTGCTGTTCATGTTTTCTGGCAGATAGGTGGCCAGTTCCGGGAACATCACCAGCACACCAACCATTAGTACCATCAGCAAAAACATCGGGAAGGCGGTTTTGGCGATATAACCGATGGGTTTCTTGGTCATCCCCTGCATAACAAACAGGTTGAAGCCGATTGGCGGCGTGATCTGTGCCATCTCAACCACCACCACGATGAAGATACCGAACCACAGCAGGTCGATACCGGCCTGACGTACCATCGGTTCAACCACGGCCATGGTCAGCACAACGGATGAGATGCCATCCAGGAACATGCCGATAATGATGTAGAAGCACATCAGTGCCAGGATCAGTGTCAGTGGAGAGAGATGCAACGAGCCAATGTATTCGGCCACGGTCGCTGGCAGGCCAGTAAAGCCCATCGCCAGTGCCAGGAAGGCAGCGCCAGCCAGAATCAGGCCGATCATGCAGGAGGTGCGGGTGGCACCGAGCAGGCTTTCGATCAGCGCCTGTCGGGTCAGTGAGCGCTGAGCTGCCGCCAGCGCCAGGGCACCGATAACACCAAAGGCCGCTGATTCCGTTGCGGTGGCAACACCGGTGTAGATGGTGCCAATCACCAGACCGATCAGCAGAATCACCGGGATCAGGAAGCGTGAGTTATACAGCCGCTCGCCAAAGCTCATTTTCGGTTCCGGGTCTGGCACCTGATCTTTACACAGGACTGACCAGCCCGCGATGTAGGCCATGAACAGTGTGGCCAGTGCCAGGCCTGGTAAAATACCGGCCATAAACAGCTTGGAGATCGACTCGTTAATGGTCACGCCATAGACGATCAGCGTCAGTGATGGCGGGATCATCAGGCCCAGCGTCGAAGAACCCACCAGGGTGCCGAAGATCATGAAGTCCGGGTAGCCGCGCTTTTTCAGCTCCGGGATCGACATCTTGCCCACGGTGGTCAGCGTGGCCGCAGACGAGCCGGAGACCGCGGCGAAAATAGTACAACCCACCACATTGGTATGTAGCAGGCGACCAGGTAACGGTGCCATCCAGGGGGCCAGGCCACGGAACATATCTTCCGATAACCGGGTTCGAAACAGGATCTCGCCCATCCAGATAAACAGTGGCAATGCGGTCAGTGACCAGCTGGAAGCGGATGACCAGATGGTGGTGAACATGGCATCACCGACCGGGCGGGTCGTAAACAGTTCCATGCCGACAAAAGCCACACCCAGCAGTGCCAGGCCGATCCAGATACCGGAACCGAGCAGGAAAAACAGGGTGACAAGGAAGATCGCCGTAAGGGTAAAGTGGTCCATCAGAACGCCTCCTCTTCTACGTGCTGAGCATCATCAAAGGTATGGTCAGCGTTTAATAAAGTACGGATCAGGTGATCGCTCAGGGCGATGGTAAAAATCACCGTACCGGCGGCCAGTGCCAGTTGGGGAATCCACAACGGGGTGGCGTCCTGACCCTGAGAAATATCGTGAATCAGCTGCGACAGCTGTACGTTTCGAATGCAGTACCAGGCCATATAACCGGCCAGCAGGGTCGAAACACTCAGGCACCAGAGGTCGGCCAGGTGGCGGACGCGGCCTTTCAGGCAACTCAGAATCAGGCTGACCCGGATATGGGAGTTGTTATTGAGGGTGTAGGACAGGGCGAAAAACGTTGAAGCGGCCATACAGTAACCGGCGTAATCGGCCGAGCCGGGAAACTGCATGCCTAACCAGCGACAGGCCATCTGCGCGGTGATGATCAGCAGGATGGCGACCAGAAACAGTGCGCCAAGCAGGCCGGAAATATAGTAGAGGGCATCCAGCCCTTTGCGTAGCAGCGCCAGCGGGCCGCGCTGCTCGGTGGCGTTGAGAGGGGTCTGGCTATTCATAGTTAAACCAAGAGAGACTGGTGATAAAAAAAGGTGGCGCATGACTGCGCCACCAGGTTCCGCAATGGGCGGGAGGTACCCGGCTAGTCTCTCGAGTAGCCTGGTAGAGCGTTACTTACGGTAAGCATCCAGAATAGCCTGGCCATCTGCACCGGCCTGTTCCAGCCATTCTTTGGTCATGGTATCGCCGATCTGTTTGAAATCAGCCGACAGCTTTTCACCGGCAGGACCAACCTGCATACCATGGGCCGCCAGCTGCTCGATATACCAGCCTGCCAGCTGCTCGGAGCGTGCCGCACCGGCTTTCTCAGCCATCAGCGACAGGCCCTTGACGATGTTCTGGGTATTCTCGTCCAGTGCTTCCCAGGCCTGCTTGTTCACGAACACGTAGTTACGTGGCAACCAGACTTTAACGTCGTACCAGTGGGTCAGGTGTTCCCAGACTTTGCGGTCGTAACCGGTAGCACCGGACGAGATAAAGGATTCTGCTACGCCGGTGGACAGTGCCTGACTCAACTCTGAGGCTTCAACCTGTACAGGTACCGCGCCGGACAGCTCTGCCATCCGCGCTGTGGCGTTGTTGTAGGAACGGAACTTCACCCCTTTCATATCGGCGCCGCTGTTCAGTTCTTTCTTGGCGTAGAAGCCACCTGGAGGCCATGGCACAGAGTACAGCAGTACCAGGTTGTGCTGGCTCAGCAGCTTTTCGAAGGTCGGCTTGGCCGCATCCATCAGCTGATTGGACTGTTCAAACGAGGTCGCCAGGAAGGGGATGGAGTCAAAACCGAACACCGGATTCTCATTGGCGTGGGCAGACAGAATACGTTCGCCAATCTGCGCCTGACCGGTTTGTACCGCACGCTTGATCTCGCTGCCTTTGAACAGAGAGCCGCCACTGTGAACGCGAATATCCAGCTCACCACCGGTTGCGACTTTGACTGCTTCAGCAAAGGCCTTGGCATTCTGGGTGTGGAAGTTGCCGTCGTTGTAGGCCATCGGCATATCCCATTTCTCGCCCGCCATGGCGAACGTGCTGGCTGCCGCCAGAGTAACCGTAGCAACCGCTTTGGTCAGCGTGCGCAGAGTTGTAGACATCGTGGTATTCCTCGAATTGTTTTTATATGGAAACTGAAGGGTTGCCTTCAGTGATAGAAAATAAGGTGTCAGACCGCCGCGATAACGGACATCTCAACCAGCAGTGATGGCCGTGCCATCCGGGCTTCAACACAGGCCCGGGCCGGGGCAAAGCCGGGTTCAACCCAGTTATCCCAGACTTCGTTCATTCCGGCGAAATCTTTCATATCCCGGACATAAACGGTAACGGACAGAATCTGTTGCTTGCTGCTGCCGACGTCCGCCAGCAGGGCTTCAACCCTGGCCAGGGTGGAAGCGGTCTGGCCCTGAATATCGATGTTCTCGTCTGCTGGCACCTGGCCACAAAGGTAGGCGGTGTTGTTGTGGATAACAGCGCGGCTCATGCGGGTACCGCTATCCAGACGTTCGATCGACATACAGTGATTACTCCATCAGTGGGATGTTTAGTTTGCTGGTGATAATACTGTTAGAGTCTAGTTATAAGTTCCAATACAATTATTGTACGACCCTATACAAAAAACTGATCTCTATTGAAAATATGATGAATGCCAAGCAGTTAGCTGCCTTTCGCGCGGTGATGTTGACCGGTTCTATGAGTGAAGCCTCGCAGATGCTGCATGTATCACAGCCTGCGGTCAGCCGGTTGATTAAAGATCTGGAAGAGAGATTGGGCTTTACCCTGTTCGACCGCCGTAACAGTCGGGTGTTTGCCACCCAGGCAGCACACTCGTTTTTCCGTGAAGTGGAACGGCACTTTATCGGCATGGACAGCCTGACCCAGTCTGCTGAGAAAATCCGCTTGATGAAAACCGGCAAGTTACGGCTGGCCAGTGCGCCGGTGCTGGCGTTCAGTGAGATGCCGGAAGTGGTGGCAAAGTTCCTGCGCCAGCGCGACGGGGTCAGTGCGTCGTTTGTGACCTACACCTCGGTGGAGGTGATGAATATGGTGGGCTCGCAGCAATTTGACCTTGGCGTGGTAATGCTGCCGGTAGAGAGTACCGAGATTGCGGTGGGTGACTGCTTTCAGGTGGATTGCCAGTGCATTATGGCGCCCGGCCATCCGCTGGCACAGCAGGCTGAAGTGCATGCCGGTGATCTGCATGAGCAGGATTTTGTCGCCATTGGTGAGCAAAATACCATTACCCGCTTCCGTATTGATAAAGAGCTACGGGATGCTCAGGCCCGGCCTAAAGCCCGCATTGAAACGCCGCTGTTTATTACTGCCCAGGCGATGGTGAAAGAAGGACTGGGGGTGTCGATTGTCGATCCGTTTACCGCCCGGCGTTATGTGGAACAAGGCGGGGTAGCAAAGCCGTTCCTGCCGTCAGTACCACTCTATTTTGGTTTCATAACCCCCTTGAATCGACCGCCTCAGGGGCTGGTGCAGGAGTTTATTGATGAGTGCACTGAACATCTGAGCCAGCGAATGCCGTTACAGCGAATAGACCCTTCACAGGTGGTGATCTGAATGTGGACATTTAGCATGTCGCACCGGGGTGTTCTGCTTGGGTTGCTGGCCAGCCTGATCTGGTCAGGCCACAGTACGGTCTCCAGTCTGGGGATTTCGGTGGGGCTACAGCCGATGGATTTTGCGGCTTTACGTGTGCTGGGTGTTGGCGGGCTGTTACTGCCCTATCTGTGGAAACGTCGAACGCTGGTACAACGGTTAGGGCTGGCTCGTTGTGTGGTGTTAATACTCTGTGCCGGGGTGCCCTATTCGCTGTTTCTGACCCAGGCGCTAAACTATGCGCCGGTGTCCCATAATGGTGTGGTCTGTATGGGGATGGTGCCGTTGCTGGCCTTGCTGATCAAGTGGTTGTGGTTCAAGGAAACCCCCGGCCGGCGGTCAGTGCAGGGGATGCTGATATTGCTGGCTGGACTGGGCCTGTTTGCGTTGAGTGTATTGACTGGCACGCTGGGCGAGGTCTGGAAAGGTGATCTGCTGTTTCTGTTATGTGCCTGTCTATGGGCACTGTTTGGCATTCTGACTGCCCGCTGGCAGGTGCCAGCACTTACCGCAACAGCGATCTGTGGTGTAGGGTCCCTGCCTTATCTGGTGCCGTATTTGTGGTGGCTGGAACCGGCTCGACTGGCTGAGGTTTCCGCCAGCCAGTGGCTGTTACAGCTACTGTATCAGGGGCCGATTGTGGCCGGGGTGGCGATCTATGCCTATAGCCGTTGTGCGGCAAGTATGGGGGCTGAACGGGCGGCATTGTTTTCTGCCATGGTGCCTGCCGGTACAGCGGTTGTCGGCTTGCTGGTGCTGGCGCAACCTGTCGACGGGCTGCAGTGGCTGGGGATTGGTTTGCTGACGCTGGGGATCATCTGGACCCTGGCGGGGCCACAACGAATCAGGCGCGCGACTGCAGGTTAAAAACGCTACACTGAAAGTCGTTGCATTCCTGTACCAGGAGAGGGCCTTATGGATAAGACGCTGTTATTGGTGGACGATGAAGTTGCGGTGCTTAATGCGCTTAAACGGTTATTCCGCCGTGCAGGCTACACCGTGTATACCGCTGAGGGGGGCGTTGAGGCGCTGATGTTACTGGCGGACCATCCGGTATCTGTGGTGCTGTCTGATTTTCGGATGCCGGGTATGACCGGTGATGAGCTGCTGCGCGAAGTGAAAAAGCGCTATCCCGATACCGTGCGGATGATTCTCAGCGGTTTTGCCGAAATGGATGTGGTGATGGCCTCACTGAATGACGGCGCCATTTTCAAGTTTCTGGTTAAGCCCTGGGATAATGACTTTCTGCTCAAGCAGGTCGTCGAGGCATTTGAGCACTGGCAACAGGTACAGGATCAGCAAGCGCTGTCGCGGTTGGCACTGGGGGCCGAAGAAGCGCTGTTTGATGTTGATCGCGATGGCAAGGTGATCCACCTGACTACTTCGGCGGCAGAGCACTGCGGCTGGCATCCAGAACAGGCCCGAGGGCACCAGCTTAAGGAACTGTTACCGGTGATGACGGATCTGGAACAGGTACTGTTGTTACATCCCGATGGTAGCCGGTTAGCGCTACGTAATTCCCAGGGACGGGCCATTGAGCTGCACTCCACCCGTACCGACAGCAATCACTGGACGCTTAAACTAAGTACCCATGTCGCCGACGATACCGCTAGTGTGTATGCCATGGGTATTGAAGGGCTGCTGGATGAAAGTGGTCTTAAGGCCGCCCTTAACCAGTTGATTCAGCTGGATAGTAATCAGATATTTTCGCTGATCTATCTGAATATTGATCACTTTGCCGACCTTACGGGCCAGCTCAGTGCCCGCGAGCTGGATGAACTGCGCTATCAGATCGCCCAGATGTTATTGCTGTGGCGGCGCAGTGGTGGTGCGGTGGCCTGGCTGGGCCATGATGAGTTTGTGCTGCTGCAGCGTGGTGTACGCACCGATACGGATATCCGCAAGCTGATCTCCGAACAGCTGGCACCGTTTAGCGCGCCACTGGTGTTGGGCGAACATAGCCTGGCGATCAGTTTTAATGTCGGCTATGCCGTATATCCAGATGATGCCGCTGATGTCACCATCCTGTGTGAACATGCCCGGCTGGCACTGAAGCACTCGCGCCGCCGTGGCGGCCAGTATTTTCCCCGTTTTCAACCCCGCATGGCACTGGATGACAGTATCCAGAGCGAGCTGGTGGATGATTTTTACTACGCCCTGGAGCGTAACGAGCTGGTGGTCTGCTATCGGCCTGAAATTCACCTGCTCGATGGCAATATCATCTCCGCAGAGGCCTGTCTGGGCTGGCGTCATGAACGGTTTGGTATGATCAGCCCGGAGCAGCTGTATCCGGTGATTGAGCAATGTGATCTGGTGGAACCACTCACCGAGTGGCTGCAGATGATGGCGTCAACTCAGCTGGAGTTGTGGTCGGTAGAAGGGCTACACACCTTTCCGGTCATGATTAACCTGCAGCCGGACCAGACCCATGCGGATCTGCCGGAGTGTCTGCTGCGTTGCCAGTCGATGATCAATATGCCGGTATCGGGCTGGGCCCTGCGGCTCAGTGAAATATTCCTGCTGATTGAGGTTGAAAGCAGTCTGCAATGGTTACCGGAGTTGAAAGCCGCCCAGTGGCACCTGATTGTGAATAGTCTGCAGCGCGATACTCTGTTACATAACACCGTGCGTCATGGTCAGCAGCAGGAGGCCTCACGTAGCCTGCAGAGTGTGGCACGTAACCTGTCACGGGAGCAGATCAGCCAGTTAAGTGATGCGGTTAATGCGCTGGCCGAGCCTGATCCAGCCAGCCTGCTGCTCAGTAATATCTCTCGTCAGGACCTCAGCAGTGCCGACGTGCGCCGTCTGAGCTTCATGGCTCCGGCGGTCACTTCGGACCGGATGCGGGTGCTGATTGAGCGCCAGCCGCTGTTGGGCGTCAGTACTATTATTCTGATGGAGGAAGATGAGCCCGCCCGCTGAGGGGCTCATCATGCAGGCTGCGCTTACAGCAGGCCCTGCTCGCTGAGGAAACGTTTGGCAGCGGTTTCAATCGATAGTTTTTCCACATCGACCTGGCCATTGAGCCGGGTCATGGTGGCGTTATCCAGTCGGCTGGACAGATCATTCAGGATATCGGCCAGTTTTGGATGCTTATCCAGGGTGTCCTTACGTACCACCGGCACGATGGAGTAGTCCGGGAAGAAACCTTTATCGTCTTCCAGTACTTTGAAATCGAATGCACCGATGCGACCGTCCGTAGCAAAGACCAGCGCGATATCCACTTCCTTCACTCGTAATGCATTGTACGCCAGGCCCGGGTCCATCTTGCGGATTTCACTGCGCTTGAACTTGACGCCATACTCTTTCTGGAAGGGCTTCAGGCCATCCGGGCGCACCGGAAACTCGATGCTGGTGGCAAAGCTCATGCGGGTGCCGCTGTTGATCAGCGCCGCCAGTTCGGTCAGGTTGGACACGGTCTTAGTGCGCTCATCGGATGCCCGCACTGCTAACGCATAGGTATTGTTGGCGCTGGATGGGTTCAGCCATACCAGGCCGTCTTCAGCGTCCAGTTTTTTCACCGTATTGTAGGCCTGCTCGGCACTCATCCGGTCTTTGATCTTGTGGAAGCTGCGCAGTGAAGTACCGGTGTATTCCCAGTACAGATCAATCTGGCCATTAAGCTGTGCCTTATGCAGCACGCTGGAGCCCATGCCATCACGCTTATCGACATCAAATCCCCTGGCTTCCAGCAGTTGCTCGGTCATTGAGGCCATCAGCAATTGTTCGGTGTAGCCTTTGCCGCCAACAACCAGGTCAGCGGCCTGAGTTACGGTGGCAGAGGCTGCCAGAACGGTACTGAAGGCCAGACCGGTGAAGGTTTTTTTTATCATTGTGAGTACTCCGTCAGAGTGATTCAGTCAGTAGTGCCGTACCAAAGCGGTACGGACAGGAATCGCCGCCGAATGGGTCACCTTCGGCGGCCAAAAATCAGCGCTGGCGCAATGGGTTAACCCCTTTGCTGACCAGCACAAAGGCCAGCAGGCCCAGGCTAAAATCAAGGGTGATTGCCAGCAGTGCGGTGGGCACCGCCCCGGCCAGCATCATGATGGGTTCATCTACTGCGATGCCGGTAAAAATCAGCTCACCCAGACTGGTGCCGCCGATCAGAAACGCCAGCGGTGCGGTGCCAACATTGATTGCCAGCGCGGTGCGTACGCCAGCCAGAATCACGTACAGTGCATTGGGCAGTTCAACCTGCCACAGCAGCTGACGCGGCAGCATGCCCATACCGCTGGCTGCCTCTTTCAGGTGGGCTGGCACCGCCAGCAGGCCGGTATAGGTGTTGCGTACGATGGGTAGTAACGTCGCCACCAGTAAGCCAAAGATCGCCGGACCGTTACCGATGCCCAGTACGCTCATCGCCAGCGCCAGCAATGCCAGAGTGGGCACCGTGGTACCGATATTCAGCAGCTGCATGGCCGTTTCAGCATGGCGGGCCAGCCGCGGACGGCTGAGCAGTATGCCCAGTGGCACCCCGATCAGCACCGCCAGTCCGCCGGAAATCAGCGTCAGTTTGAGATGCTCCACCACCAGGTAGCGGATATCTTCGTCGTATTCCAGCAGTTCTGCCAGTACGCCACTGCGCTCAGCCCAGACGCCGGTGATAAACACCAGCAGCAGTATTCCGAAGTAGAGGTAACGTCGTGCCTGATTAAACAGCATGGCTTACCCCTGGGTACGGTAGGTTGCGCCCAGATGGTGGGTGATCCCACGCTGGGTGATATCACCGACCAGTCGTCCCTGATCGTCGACCACCGGCAGCCAGCTGCTGTCTGCGGTAAACATCTGCGCTACTACGGTGCGCAGGTCATCCGTTTGTTGTGCGATACCGTGCAGGCCCTCGTAATGTTCACCACACAGGCCCTGATGGTTGCTGGCGACATCACGGCTGATGATGCCAATCGGCTCATGCTGGCCATTCACCAGGGTAATGGAGCGGTGCTCATGGCGTTCCATAATCGCCAGTGCTTCAGACAGGCTTTGCTGGGGCTGGATAAAGGTCGGTTCACGCCCCATCACTTCTCCCGCCCGTACCAGCTGCAGCCGTTTCAGGGTGCGGTCACTACCGACAAAACCGGCCACGAATTCATTGGCCGGATGTGCCAGCAGGGTATCCGGGCTGGCGTACTGTTCCAGCTTACCGGCCCGGAAGATGGCGATTTTATCCGCCATTTTGACCGCTTCATCGATATCGTGGCTGACGAACAGAATGGTTTTGTTCAGCTCCGCCTGCATCTTCAGGAACTCATCCTGAATCACTTCGCGGTTGATCGGGTCGATGGCACCAAACGGCTCGTCCATCAGCATTACCGGCGGGTCAGCAGCCAGCGCCCGGATCACCCCGATCCGCTGCTGCTGGCCGCCTGACAGCTCGTTAGGGTAGCGTTTGAGAAAGATCGAAGGGTCCAGCGCCACCATATCCAGCAGTTCGCTGGCCCGGGCCTTATAGCGTTCCGGCTGCCAGCCCAGCAGCCGTGGCACTACGCTGATGTTCTCTTCGATGGTCATATTAGGAAACAGGCCGATCTGCTGGATCACGTAGCCAATACTTCGGCGCAGATCGACGGTATCCATGGCCGTGGTGTCTTCACCATTGATAAACACACTGCCGGAGGTGGCCGGAATAATCCGGTTGATCATCTTCAGGGTGGTGGTTTTGCCACAGCCCGAAGGGCCCAGCAGGACACAGATTTCACCGCTGGGCACGTCCATGGAGATGTGATCGGCAGCGGTGACCGGGCCTTCGCTGGTGTCAAAAATCTTGGTCAGGTTATCGAGTCGTATCATCGTTATGCAGTCCTTATCCCGCTACCTTCATACCTTTCGGCGTGAATTTTTTCTGTACCCATAACAGGCCGTAATCGGCCGAAATCGCCAGCACACTGACAGCCATCGCCCCAATAATCAGCTGGCGCGGGTCGGTCTGTGAAATACCGCGCTGGATGTAAGTCCCCAGCCCACCGGCACCGATATAAGCGGCGATGGCCATGACGCCGATATTCATCACCACCGCGGTGCGCACACCGGCCATGATAATCGGCACTGCCAGCGGAATTTCGACCATCCGCAGTCGTTGTAACGGCGTCATGCCGATACCACGGGCCGCTTCGCGCAGTGCGGGGTCGACGTTGTTAATTGCGGTGTAGGTGTTACGGATAATGGGCAGCTGGGAATACAGCAGTACAGCGATAATGGCGGGCAGGTAACCAATGCCCTGGCCGATCAGCGACAGCACCGGAATCATCAGCCCGAACAATGCAATCGATGGAATGGTGATAATCACCGACGCGATATACAGCACAATGTCTGCCGCTCGCTGGTTCTGGGTGATCGCGATGCCGATCGGTACGCCGGTCACAATTGCCAGCCCGACCGCAATGCTGACCAGCATGAGATGCTCCAGCGTCAACGCGATCACCTGATCGATGTTCTCCAGCAAGAAGTTGAGAGTATCCAAAAAGCCTCCTTGATTCTTATTATTGGGATCAACCACCCTGGCTGCAGGCCAAATAGGTGGCAGCCTGACTTAGCTGTGCGGGTGATAGCCGGGGTCTTTACGTGTATGCAGGAAGTCGTAGAGGTAGCGAGAACTGCGCCCGCTGTTGGAGCGATAGCGTCAGTCGACGGTTCGGTCCCGCTTCGAAAAGCGCAGGCCATTAGGCCACAAAAGATCGCTCAAGTTAACCGACCTGACTGGTCGCGGGTAGCTGGGTCAATACGAAAGGTTGAGTCCTTGTCGTTTCGTTACAATGCGCCCACCACAAGTATCGTCATACTCTGTTTTTTCCTTAACTATGAAAGGACATAACATGACTGATCCCCTACGCGCTGTATTTATGGTGGTTGCTCCGGGTTCTGATCCTCAGCAGCATACCCAGCAACTGGAAACCCCCGTGTTGCAGCTGAAGATCGTCGCAGTGAAAGATTATGATCAGGCTGTGGAGGTGACGCGTCAGTGTGTGGCGCAGGGGTATTCTGTCATCGAATTGTGCGCTGGATTTGGGCAGCAAGGTGTGGCTCGGGTCAGCCAGGCTGCGGGTTCGATACCGGTTGGCGTGGTCCGTTTTGATCACCACCCGTTGATGGGCCACATCAGCGGCGATAGTTTGTTCTGAGTAACTGGAGAATTTTGTGTGATTAAACGGATGGCCACCCCGGATCCGCGTTTGCAGAGTTGCATCGATCGTTACTGGTGCTGGCAGCCTGCAGCGGGTACGACAATGCCTGCACTACTGCCGGGTACCGGGGCGGAAATCTGGTTTCATCTTGCCGCACGGCCCACGACGGCTGGCGGCTTGTTGCCTGCTGTTCATCTGGTGGCGACCCGGCAAAATCGGCATGATATTCAGTTCACTGGGGCTTCCCACCTCATTGCTGTCCGCTTCCGTAATCCGGGGCTGTTTAGTCTGTTTGGGGTGCCGCTGGATGCGCTGGTTGATCAACATCTGGCACTGGATGACTGGCTGATGAGGGACCGGTTGCTCTCCGTTGAACGCCTGCAACAGTGTAACGGCTGGCTGGAGCAGGTCGCGGTGCTGGATGACTGGTTACTACAGTGTCGACAGCGGCGTCCAGAAGCTGCTTTTACCCGGCAGGTAGAACAGCTCTACTATCAGCAGGCTGTTGCCAGTAATGAGATGTCATCACGCCGTTTTCAACGACTGTTTCGCCAATACACCGGTGTCAGCGCCCGTCGTTTTCAGCGCCTGACCCGGTTTCAGCGACTGGTGCGCCATTTACTGATTGAAGGTGACGCTCGTTATCTGCAGCAGGCACTGGCAGAGGGCTATTATGATCAGGCACACTTTATCAATGATTTCAGGGCGCTGACCGGCGAAGCACCTGGGCGCTTCCTGACGGCAGATAACTTCGCCCACCATTTTTATCAGCACAGTGTTCTGCCGGGGCTTTTTGATCGAGGGGTACCGCGCTAAACACTGCGGTTCCCCCAGACTATTACGTTTCAGCAGGGGCTGCTGGCTGTCAGTGCAGCCCGGCGCAGTGGTAGAATTGCCATCGATGCAAACTGAGACTGTAGTGATGACCTCGAACCTCGACGACCCTGCCCTGTTAACCAGCCTGCTGGCTATTTACGAGCCCAAAGCCCTGGCCCTGCTTCTGAACGAAGTATCGCCCGGTGAATGGACGCCAGTACGGGTGAAACGGTTGGGCACCGGCGATAGCGCACATACGCTGACGCCTGCCGAGTTCAAAGCACTGGCTGAGTTGCTGCCCCGTCCGCCGGAAGACCAGGGTGATGCGCGGTTCAAATTTGTTGATCTGTTTGCCGGGATCGGTGGTATTCGCAAAGGCTTTGAAGCCATTGGCGGTGAATGTGTATTCACCAGTGAGTGGAACAAGTTCGCCGTGCGCACCTATAAAGCCAATCACTACTGTGACCCGCAGCGTCATCGCTTTAACGAAGATATCCGTGAAATCACTCTGTCGGATCAGCCGGATGTCAGCGAAGCTGAGGCCTATGCGCATATCGATCAGGCGATCCCTGATCATGATGTGCTGCTGGCCGGATTCCCCTGCCAGCCGTTTTCCATTGCCGGGGTATCAAAAAAGAACTCCATGGGCCGGGCCCACGGTTTCGAATGCAGTACTCAGGGCACGCTGTTTTTCGATGTTGCGCGGATTATCCAGGCCAAGCGCCCCGCCGCGTTTGTGCTGGAAAACGTGAAAAACCTCAAAAGTCACGATAAGGGCAACACCTTTCGGGTGATTGTCGCGACCCTCGACGAGCTGGGTTACGAAGTGGCTGACCTTGATGATATGTCGTCCACGGACCCCAAAGTGATCGACGGCAAGCACTTCCTGCCGCAGCACCGTGAACGTATCGTACTGGTCGGATTCCGTAAGGATCTGGATGCCCACCATGGCTTCTCCCTGCGCGAGATCGCCAGTCAGTACCCCGAACGGCGACCACAGCTCGGTGAACTGCTGGAGTCCGATATCGATGACAAGTACATCCTGACGCCAAAACTCTGGGAGTATCTTTATAATTACTCCCTGAAGCATAAAGCCAAGGGCAATGGTTTTGGTTATGGGCTGGTGAACGAACAGAGCGTCACCCGTACCCTGTCGGCCCGTTATCATAAAGATGGCTCAGAGATTCTGCTCGACCGGGGCTGGGATTTTAATGTCGGCTTCTATGATCTGATCAACCAGTCCAACCGCCCTCGCCGCCTCAGCCCCCGCGAATGCGCTCGATTAATGGGCTTTGAACAGCCGGGTGAAAGTCACTTCCGTATCCCGGTATCGGATACCCAGGCCTACCGCCAGTTTGGTAACTCAGTGGTGGTGCCGGTGTTTGCTGCCGTTGCCCGGCTGATGGCCCCCTACATTGATAAGGCGGTTAAGGCCTCCCGCTAACGGAGCTGTCCGCCGATGACGGACATTGTGGATAAGTCGACCCGCTCGCGGATGATGGCGGCTATTCAGAGTAAAAATACCCGGCCTGAAATCCTGCTCCGGCGCATTCTCCACCGCGCCGGATTCCGCTACCGCTTGCATCAGCAACAGCTCCCCGGCACACCGGATCTGGTACTGCCCCGCTACCGCACGGTCATCTTCGTTCATGGCTGTTACTGGCACCGCCATCCCCGCTGTCGGCTGGCCTATACCCCGAAAACCCGCCCTGAATTCTGGCTGCAGAAATTTGCCGGTAACGTTGCCCGCGATCAGCGCGATACCGACGCCCTGCTGAGTGCTGGCTGGCGGGTAATCATTGTCTGGGAGTGTGGTTTGAGGGTCGTGGCCAAAGGCGATAAAAGCCTCGACTGGCTGTTTGAGGAGCTGCGTGGACCGTTACCCGAGGTGGCTATCCGTATTGAGTGGCCAGTGCTGTAGTCAAAATCGTGCTTGCTCGTTATTGAGCTGAGGGAAGTACCGATTGATGTTACAGGTACGGCTATTTCAACTCTGAGGAGAGGTGGCCGTGTTGATCGCTAGCGCACAGCTGAAAAGTTACCCACAAAACCGAGTTTCAGCGATGTCGCTCACCCGTGAACAAACGCTTCAAAATAGTTATTAACAGAAGGGGTGGCAGTTTTAGTTATGCACTATTGCGGTGGGTAAGACTGTTATCTTCACAGGGGTAGTCACGTGAGAGTGTTTATTTGTAAGGAATGCATCGGGCTGATCAATAAGTGATCAATTGCATGTGTTGTCAAGGTTGTCTGGTTTTCCACAGAGGTTGTACCGCGTTTTCCACCAACTTATGCACAGGGTGAAAAACGCAGCGTGTGGATTAATTAACGTTTTTTACCTTTCTTCGCTACCGGTGTGGACATCAGGGAAGGGCGCAGGCCCGGGGCGCGTGCAGGTTCTGGCTCAGGGTCAGCAACCGGGGCTTTTTTACTGCCAGGCTGAGTGCCGGGCGGGGTACGGTGGGGGCCGCTGCCTTGCTGGGCACGGCTTTTCTTGCCTGGCATGGCGTCTTCGAAATAAACCGGCTGGCCCTGCTCATCTTTCAGTGCGGGCAGGGGCTTGAGTTTAAGTGGCCGTTTGATCAGTACTTCGATTTCGGCCAGGTAGCTACGCTCATCCGGTGACACCAGGGTGATTGCCTGACCATTGCTGCCCGCCCGGCCGGTGCGGCCGATACGGTGGATATAGGCTTCGGGCTGCTGTGGCACATCGTAGTTAACCACCCGTGGCAGGGCGTCGATATCCAGCCCGCGGGCGGCAACGTCGGTGGCGACCAGAATTCGCAGCTGTCCGGTTTTGAACTGGCTCAGGGTCTGCATCCGTTCACGCTGGGGTTTGTCACCATGGATGGCGGCGGCACTGATGCCAGCATCCTGCAGATATTCAGTTACCATATCGACTCGCTTTTTGGTGCGGGCAAAGACCATCACCTGTTTCCAGCTGCCGTTGTTGATCATATGGTGCAGCACTTCAACCTTGTCGCGGTTATCCACACCGTAGCAGGTTTGCTGCACGCTCTGGGCGGCGCTGTTGCGCTTGTCGGCCTTGAGCCACTGCGGATTCCGGGTCAGCTCTTTGGCCAGCGTTTCTACCGCCGGGCCAAAGGTGGCGGAGAACAGCAGGGTCTGGTGAGACCTGGGCAGTTTCGACACCACCTTGTGGATATCATTAATAAAGCCCAGATCCAGCATCCGGTCCGCCTCATCCAGAATCAGCACTTCGACTTTGCGCAGGTTCACTTCTTTCTGATGAATCAGATCCAGTAACCGGCCGGGCGTGGCCACCATAATGTCGGTGCCGCGCTTGAGCTGGTGCAGCTGGGCGTCGATACGCACGCCGCCAAAGACGGCAATGGTACGTACGCCCTGATCTTTACCGTATTCCAGAAAACTCTCTTTGACCTGGATTGCCAGCTCGCGGGTGGGCACCAGGATCAGTGCCCGGATTGGCCGTTCCTGGGCCTCAGCCGGAGCCGCGTTAAAGCGGTGCAGCAGGGGCAGGGCAAAGGCGGCGGTTTTACCGGTGCCGGTCTGGGCTTCGGCAATCAGATCTCCACCGGCCATCGCCGGGGCAATGGCTTTGGCCTGAATGGGGGTCGGTTTTTTGTAGCCCAGATCCTGCAGGGTTTGCTGCAGACCGGGGTTCAGGCCAAGGGTGGTGAAGGTGCTGGACATAATACGACTCGGTGCTCGGATGGCGATGGGGCGCATTGTAGCTGTAGTGGTGGGGGAAGGCGAGGTTACACGCTGGCGGGGAGTGCCAGCGTGCGGGGTCTGAAGGGGTGGTGCGGTGTTACAGAACTTTCTGCAGACTGAAGGCACCGCGCAGATCGCCGGCAGTAAAGCCACGGGCGTGATCAGTGGGGTACAGGGCATCCAGCTTGCTGGCGACAGCAGGTTTGAGCTGGCTGCCGTGGCAGGCCAGGCATTGATCGCCGACGGGAATAGCTTTCATCATGCGGAAAACTTTCTGCCCTTCATCATTCATCATGACCTGGCTGAACGCCATCTTCTGCAGGTTGGCACCGGCGCTGGCCTGTTTTCCAAACAGTTCCAGTACACCTTTCTCCCAGTTATCCGGGGCGTTGTTCGGGTTACGCAACTTCAGACTGGTACGGCTGATGATCCAGCCTTTTGTTGCCGAAATCCGGGCGGTAATTGGCATCGCTTTGGTGTTACACACCTGAATAGCACCGTCCAGGCCGCTGGCTTTGGCGGCTTTTTTCAGCTCACCACCCAGCTCGTTGGCCAGGGCTTTGATAACGGTTTTACCTTCGGCTTGCAGGGCGGGTATGTTGATCTGTTCAGCGACAGCAGGGGTAGCAATTATTGTCATGGCGCAGAGAGCGCCGGTAGCCCATAGCTTGTTCATGGCTCTGTCCTGTGATGGAAAATATAAATCTCAACTCACAGCGGCAAGCCTAAAACTAGAACGCTAAATTAGCAATATCTTATGTTTTGTGGCGATGATGGGACAGCGGTTACTGGCAAGAGTTATCCAGAGAACGGGAAGGCAAGTTATTTATACACAGATACGGTGTGTAAAACTGTGGGGTAGGTATTGGTGCTTCGCTGAGAGCTAATGATATCAGGCATTACATGGTGCTGGTTAAAAAACGTACAGCGTGTATATTTCGCTCTGTCTGAGCTGGTTTATACCCGACTATTCAACATTACTAACATAGTTGTACACAGAGTGTAGTGGTGTTTTACACCCTGTGTTTAGGTCCTTATGCCAGGTAATGAGTGGCGTCCATGGTTTCGCCATGGTTGTTGCCAGTGACGGCGACGACGTAAGCGCGGGCGGTGTCAGCGGCACTGATGCCGTGGCTGCTGTCCATTCCCATCATTACCATGGTTTCCTTGACAAATGCAGGTGCAACAACGTTCAGTCGAATCGTGTCCAGTTCCAGCGCGGCGGCCTGTACAAAACTTTCCAGCGCACCATTAGCCATGCTGATGGCGGCGCTGCCTGGCATTGGCTGACGCGACAGGATGCCCGACGTCAGGGTAATAGAGCCGCCGGGGTTGAGGGTATCGCCCGCCAGTCGAACCAGATTGATCTGGCCCATCAGTTTATTGTCCAGCGCCAGCTGGAAGTCATCGTCAGCCAGTGTTGTCAGTGGCCCAAATGCGGCCTGTCCAGCCGTGGAAATAATGGCATCGACAGGGCCCACCTGCTGGAACATGGCGCGAATGGAGTCGACTGAGCCCAGGTCTACCGTTACATCACTGCCACGGTAGCTGGCGCGGATAATGTCGTGGTCATTACTCAGTGCTGTTGCGACCGCGTCGCCAATGGTACCGGTTGCGCCAATCAGAAGAATTTTCATAGGGGTTGTCCTCTCGGTTGCTGTGTTTTGAACTGAGGCCAGCATAGTTTTCTTCTTCTATGTGAAAAACAGGCATAAAATCAAATGACCTTTCTTTTATTGTGAAATATGGCTGGCGATGGATCTGATCAGAGCAATACGGGTGTTTTGCTGTGTGGTGGAACAGCAGAGTTTTAGTGCGGCGGCACGCGAACTGAATGTGGTAATTTCGGCCGTGAGCCGTCAGGTGACCGATCTGGAACAGCATTACGGCTGCCGTCTGCTGAACCGTACCACCCGTTCCATGAGCCTGACGGCCGAAGGGCAGCTGTACCTGGCGCGTTTTGAAGCGATTCTGGACAGTGTGGCGGCACTGGACCGGGATGCGACCGCACGTCAGCAGGTGGTGGCGGGCAGCTTACGGATTACCGCACCACTGCATGCGGCTGGTTATGGCTTGCAGTCGCGTATCAGCCAGTTTCTGCAACGGCATCCGCAGGTCAGTCTGAACTGGCTGATGCTCAATCGTTACGTCAACCTGGTTGAAGAAGGGGTGGATCTGGCGATTCGTGTGGGGCCGCTGGAAGACTCAGGCCTGATTGCGCGTTCTCTGGGGACATTGCAGGTGTATTTTGTGGCCAGTCCGGCGTATCTGGCACAGGCGGGAACGCCGAACACACCGACAGAGCTGTCTCAGCATCGCTGTGTGCTGGACAACAGTAACCGCCAGCCGGGCCGCTGGCGTTATAAAGGTAGCCGTGGTTCACAGGCGGTTGCTGTACCGCGTACGCTGGAGGTTAATGATGACAGTGTGGCGGCACAGTTTGCAGCGGATGGACTGGGCATCGCTTACCTCCCTGATTTTATTATTCAGCCCTGGCTGGACGATGGGCGGTTAGTGACGTTGCTGGAAGATTATCAGCTGGCGGCACAGCCGGTGTCGCTGGTGTACCCGGCAAATCGTTTGATGAGTCCGGCGCTGGCAGCGTTGATCGAGGTACTGCTGGATGAGCCGGAGCCGGAGTAACCCTTAGTGGAAGGCCAAATTACATTTCTAGTCTTTGATATTCAGTAATGTTTGCTGATACGAATCATTATTGTTAGCGTCCCCTTCTTTTTTGTACGAATGGAAGCTGACAATGTACTGCCGTTCTCACTCTTTGCGCATCGCTGCGCTGGGCATTGCCCTCTCTCCACTGACGCTGGCTGTGCAGGCACAGGCTGAAGACGTTTCGGCGCTGGATGCCGTCATTGTTACCGGTGAAACGCTGTCTCGTGATTTGCAGAATACGGCGACCAGCGTGTCGGTACTGACGGGTGCAGATCTGGAACGCTCTTCGGATGTAAACCTGTACGACAGTTTTGAGCGGGTTGCCAATGTGATGGCCGTGGGCGGCGACAAAGGCATCGTTATGCGGGGCATTACCCAGACCGGCCCTGGCGGGTCGGGTAGTGGTCGTACCATTAATATTTCTGTTGATGGTGCTAGTTTGCCAACAACGCAGTCGACGTTCTTTGGCCCCTACAGTGGCTGGGATTTGCAGCAGGTTGAAGTGCTGCGTGGCCCGCAGTCGACGCAGCAGGGCCGTAATGCGCTGGCCGGTGCGGTTAATATCCGCAGCGCGGATCCTGAATTTGATCAGTACGGTAAGGCCCGTATGCGGGTGGAAGGCAACAACGGTACAGCGCTGGCGCTGATGTATAACACGGCGATTAATGATGAGTTTGCGGTGCGTTTTGCCGGTGAGCAGAGCAGCTCCGATGGCTGGGTAAGCAACCCGACCCGTGATGAAGATGATTATGATGGCCGTGAACTGACCTCGGGTCGCTTCAAGGTTCTGTATGAACCGTCTGATGATTTACGCGTTGTTTTCAGCCACAGCCGTACCAACAGTACCGGCGGTGAAGACTATGTCGATTTCAACAGCTACCCGGACCAGCGCTTGAACAGCTCCGACGGTGCGGCGGATGAGTACAGCAAGCATAAAAACACTGGCCTGCGCATCAGCTACCAGCTGAATCCGCTGTGGTCGCTGGAATCCGAAACCACCCTGTACAAACATGATTATCGTCGACTGGAAGATTTTGATTTCAGCGCATTGCCGGGTGGCGTGATCGACCGTACGACGGACGACAAAGGGATTTCTCAGGAATTCAAATTCATCTACGACAACGGCACCGATCTGCGCGGTGCTGTTGGCCTGTATATGACTCAGATCGACACCCAGTGGAATGATGCTTTGGCGGCCGATGCCAGCCTGCTGGACCCACGTATTCCAGCGGGTGCTTCCATCATTACCCGTACCGTCGACCGTTCGGTTGATACTGAGAACATCGCGGTATTTGGTGAGCTGGATTACGATCTGAATGACCGTTGGACACTGACCGCCGGTGCCCGTTACGACTACGAGAAGATTGAAGCAACCGACGACACACTCTACACCCAGAATCCTGTGGTGGTGCCTGTGTTGCCAGCGGGTGCATCGGGGCAGAACGACACCGCCTTCAATGCCTTCCTGCCGAAGGTTGCGGCGACGTATCACTGGAATGAAGATGTAAACACCAGCTTTACCGTACAGCGTGGTTACCGCGCGGGCGGCACGTCGCTAAACCCCTTCACGCTGGAAATGGCTGACTTTAATCCGGAATACACCTGGAACTACGAACTGGCGGTGCGCTCCACGCTGCTGGATGGCCGTATGACGCTGAACGGCAACCTGTTCTACACCGACTGGGAAGACCAGCAGGTGCTGGTTAACGGTGCCAGCGGTAACCCCAATGATATTTCTGTGACCAACGCTGGACAGTCCAGCCTGTATGGGCTGGAGATTGATATGGCGTACCGGGTGTCCGAACAGCTGGAGCTGTACACCGGGCTGGGTTTCGTAAAAACCGAGTTTGATGATTTTGTAAATCAGAACACGGACTACAGCGGCAACGAATTCCCGTATGCGCCGCAAATGACGGCTGCCCTGGGCGGTGAATACCGTTTCGACCAGAACTGGTTTATGCAGCTAAATGCGAACTACATCGCCGACCACTTCAGTTTTGCCGATAACGATACCGATGCAGAAATTCCGTCCCGCTGGGTGGTTAATACCCGCGCCGGGTTCGAGCGTGAAGACTGGTCGGTTGTACTGTATGCCCGCAACCTGCTGGATGAGAATTACTTCACGCAGCGTAATGTCAGCAGCAGCTACGACCTGGTCCGCAGTGGCGAGCCGTTGACAGTAGGACTGGAATTGAATGCCAGCTTCTGATCAGTAAGCAGTTGCTGACCCCGAAAAAGCGGTGTTGCCTTTGGCACACCGCTTCTCTGTTTCTGATGACCTCAATGGAAGGGAGACTCAGCCGATGATGCCGTCCCGTTTTGTACCGGCAGGCCTGCGCCAGAACAGCGCCTGTATCAGCCGTATCCTTGCCGCTGTGCTGGGTGGCTATCTGCTAACCAATACTGCCTCGGTGCTGGTTGCGTTCCTGTTACCCATCCCTCGCGCCCATGCTGTCGCCACGATGCTGTTGATGAGCTTCGTCACGCTCAGTGTGGTGGTGATCTGGGTGTATGCCACCCCGTCATTAAAGCGGGTCTGGACGGTGATCGGGCTGGGGTTACTGGTCAGTGTTGCCGGTAGCGCCGCCTTTCATCTGCTGGGAGCTGTGTGATGGTGAAGACCTTTCGTGAGTCCATGGGTGGGCTGCACATCTGGACCGGGCTGGTGTTTGCCTGGCTGCTATTTTTTATGTTTATCACCGGTACGCTGGGTTATTTCGACACCGAAATAGACCGCTGGATGAAGCCTGAGCTGCCCGCCAGCCGGGTTGTCTCAGCGGTGCAGAGTGCAGAAGCCGCCCAGCGCTATCTGGAACAGGCGCACCCGCAGGCTGAAACGTGGTTTGTTCAGTTCCCGGTTAACCGTGCCACATCGACATTGCGCGTGCACTGGCAATACCCGAAGAACAGCGGCCGGTCCCGCGAGGAACGTCGAGGCAGTGCCTGGCTGGATCTTGAAACGGGCCAGCAACTGAGTAGCCGGGATACCGGCGGTGGTCAGGCGCTTTACCGGATGCATTACCGGCTGGCTTATCTGCCGCATACGCTGGCCGAATGGCTGGTGGGTATTTTCAGCTTTTTTATGTTGCTGGCGCTGATTAGCGGGGTGATTATCCACCGCAATATTTTTCGCGATTTCTTTACCTTCCGGCCGGGCAAGCGCCAGCGCTCCTGGCTGGACCTGCATAACCTGAGCAGCGTGGCTTCACTGCCATTTCAGTTGATGATTACCTACAGTGGTCTGCTGTTTTTTCTGACCACCTATATGCCGCTGATAGTGGTGGGAAGTTACGGCTTTGGCGGTGATAAAATGAATGCCTTCATTGACGAAATTTTCCCCCGTGAGCGAGTGGAGCAGCGCCATGAAGTCAAACCGATGCCGTCGCTGAAAGTGCTGGTCGCGGATGCGGAAAACCACTGGGGCGCAGGCAAGGCGGGTGGGCTGGAAGTGCACTGGCCGGGTGATGCCGGAGCTGAAGTGCATATCCGTGGTCCGAAGGAGGGCGTTACCCGCAACTGGGCAGAACGGGTTTATGATGCCGATGGCCAGCGGGTGGTTAAAGCTGAACCGGACCGGGTACCTCAGATGACCTTTTATTCCACCATGCTGGGGCTGCATGAAGGCACCTTTGCTGGCCCGATTCTGCGCTGGCTGTACTTTAGTTCCGGTCTGCTGGGCGCGGTGATGGTCGCCTCAGGCCTTATTCTGTGGAGTGTGAAACGGCGTGCCCGCCAGCTGAAACAGGCTCGGCCAGACCGTGGTTTTATGCTGGTGGAACGGTTGAATGCTGGTTCTCTGGTGGGGCTGCCCATTGGCATTGCCGTCTACTTCGGAGCCAACCGGCTGTTGCCGTTAGCGATGGCGGACCGTGCTGACTGGGAGCTGCACCTGTTATTTATCAGCTGGCTGGCGGTACTGCTGTTTGCCAGCTGGCGGCCGATTCGCCGTTGCTGGATTGAGCTCTGTGGGCTGGCAGCGCTGAGTTATCTGGCGCTGCCGCTGCTCAATGGCCTGACCACCAGTAAGCATCTGCTCTGGAGCCTGAGCGAGCAGGACTGGGCGATGGCGGCAATTGATCTGACGTTTCTGGTCAGCGGGCTGCTGTTTGCACTGGCCGCCCTGCAGATCCGCCGTTACTGGAAAGAACCAGCGGCCAAACGCACGGCGTCCGCCAGCCCGTCGGTGCCGAGTCAGGAGATGGCGGTATGAGCCCTGCTGCACTGTTACTGGCCTGGCTGGGTTTTGCCCTGTTCTGTCTGGCGATGCCGCGTCACTGCATGGATATTCTGCCAGGGCGCAAACTGACCGCGTGGCAACAACGGCTGCTAACACTGGCGGGCGCTGTGCTGCTGCTATTTAGCGCCCGTACTGCCATTGCTACGTCGGGCATCGCACTGGGGCTGACAAGCTGGGCTGGGTTACTGACGCTGACGCTGATACTGCAATCCCTGCTGCTGACATACCTGCCACGGCTGCTACCGGGGAGCTGTGTGGTGATGCTGCTGGTGGCTGTATTTTGAGGCCTTTGTTTTAGCGCAGTGGCGACCGCCGCGAACGGCTTCGCGTCAGGCTGTTCCTGCGCAGAGGGGGCCAGGCAGGCTTTGCAGGTATAATTGCAGGCATAAAAAAACCGGTCAGCATCGCTGACCGGTCGAATAGATTTTCCAGTGCGGGGGTTCTGGCGGTCGGGTTATGACAACCGTTCAAACACCGTCGCAATCCCCTGACCCATGCCGATACACATGGTGGCCAGGCCCAGTTCGCCGTCGTTCTGTTCCATCACATTGAGTAGCGTGGTGGAGATACGGGTGCCGGAGCAGCCCAGCGGGTGGCCCAGCGCAATCGCGCCGCCGTGCAGGTTGACCTTGTCGTCCATCACATCCAGCAGTTTCAGTCCTTTCATCACCGCCAGTCCCTGGGCGGCGAAGGCTTCGTTGAGCTCGACGTAGTCCAGATCATTCACCGTCAGCCCGGCGCGTTTCAGGGCTTTCTGTGATGCCGGTACCGGGCCGAAGCCCATGATGCTCGGGTCACAGCCTGCCACGGCCATGCTGCGGATTTTCGCTCGAGGGGTGCAGCCCAGCGCCTGCGCTTTAGCCGCCGACATCAGCAACATACCGGACGCGCCATCGGAAAAGGCGGATGAGGTGCCAGCGGTCACCGTGCCGACCTTGGGTGCAAAGGCCGGTTTGAGTTCGGCCAGGCTGGCGGCAGTGGTCTCCGGGCGGATCACCTCGTCCTGTTCCAGCAGCATTTTGAAACCGCTGGCGTCGTGGCCTTCGATGGCGATGATCTCGTTGTCCCACTTGCCGTCCAGCTGGGCTTTGTGCGCCAGCTGGTGGGAGCGGGCACCAAATTCATCCTGCATTTCGCGGCTGATGCCGTTCATTTTGCCCAGCATTTCGGCCGTCAGGCCCATCATCATCGCTGCTTTAGCGACCTGCTTGGACATCTGCGGGTTGACGTCGATGCCATGCAGGATCGACAGGTGGCCCATATGCTCCACGCCACCGGCCATAAAGACATCACCGTTGCCGGTCATAATGGCCTGCGCCGCAGTGTGCAGTGATGCCATGGAAGAGCCACAAAGGCGGTTCAGGGTTTGCCCCGCCACGCTATGGGGCATGCCCGCCAGCACCAGCGCATTACGGGCGATGTTAAAGCCCTGCTCTTTGGTCTGGTTCACACAGCCCCAGATTACGTCTTCAACCTCGGTCGGGTCGACATTGGGGTTGCGGGTCAGCAGGCCGCTCATCACAGCGGCAGACAGGGCCTCGGCACGCACATTGCGAAAGGCACCGTTTTTCGATTTACCCATCGGGGTACGAATTGCGTCGACGATTACGACGTCGTTCGGATTCAGCGTCATAGCGGTGCTCCTCAGAACCAGGTCTCGCCGTTAGCGGCCATAGCTTTCATGTTCTCGGTCGGCTGGTACAGCGGGCCGAGGGCTTCGTAACGGGCGGCCATCTCACAGAAGGCGGCAAGGCCAAGCTGATCCATGTAGTGCATGGCGCCGCCCCGGAACGGTGGGAAACCGATGCCGTAGATCAGGCCCATATCAGCTTCGGCGGCACTGGCCACAATGCCTTCTTCGACACAGCGGGCGGTTTCGATACACAGCGGAATCATCATGCGGGCGATAATCTCATCGTCGCTGAATTCGTCACGGCTGCCGATCGTGCCCTCGAGCAGGCCTGGAACACTGTCGTCCAGCTTCTTGGCTGGGCGGCCCCGGCGGTCAAGTTCGTAGCGGTAGAAGCCCTTGTCGTTCTTCTGGCCGAAACGCGCCAGCTTGAACATCCGGTCGATCACGCTTTCGTTATCGTGACTCATTCGGTCGGGGAAGCCTGCCGCCATGACCGCATCGGCATGATGCGCGGTATCAATGCCGACCACATCCAGCAGATACGCCGGGCCCATTGGCCAGCCGAAGCGTTCCATCACTTTGTCGACCTGCTGGAAATCAGCCCCTTCTTCGATCAGCTTGCAGAAGCCGCCGAAGTACGGGAACAGCACACGGTTGACCAGGAAGCCGGGGCAGTCGTTAACCACGATCGGCGTTTTACCCATCGCCGTGGCATAGGCGACGGTGCGGGCAATGGTGGTTTCGGAGGTTTTCTCGCCGCGAATAACTTCCACCAGCGGCATCTTATGCACCGGGTTGAAGAAGTGCATACCACAGAAGTTTTCTGGCTTCTTCAGGGCGCTGGCCAGCCGATTGATGGAAATGGTCGAGGTGTTGGAGGTCAGTGTTGCACCTTCCGGCAGATGGGCCTCGACCTCGGCCAGCACGGATTTTTTCACCGCTTCGTTCTCGACCACCGCTTCGACCACCAGATCAACCCGGTTGAAATCACCGTAGCTGAGGGTTGGAGTGATGCTGTTCAGTACTTTAGCCATCTTGCCCGCGTCGATGCGCTTGCGTTTAAGCTGGCCACCGAGCAGTTTGTTGGCTTCATCCAGCCCCAGCTGTAGCGCGGGCGCGGCGATATCTTTCATCAGAATCGGCGTGCCTTTCACCGCTGACTGATAGGCCACACCGCCACCCATAATACCGGCACCGAGCACGGCCGCCTGGGCGACAGGGGTCGCTTTGGCGCTGTAGTTCTTGCTGATCTTTTTGACCTGCTGGTCTTTCAGGAACAGCCCGACCAGTGCTTTGGTTACATCATTACGGGCCAGTTTGGCGAAGCCCTTGGCTTCCACGGCAATGGCTTTGTCGCGGGGCAGGTTAGCGTGCTTCTGAATGGTGGTCAGGGCGGCCAGCGGTGCCGGATAGTGTGGCCCGGCTTTCTGACCAATCAGGCCCCGGGCGGACTCGAACGCCATCATCTGCTCAATCTGATTCAGCTTGATGGGGCTCTGTTTCTCCACTCGACGGGCACGGTAATCAAACTTGCCCGCGATGCAGTTCTGCAGCAGATCCAGCCCGGCGTCACGCAGCTGGTCTTCGGCAACGACGGCATCTACAGCACCCTCGGCCAGTGCGGCGTTGGCGCGTTTCTCAACCCCGCCACAGATCCATTCGTTGGCGCTATCGACACCGATCAGTCGCGACAGGCGGACGGTGCCACCCCAGCCCGGGTAGATGCCCAGTTTGACTTCCGGCAGGCCGACTTTGGCCCGGCTGCCAAGCACCCGATAATCGGTGGCCAGGCAGACTTCAAAGCCGCCACCCAGTGCGACGCCATTGATGGCGGCAACCGTGGGAAAGGGCAGATCTTCCAGGGCATTGATCAGGCCGTTCATCTCAATCAGCGCGGCGACGATGTCGTCTTCGCTGTGGCTGAACATCTGGCTGAATTCGGTGATGTCAGCACCGACAATAAAACTTTCTTTCGCGCTGGACAGCAGCAGGCCGGTGACACCGCTCTGGTTGCCCAGCTGGGTGATCGCTTCGCGCAGCTCGGCCAGGGTGGCCTGATTGAGTGTATTCACAGAATGTTCGCGGTTATCAAATACCAGCTCGTAAATTCCGTTCTCAACAGCTGCAACGCGGACCGTTTTTCCTTCCATCAACATGGTCAGACTCCGGGGCAGGTTTATTTTTGTTTTTCACTGTCTCACAGTCTAGTTGGGGGCGCTGAATCAACAATAGCACCATCCGCCAAGGTCACTGACAGAACTGTTCAGGCCTTGTTATCAGTGGGGTGCAGCGGTGGTTGCTGGATAACATCTATGTACGTGTGAGGGCGAGAGGGCAGATATATCGCCCTTGGCAGCCTATCTGGCCTGCGGCTGTTGATGCGGGCCGGGCAGGGTTCTGGCCTGGAATAGTGCTGGCTGGGTGACGGACAATGAGCGGCGTCTGGCGGGCATGAAAAGATGCTTTGCTAATAGATCTGATAATCATTCTTAAATGAGCGTTTTTTAATCAATTGACAGCGGTCAGTTCCAGGCGGCTTTTCGCTGTCAGGCTTTCCGGCAGGGGCGTAGCATCTGCACTAAATTGAATATGACCTCAATAACTATCAGGTGCCGTTATGAATTCTCAACCTGAACCCGATTCGCAAAAGCAGGAGCTATCCGCGTTTCTGTTCGTCACCGTCATCCTTGCTCCCATCCTTGCCGTCGCGCTGGTGGGTGGCTATGGCTTCTCGGTCTGGATTGCCCAGATCCTCGGTGGCCCACCGGGAAGCTGAGTCATGGTTGATCTCAGCCGCCGTCAGCTGTTTCGTGGCCGGGTAACGGCCGTTACCCCACAACAGCGCATGCCCTGGCAGGTGAATGAAGCGCAGTTTACGGATCAGTGCAGTCGCTGCGAAGCCTGCCTGGTGGCCTGCCCAGAGCAGATTGTGGTGAAAGGCGATGGTGGTTTCCCTGCCCTCGATTTTCAACGGGGTGAATGTAGCTTCTGTCAGGCCTGCGTCAAAGCCTGCCCGCAGCCGGTGTTCCGGCCCGTCAGTGAACCGGCCTGGCAACAGGCGGCGACGCTTGAGGCCGGTTGTCTGGCGGCGCAGGGGGTGATGTGTCGTAGCTGCCAGGATAGTTGCGAACCTGAAGCCATTGTTTTTCCACCCCGGCGCGCAGCGATCAGTCAGCCCGAAATCCATACCGATCTATGTACCGGCTGTGGGGCCTGCGTCAGCGTCTGCCCCAGTAACGCTATTGCTATTACATCACTCGAGCAGGAGGTACGCGATGCGCGTTCCTGAACAGGAATCGATCAATCTGGTCAGCATGGTGATGATGACCCGTCCCGAGCGATTGACTGTATTTAAAGAAAAAATAGCCAGTGTGGACGGCGCCGAAATTCATGTTGCCAGCGCCGAAGGCAAGCTGGTGGTCACCGTGGAAGCTGATAGCCAGCGTGCACTGCTGCAGCGGATTGAAACCCTGCAGAATCTGGATGGCCTGGTGGCCTCCAACCTGGTCTACCACCAGGTTTCCTGACGCCCGATCTATAAGAAGTGAGCAAGACTATGAAGCTATCAAGACGCGATTTCGTCAAAGCCCAGGCTGTGGCCTCGGCTGCTGTGGCAGCGGGTGTCAGTGTGCCGGCCTCGGCCAGTAATTTGATCACCACCTCCAAAGAGACTGATATTCACTGGGACAAGGCGCCGTGCCGGTTCTGTGGGACTGGTTGCTCGGTGCTGGTGGGTACTCAGAATGGTCGGGTTGTGGCCACTCAGGGAGACCCGAAAGCCGAGGTGAACCGCGGCCTGAACTGTATCAAGGGCTACTTCCTGTCCAAAATTATGTATGGCCAGGACCGCCTGACCACACCGCTGTTACGGATGACCAACGGCAAGTACGATAAAAATGGCGAATTCGCACCGATCAGCTGGGATCAGGCGTTCGATATCATGGCCGAGAAGTGGAAGGCGGCACTGGCCGGTACCCGCAACTCCGATGAGATGCCGCCGGTGGGCATGTTCGGTTCTGGTCAGTGGACGGTGTGGGAGGGTTACGCTGCCTCCAAGCTGATGAAGGCCGGTTTCCGTACCAATCATATCGACCCGAATGCCCGTCACTGTATGGCCTCTGCGGTCGGTGGCTTTATGCGTACCTTCGGTATGGATGAGCCGATGGGCTGCTATAACGACCTTGAGCAAGCCGATGCGTTTGTACTCTGGGGTTCCAATATGGCGGAGATGCACCCGATTCTGTGGTCGCGCCTGTCTGACCGTGCCCTGAGTGCACCCCACGTTAAAGTGGCGGTGCTGTCCACCTTCAAACATCGCAGCTATGAACTGGCTGATAATCCGATGATTTTCACCCCGCAGACTGATTTGGCAATCATGAACTTCATTGCCAATTACATCATTGAAAGCGGCAGTGTTAACCATGACTTTATCAACAAGCATACCCAGTTCCGCAAAGGTGTCACAGATATCGGTTACGGTCTGCGGCCGACGCACCCACTGGAGAAAAAAGCCAAAAACTCCGGTAAAGGTGGCTCCAGCCCGATTACTTTCGAGGAGTTTGCCGAGTTTGTTAGCACTTACACCGTTGAGTCTGTCAGCGAGCTGTCAGGGGTGCCGGTTGAGAACCTGATTGAGCTGGCCAAGCTGTATGCCGACCCGAAAGTGAATGTTGTGTCCTACTGGACCATGGGTTTCAACCAGCATACCCGTGGCGTCTGGGCCAATAACATGTGCTACAACATCCATCTGCTGACCGGCAAGATTTCCAAGCCTGGTTGTGGCCCGTTCTCGCTGACCGGCCAGCCGTCTGCCTGTGGTACGGCCCGTGAAGTGGGCACCTTCTCCCACCGTCTGCCTGCTGACCTGGTGGTGAAGAAAAAAGAACACCGCGATATCGCCGAGAAAATCTGGAAACTGCCGGAAGGCACGATTCCAGCCAAACCTGGCTACCACGCAGTCGAGCAGAACCGGATGCTCAAGGACGGCAAGCTCAACGCGTACTGGACCATGTGTAACAACAATATGCAGGCCGCGCCGAACATGAACGAGGAGGGGCTGCCGGGGTACCGTAACCCGGCCAACTTCATCGTCTGTTCTGATCCGTATCCAACTGTGACTGCCCAGGCCTCTGACCTGGTGTTGCCAACCGCGATGTGGGTGGAGAAAGAGGGGGCTTACGGCAACGCCGAGCGGCGTACTCAGTTCTGGTATCAGCAGGTGCCTGCGATTGAAGGAGCCAAGTCGGACCTGTGGCAGCTGATGGAGTTCTCCAAGCGCTTTAAAGTGGAAGAGGTCTGGTCTGATGCCTTGCTGGCGGCGGCACCCGCGCTGCGTGGCAAAACCCTGTATGAAGTGCTGTACCGCAATGGCAACGTTGATGCCTTCCCGCAGGAAGACTTCAAAGGCCGTATCAACGACGAGTCTGATGCGTTTGGTTTCTATGTGCAGAAAGGCCTGTTTGAAGAGTACGCCGAGTTTGGTCGTGGTCACGGTCATGATCTGGCACCGTTCGATATGTACCACGAAGCCCGCGGCCTGCGCTGGCCGGTGGTGAACGGTAAAGAAACGCTGTGGCGTTACCGCGAAGGGTACGACCCTTACGTTGAGAAAGGTTCCGAAGTTCAGTTCTACGGCAAGAAAGACAACAAGGCGGTGATCTTTGCCCTGCCGTATGAACCGGCTGCCGAGTCACCGGATGAAGAATACGACCTGTGGCTGTCGACCGGCCGTGTGCTGGAACACTGGCACACCGGCACCATGACCCGCCGCGTGCCTGAACTGTACCGTGCCTTCCCGGATGCGGTGCTGTTTATGCACCCGGAAGACGCTGAAACACGTGGTTTCCGTCGCGGTGAGGAGGTCAAAATTGTCTCCCGTCGTGGTGAGGTGAACACCCGTATCGAAACCCGTGGTCGTAACCGTCCGCCCAAAGGGCTGGTGTTTATGCCGTTCTTCGATGCCAAACAGCTGGTCAACCGGCTGACGCTGGATGCCACGGACCCGCTGTCGAAAGAAACTGACTACAAGAAGTGTGCAGTCAAAGTCGTCAAAGTCTGACGCTGTTGAGTGAACCCTGTATCGCTGCAGACCCCGCTGAGCGTGGTCTGCCAGCTCGACTCTATGCCACCGAGGTGGAGATATACCCATGAAAAAACGGTTAATGTTACTGCTGTGTATGCTGTTTGCCGTCACTGCATCCCTGGTTCAGGCGGGCGAAGGGCTGGAATCCCTGCGTCAGCAGAGCCTGGACACTCAGGACCCGGCTGAGAAGCTGAAAAACTTTCCCAAGGATAATGATCATGTGGGGCTGGCGTATGTGCAGCAGCCGCCGCTGATCCCGCATTCCGTGCGTAATTATCAGGTGGATAAGAAAACCAACAAATGTCTGAGCTGCCACAGCTTCAAGAACTACAAAAAGTACGATGCGACCAAAATCAGCACCACCCATTTCGTTAACCGTGATGGTCAGGCGCTGGCGGATGTTTCGCCGCGCCGTTACTTCTGCCTGCAGTGCCATGTGCCGCAGGTTGAATCTGAGACGCTGATTAAAAATGACTTCCAGCCTGCTGGCGCGCTGAAAAACTGACGGGGTGTGCGATGAATATGCTGAAAACACTCTGGCGCGTACTACGCAGGCCCAGCGTTCACTATAGCCTTGGCTTTCTGGCCATTGGTGGCTTTATCGCCGGGATCATTTTCTGGGGAGCGTTTAACACGGCGCTGGAAATGACCAATACCGAGGAGTTCTGTACCAGCTGTCATGAGATGCGTGAGAACGTGTTTCAGGAGCTGAAGCCGACCATCCACTACAGCAATCGCTCCGGGGTACGGGCATCCTGTCCGGATTGCCATGTACCGCATAACTGGACTGACAAAATTGCCCGTAAGATGCAGGCCTCCAAGGAGGTCTGGGGCAAGCTGTTTGGCACCATTAATACGCCGGAAAAATTCGAAGCTAAACGCCTCGAACTGGCCCAGCATGAGTGGACCCGGTTTAAGGCAAATGACTCGCTGGAGTGCCGTAACTGCCACGAGTTTAATAACATGGATTTCACCCTGCAGGGCAGCCGGGCAGCAAAACAGCACTCTACTTCACTGGCCAGTGGAGAAAAAACCTGTATTGACTGTCATAAAGGTATCGCACATAAACTTCCTGACATGTCCGGCGTGGAAGGCTGGCAATAAGGAACAGTTTGGTTGAGCTGACTACCAGGACGGTGGCTGATTCCTGAACAATGTGCGGAACTGGAGATCTGCCCTTCGTATGCCACTGTCCTTGCGGACAGTGGCATTTTCTTTTCTGGGCAGAGTTTCTGGTCGCTTTCCTGGTGGTCAGAGCAGGTCAGCAAAGCGACGGATCAGGCTGTTACAGGTTTCTGTCTCGTGAATCCCGGCGCGCAGCTGTGCCACATCACGGCCCAGCGCGCTCAGTTTATCCTGCTGCTTATCCAGATAAACCCGGTTTACTGCAGCGGTGAACTCCGGATGAAACTGCACCCCCCAGATATTGCTGTTCACCCGAAACGCCTGGTGTGGCTCGTAATTGTTGTGGGCCAGCAGTACGGCGTTATCAGGCAGCCTCAGGGCAGATTGTGAATGGGTTACATGGACACTGAACTGAGCAGGCATCTGCCCCAGCAACGGGTCCTGCTGACCCTGCTCAGTCAGCCTGATCTCGACGGTGCCGATTTCTGCCCCGTCGGGGTGGTAACCCGATTTTCCACCCAGCGCTTCAGCCAGCAACTGGTGGCCGTAGCACACCCCCAGTACTGGCAGGTTGCGCTGGGCCATCTCGCGGATATACGGCAGCAGCGCATCACTCCAGGCTTCATGGTCAGTGACCATATGGTGGGAACCGGTGATCAGTACGCCCTGATAGTTATCCAGCGCAGGCAGGGCTTCATGGCGAGCGTCAACGGTATCGATTGTCACTGGGCTGTCGCCCAGTGCTGCGATAAACAGGTGATCGAAATCACCGTGTGCGGTGACTATTTCATCAAAGGTGGAGCCGGTTTTAAGCAACAGCAGGTGGTTCATTCAGGGGGTCCGGGACTGCGTTAAAACGCGCAGTGTAACGGAGCCTCCTGATACGGTATAGCGGGATTACAGGTGAGTTGTTCAGACTCTTCGGGCGGCGATTTTATCTTCAATGGTATTCAACAGCTCCACGATCTGGCCTGACAGCTCGGCGACCCGCTCGTAATGCTGCTCAGCACTCTCCAGGTCACCACTGTCCTGACAGTCGATCACTGCCCGGACCAGCTGATGCAGTTCCTCATGAGGACTTTCAATCAGGCGCATCTCGGCTACGTCACTGTAGCTGCTTAACCCTTCACTGTAGAACCATTTACCAAACACGCAGTCCTTGTGAGACACCGCTTCGCTATGGCTGAGGCTGCTTTTGCCATCCAGATAGCTGCGCAGGCGGCTTTTCCACGCCAGGTGGGCGGTTTTGGCTTTGCCCAGATCAACCCCGGCAACGGAGGTTTTGAACTCGGCCAGCTCCTCGGTCAGTTCATGCAGGCGGTGGGCTATATGGCCGGAGGCACCGACAGTGTGCTGGGCATAACGGCTGGTACGCCCGGCCAGACTGGAGATGGAGCTGACATTGCTGTCCATCTCCTGAGCAACACTGCTCTGTTGAACAGCGGAGTGGGCAATCTGAGTATTCATCTGCAGAATCACCCCGATATGCTCGACAATCCGGTTCAGTTCCGTACTGGCCTGCTCCGACTCACCGACACAGATATCAGCCTGCTCATGGCTACGGGAGATAACTTCCACGGCTTTGTCAGACTGGGATTGCAGGCGGGTAATAATCTCCTGGATGCTGTCGATGGAGGCACGGGTACGCTGAGCCAGCCCACGTACTTCATCGGCGACCACGGCAAAGCCACGGCCCTGATCGCCAGCACGGGCGGCCTCAATGGCGGCGTTCAGCGCCAGCAGGTTGGTCTGTTCCGAGATAGCAGTGATGACTGAAAGAATCTCGCCCACTTTTTCACTGTCGGCTTTGAGCTGGCCGATGACCTCGCCGGAGCTTTTGACCTGCATGGCAACAGCGTTGATGCTGGCCACTGAGCGGGCCAGAACCGCAGCACCGGTGTCAGCACACTGGGCGGCCTGTTCCGCAGCCTGGGCCGCGCTGGAAGCGCTGTCGGCGACCTCTGTGACAGACCCTGACATCTGCGCTACACCCTGGGCCATCCGTGCCAGTTCATCATTCTGGCGATTGACTCCCCGTTCGGTGTCTTCCAGATTGGAGGCCACCTGGTCACTGTCGGTGCTGATCCGGCCCGCGGTCTGGGTGACTTTAAGAATCAGTTCACCCACCTGCAGGATGATCTTGTTATAGGCCCGATAATTCTGACCGATCTCGTTGTTGGGGTTGTCGATCACGATTGGCTGGGAGAAGTCACCGGTGGCCAGCAGGCGCAGGTGATCGCGCAGGTTTTTGATCTGCTCCATCATCACAGCCATGCCGAAATAACGACCCCAGATAACCAGAATCAGAATCAGCCCGGACAGGGCCAGCGAGAGTAACAGGTAGCGATCTGAGCGCTCACCGTAATACAGCTCCAATCGGTCAACCACGGCTTGCTGGGCACTGAGCAGCACGCTGGCCTGGTGGTCCATCTGTTGCTGCTGTGAAAGGGTGGGAGCGTTGAGATAGTCCGTCAGAGCCTGATGGAAACGCAGCCATTGCTGGTCGACCATGGACAGGTGCTGGCGAATGGCTTGTTGAGCCTGTTTGCTGATCTGTGCCAGGCCGCTGCCATTGAGGATTTGCTGGTGATTGTGTTCAAACTGCCGCAGCTCCTGATCCATTAGCTGGCGTAGCTGGCTGTCCTCACGGGCGAGCAGAGCATTCTTGGTCAGTTGCTGACTGAGCAGGCGCTGTTCGTAATTCAGCACGTCCAGCTGGGGGTGGCGGTTATCGGCCATCCAGGCGGCTCCGGCAGCGGCAGCGGTGAGCAGGAAAATCATCACATAGGAGGCCATAAACTGGGCAGCCAGGGTACGCAAACCGAGGATCAGCAGCAGGCTTTCGATCAGTTTTCCGGCCCGGTATTTGAATGTTTTACGGTTGGGTTCGTGCTTGAACGTAGCGTCCATCTGCTGCCTCACTCCTTGTGTAACATCCGTTTCAACTGAAACAACCAGTGCAAAAACAGGCGCTCAGGAAGGGCGCTGCAGTGGTGTAGCTGTTTGAAAAGTAAACAGCTATTTAAACACTACAAATTATATGTAAGCAATCAAAAGCATGCGCTGGCACCGGGGCTGGATCAATGGATAGGTTTTCCAGCCCCGTCTGGGTGGGTTCAGGAGGCTTTCAGCTGGTCACGAAACGCGGCGCTGCGACGGTATTCGCCAGGGGTCTGGCTGGTCCATTTTTTGAACGAGCGAAAGAACGCCGACGGTTCATCAAAACCCATCAGCCCTGCCACATCGTTAATTGACAGCTGCACCGAGTTCATATAGCCAATGGCGGCTTTACGGCGGCAGTCATCTTTGATTTTCTGATAGGAGGTGCCTTCCTCCAGCAACCGGCGACGCAGGGTCGATACTGACAGATTGAGCGCGGAAGCAACCCGGTCGGCACTGGGCAGTTCGCAGCTGAAATCTTTGCCGATCAGCGCGACGACGCGGGCTTTCAGGCTGCGATCGTTGTTGACCATGGTGATTAGCTGATAAGGCGCGGTTTTCAGAAATGCACGCAGTGTGTTCTCGGTTTGTACTACGGGGTAGTCCAGGTAACTGGCCGGAAATACCAGGGCGTTATCGTGCTGGTCGAAGCGGATCTCCGACTGAAACAGCAGATCGTAGTCGTCATCATCTTCGGGCTGGGCAAAGGTGAAGTAGGCGGCTTTGAGCTCAACACGACAGCCGATCAGCCAGCTGACGAAGTGGTGCCACATCGACAGCGAGGTGCGAATGCGCTCCGGTGGTTCATTGGCCAGAAAGTGATCGAAATCAATATCTGCGTGATCCGTGGGGGAGAAGGTCACTTTGGCGAAGCGGCCTTTGCGGATCAGCATTGGCTTGATCTGGGCACCGCGACAGATTTCATGGAAATCACTGGCCCGGTAGATCGCTTTTTCCATGGTCTGGCAGTGGATAATACTGTGGCACATCATCCGGAAGGTGCCGTTAGGTACCTTGCCACCACTGAGCATGCCAAAATATTCATCCTGGGTGATATACATCAATCGCTGGTAGAGCTGGCCAAATTTCTCGGCGGAAAACTCGGTGCGCTGGGCCAGGGTCTGCTCATCAATGCCGACGCAGCTCAGTAGCTCGTGGGTGTCGTAGCCCTGGGCGGCAGCCTGTTCCAGTAAGGTGCTCACATACCCGGTGGGTACCGTGATATTACGTTCCATTTGATTTCTCCATGCCTGTGCAGAGGTGCATAGCGCTGTTTTTATTATTCAGGCGTCTGTTACGAGCAGCCGGTTGCTACAGTGGTGCGTCGGAGTAACCGGCTGCTAACTGTTTAGTAAACACTATGGCTGGCGCTGACTGCAACTGTCGCTATGCTGTCAGTTTATCTGACTAAAAAACGATCGGGATCAGTTTTGTCAGCCAATATGGGCACAAATGTTATTGTTATGAAATGGCCGCTGTCTGAAAGTAAATCAGCGGAACGGTTGCGGACGGAACCTGGCTGTACCGCACTCTGTGATCTGCCATCCGACCCTGCATCCCGGTCGGATTCACACCCAAAAAAATAACAAATTCAGGTGAAATACGTATGCTAATACAGCGATGGAGAGGGAAGGGTAGCCGGCCCGACTGGGCTCGACCGACACTGATGGCGCTGGCCGTCAGCAGCGTGATAGTAAGTTCCGGCGTACAGGCGCTGGAGTTCAAGCTGGGTGAAGTCGAAGGCCGACTGGACTCACAGCTGTCGGTGGGGGCCAGCTGGCGCGCTGAAGGCCGTGATCCAGCGCTGGTGTCGACCGGTAATGGCGGCACCAGTCGGGGCTCGGGCAGTTACGATGATGGTAACCAGAACTTTGATGATGGCGATACGTTCTCGCAGATCTTCAAAGGCGTGCATGATCTGCAGCTCAGTTATGACAACGTTGGTGCCTTCGTCCGGGGCAAGTACTGGTACGATTTTGAGCTGGAAAACGGCAGCCGTTCCCATGGCCATACCAATAATGGTTACTTGCCAGGGGCCGAGCTGAACGATGATGGCTTCAACGAATACGCCAAATTCTCCGGCGCTGAAATTCTGGATGCTTATCTGTACGGTGAATTCGAACTGGGTGAACAGATTCTGGACCTGCGACTGGGTCGTCAGGTGGTGAACTGGGGTGAAAGTACCTTTATCTCCGGTGGCCTGAACTCGATCAACCCGTTTGATGTCAACGCGTTCCGTCGCCCTGGAGCCGAGATTAAAGAGGGCCTGCTGCCCAGTAATATGGCGTTTGCCTCGCTGACCCTGAATGATGCTTTCAGCGTTGAAGGCTTCTACCAGCTGGAATGGGAACCGACCGCTATTGACGGCTGTGGCACTTATTTTTCCACCAATGACTTTGCTGCTCAGGGCTGTGATGGCATCCGCATTACCTCTCCCAGCCTGCCAGGCAGCGCTGGCATTGGTGATCAGTTCTACTTCGATGGTTATGCCGGTTTGCTGCCGTTTAACCCGGTAGTTGGGCGTAACGCCGATGGCCGCCGTGAGCCGGATGATGATGGCCAGTTCGGGCTGGCGCTACGCTACTTCTCTGAGGCGCTGAACAGCACCGAATTCGGGCTCTATTTCTCCCGTTACCACAGCCGCCTGCCGCTGATCAGCGGGGTGAAAACCCCGATCCATCCAGGTAGCCTGATTGCTGCGGGGGCAGACCCAGCTTCGGCCTCGATGATTGCCGCCTTTGGTAGCAGCTATTTCATTGAATACCCTGAAGATATCAAGCTGTATGGCCTGAGCTGGAACACCAACCTGGGTGATGTTGCCTGGTCCGGTGAAGTCAGCCATAAACAGGATGCGCCGATCCAGATTAACGGCCCATTGCTGGTGGCCTCGATGCTGACGCTGGGCACCCAGCCGGGCAACCCGGCCAATGGTGCCGTGGTGCCGGTGGGTACGGATGCGCTGGGCGCTGATATTAGCGGCTTTGATACCTTCGATATCACCCAGGTGCAGTCGACCTTTATTAAATTTGTTGATCGAGTCTGGGGTGCCAGCCGCATGACCCTGATCAGCGAACTGGGCTGGACCCATATCCACAGCTTCGATGAGAGCGAAAGTGCCATAAAATATGGCCGTAACGGTGCCTTTGGTTATGCGCCCGGTGACCAGGGTGGTTTTGTCACTCAGGACTCCTGGGGTTACGTGCTGCGTGGCAAGCTGGAATATCCGAATGCCTTTGCCGGTGTCAGCCTGACGCCGCAGGTCAGCTTTAAACATGGGGTGGATGGTTTTGGCCCACAACCGGGTGCGGCATTCAACGAAGATGAGAAATCACTGAGCCTTAGCCTGACCGGCGATTACCTGAACCAGTATCGGGCGCAGCTGGCGTACACCAGCTTCTTCGGCGGCGATTTTAACCCGCTTGAAGACCGCGACTTTGTCTCACTCAGCGCCAGCGTATCGTTCTGATCAGCAACCCAGTGGAGAATTATGACCATGGTTAACCGAAACCACTTTACTAAAACCCGACTGGCGCTGTTGCTGGGCACCTCTCTGGCCCTGTCCAGCTCCCTCAGTGTTGCCGCTGTCAGCCCGGAACAGGCAGCGCAGCTTGGCCAGCAACTGACCCCCACCGGGGCCGAAAAAGCCGGTAATGCTGAGGGCACCATCCCCGCCTGGGATGGCGGCCTGAGCCAAAACAGCGATCGCTATAGCAACCCTTATGCGGCTGAAAAACCGCTGTTCATCATTACCGCCGCCAATGCCAGCCAGTATGCCGAGCATCTGAGCCCTGGCCAGCTGGCGATGTTTAAACGTTACCCCGACACCTACCAGATGTCGGTGTACCCCAGCCACCGTTCCGCTGCTTTGCCCGCTGACATCTACAGCAGCATCAAGTCGAATGCGCTGAAAACAAAACTGGGTGCCGATGGTAATGGCCTGAGCGATTTCTCTCAGGTACTGGCCTTCCCGATTCCGCAGAACGGGCTGGAAGTAATCTGGAACCATATGACCCGCTACCGGGGTGGTGCGCTGGAGCGCACCTTCGTGCAGGTGCCGGTGCAGGCTAACGGGGCGTTTACCCCGGTGAAGATCAACGAAAAAATGAGCTGGCCCAGCTATCTGAAAGAGGGCGTGAACAGCAAGGACGACAACATCCTGTTTTACTTTGTCCAGCAGGTGCAGGCACCGGCTCGACTGACCGGTAACGTGCTGCTGGTGCATGAGACCCTCAATCAGGTCGACCAGCCACGCCAGGCCTGGACCTATAACGCCGGTCAGCGCCGGGTCCGTCGGGCACCGCAGATCGCCTACGATGCGCCAGGCACCGCCACCGACGGCCAGCGCACCACCGATAATCTGGATCTGTTCAACGGTGCACCGGATCGCTACGACTGGACGCTGGTGGGTAAGCAGGAAATGTATATCCCTTACAACAGCTACACCCTGGCCGACCGTAATCTGAGCTACGATACGATCCTGCAAAAAGGCCATATGAACCCGGCCCTGACCCGTCATGAGCTGCACCGGGTGTGGAAAGTTGAGGCAACATTGAAAGAGGGTGCCCGGCATATCTATGCCAAGCGCACCTTCTACATTGATGAAGACAGCTGGGGCATCGCGGTGGTGGACCACTACGATGGCCGTGGCGAACTCTGGCGGGTCGGCGAAGCCCATGCCTTCATGTACCGTGATGCTCAGGTGCCCTGGGTGACGGCTGAAGCGCTGTACGACTTACAGTCGGGTCGTTACCTGGTGGGCAGTCTGACCAACGAAGAGGGCAATGGCTTCGACTTCGACCAGCGCTTCAAGCACAAAGACTTTACTCCGCAGGCGATTCGCCGGTTGGGTAAGCGTTAAGTCTGGCCGGTTGCCGCTGGAGTTGTGGGACCGGTGTCCTCACCGGGAAGCATCGGGTATGCCATAGTGGATATCCAGGATGCGATAAAAAAGGCTGCCTCAGGGCAGCCTTTGTTGTCTCTGTCGTGTGCTTATCGCGTGCCGGTTCAGCCGCGCTGGAACGGGTATACCGAGCCCAGATCCAGAATCCGGGTCAGTTCATCCAGTGCCGTGCGGGACTCGATCAGCAGCTGTGGGTCTGCTAGGTCGGCTTCGACCAGGGTTTCGCGATAATGACGGTTTACCCACCGGGTCAGTTCGCCATAGCTGGCATCGTTGATCAGTGTTGCCGGATTAACCGCCTGGCGTTCCGCTTCATTCAGTACCACCCGCAAGCGCAGGCAGGCCGGGCCGCCGCCGTTGCTCATGCTCTGTTTCAGATCGAACACTTTAACCTGATCAATACCGCGCTTCTCGCTCAGCAGCTGCTGTACGTAAGCCCAGACAGCCGGGTTGTTTTCACATTCCTGTGGCAGTACCAGCAGCGTTTCGCCATTAGGCAGCGACAGCAGCTGGCTGTTGAACAGGTAAGAGGTCACGGCATCCTGCACCGACACCGCGCTGGTAGGCACCTCAATTACCCGGAAACCGCCGCCATAGGCTTTATCCAGCTGGTTGTAGACCTCTGCCTGATTGTGGAAGGCCTGATCGTGACAGAACAGGGTGTCGCGGTTACCCACGGCGATCACATCGTTGTGGAACACGCCCTGATCAATCACATCCGGGTTTTGCAGGGCATAGACCACATGGCTGTTATCCAGCCCATGCAGCCGGGCGACGGCTTCGGAGGCTTCGTAAGTATGCCGGGCCGGAAATTTCTGCGGTGCAGGCTTACTGGCATCAAAGGCATGGCGGCCATACACGAAGAACTCAACGCCCTGCTCGCCATAGTCACGGCAGAAACGAGTGTGGTTCGCCGCGCCCTCATCACCGAAATGCTCAACACTGGGCAGTGCTGGATGGTGAGCAAAGTGGGCCTGGTCAGCAAAGGTGCTCTGCAAAATCCGCCCGGTGACTTCATGCTCGATAGAGCGGTGGAACTTGTTGGTCAGGTTGGCCGGGGTGAAGTGAACCTTGCCATCAGCGGTATCTGCACTGGGGCTGACGGTGGCGGCATTCGCTGTCCACATACTGGAGGCTGAACAACAGGCCGCCAGCACTTTCGGGGCCTGTTTTGCTGCAGCTTCCAGCACGTCGGCATCAGAGCCGGTGAAGCCCAGTCGACGCAGAGTGTGGATATCCGGCCGTTCCTGGGGGGCAAATACGCCCTGAACCAGGCCCATATCCGCCAGTGCCTTCATCTTCTGCAGGCCTTGCAACGCGGCCTCTTTCGGCCGGGACGCTGCTGCGACATTGCGGGTGGAGGCGACGTTACCAAATGACAGGCCGCTGTAATTATGGGTGGGGCCGACCAGGCCATCAAAGTTTGCTTCTGTGGCGCGTACGCTCATATTGAAATCCTCAACAAAAGTGACGCGCGACAAAATCAGCGCTGCGTCGGCACTCCGTGCATAAAAATAGGGAAAAAGCCGTCAGGCTTGTGTAGCAGCGACGTCCCGTCGCGTCAGGGAATGGCACAAGGGAGAGACGCGACGGGACGTCGCTACTACAGCATTACTCTACGTAGTATTCGTTCCCACGCGGAGCATGGGAACGAAAGCGACATGATCAGGCTACGTCGTAGGAGCCAGCTTGCTGGCGATCCCGTCGCTACACACTCAGTCCAGTGACAGACCGGGTGACAGGGTCGCTGGCAGGGCCAGCTGATCGGCTTCCAGACCGGCAACCGGGTAAGCACAGTAGTCCGCCGCGTAGAACGCGCTGGCACGGTGGTTACCGGACGCACCGATACCGCCGAATGGCGCGGCACTGCTGGCACCGGTCAGCTGCTTGTTCCAGTTAACGATACCGGCGCGGATACGGCGGTAGAAATGGTTGTACTGATCTTCGCTGTCGCTGAACAGACCGGCGGACAGGCCGTAGCGGGTGTTGTTGGCTTCAGTGATCGCGGCGTCGAAATCGTTGTAGCGGTACACTTTCAGCAGTGGGCCGAAGTGCTCTTCGTCGGCCATCTCAATGGCAGAGACGTCGATCAGGCCTGGCGTTACCATGCCACAGCCATCTTTCAGCTTACGCAGTTCAACCAGTACCGTTGCGCCCTGGGCAACCAGCGCATTCTGCGCGGCAACCATGCCATCGGCAGCGGCTTCACTGATCAGTGAGCCCATAAACGGTGCTTCAGCATCGTTGTAACCACCGACCCGGATCTGTTTGATCGCTTTGATCAGCATCTCGATAAACAGATCACCACGCTCACCTTCCGGTACGAACATTCGGCGGGCACAGGTGCAGCGCTGGCCAGAGGTGATGTAAGCGGACTGGATTGTCTCGTGAACAGCAGCTTTAAGATCGCTGACGTCACCGATGATCAGCGGGTTATTACCGCCCATCTCCAGTGCCAGGATCTTGTCTGGCTGACCGGCGAACTGCTTGTGCAGGATGTGGCCGGTGTTGGAGCTGCCCGTGAAGAACAGGCCGTCGATCTGGGTGTGGGCTGACAGCGCCATACCGGTGGCAACTTCACCCTGGACCATGTTGATCACGCCTGCTGGCAGACCGGCCTTTTCCCACAGCTGGAGCATCAGCTCAGCTGTTTTCGGCGTCAGCTCGGATGGCTTCAGTACAATGGTGTTACCCGCCAGCAATGCCGGGATAATATGGCCGTTAGGCAGGTGGCCGGGGAAGTTGTACGGGCCAAACACTGCTACCACACCGTGGGGCTTGTGACGCAGGGCAGCACGGGCACCGGGCACGTCTGACTCACGTACACCGGTACGGTCGTTGTAGGCGGTGATGGAGATTTCAGCTTTGCCGATCATGGCACCGGCTTCGGTGCGGGTTTCCCACAGCGGCTTGCCGGTTTCGATGGCGATGGTTTCTGCCAGCAGTTCGCGGTTAGCATCCAGCTGTTCGGCAAATCGGCGTACCTGCGCGATACGATCATCGATGCTCAGTTCAGCCCAGCTCTCAAACGCGGTACGGGCAGCCATCACAGCGGCATCGACCTGATCAGCCGTGGCAGCATTACCCTGCCAGATAACGCTGCTGTCTGCCGGGTTCAGCGACTGGAACGTGTTGCCCTGGCCGGCCAGCCACTGGCCATTGATAAACAGATTGTCAGACATATCAGAAACTCCTTTCAGCAGACAGCGCAACAATGCGCAGGGTGTCGCCGGTGTTAACATTGAGTGATTTCGCTTTGGCCGGGGTGATCTGCACGCGATCCGGGCCAACCCGGTTCAGCGCGCTGAGGCCACAGCGAAAATTCGCAAAGTGGGTATTACTGACCAGATACGGCTGGCCATGGGTTTCTTCTTCAGAAACCACCACGGTTACCAGGCGGCTTTCACGCACTGCACGGATATCCTGCAGTGGGGCTTCCAGCGCCGGGCCAGCATCGAAAATATCGACGTGGCCGGTATAACGAAAACCTTCGTTTTCCAGCAACCGGCGGGCCGGGGTGGTGTTTTTATGGGTCTGGGCGATCGCCGCCACGGCATCATCTGGCAGCAAATTGGTGTAGATCGGATACTTGGGCATCAGCTCGGCGATAAACACCTTGGAGTGCATGGTGAGCTGATCGGCCTGATCAAAATCGATGGTGAAAAAGTGTCGACCCAGGCCTTCCCAGAACGGTGAAATACCGTTTTCGTCACTGTAACCGCGCATCTCCGCCAGAATGGTGTGGTAGAACCGCTCGGCAAACTGGGCCAGAAACATAAACCGCGCCTTGGACAGCAGGCTGCCGTTCTTGCTGTGGCGGTAATCCGGGTCCAGAAACAGGCTGCACAGCTCGGTGTGGCCGGTGTAGTCGTTACTGATGGTGAGGATTTGAGTCTTGCTGTACACATCCAGTTCTTTGGAGGCCTGCACAATGGTGCCCACCCGGTAGTTGTACCAGGGGTTATCCAGCCCGACGGCCGCGTCGACACCACAGACCCCCACCACCTGGCCGCTGTCGCCATCTTCCAGTGCGAACAGGTAGTTGGCCAGTTTCGGATCACGACCGGTTTCAAAGGCGGCGATGCCCGCATCCAGCTTGGCCTGCACCTGCACATCGTCATCCTGCAGCGAGGTAAAACCAGGGCCAGTTTTACTGGCCAGCGCACGTAGCGCGTCCCAGTCATCAGAGCGAATCGGGCGTACAACCATCATTACCAGGTGCCTCCAGAGAGTCAGTTAACGGGGAGCTTCAGTCGAGAAAGCCCAGGTCGGCACTGTCCATTGCCAGCAGGCGCATGGAATCGCCCGCAGTCAGGCCCAGCTGCTGTGCCTGAGCAGGCGTCAGCTGGGCGCCGGTTGTATTTCCTTCGATCAGCGCACAGCGGTAGTCGCGCCATTTGTCATTGCTGACCAGCCACCAGTGGCCGTCGGTCAGTGGTTGCTCACTTACCTGGCACAGCTCGGTGCGGGTGTCGTAGACCGAACGCAGATCATCGGTGCGGCTTTCCAGCGTGGGGCCGGCGTCGAAAATATCGACATAGCCGCGGTCCTTGAAGCCTTCATCAATCAGCAGATCCAGCACCTCTTCCACATCCGGTCGCACCTGGCCCAGCGCCTGGCGGGCTTCTTCGCTCAGCAGGGTGGTGTACACCGGATAGTGCGGCATCAGATCGGCGATAAACGCCTTGGAATTAATCCCGGTCAGGTAGTTGGCGCGGTCAAACTCCATATCGAAAAAGTGACGGCCCAGACACTCCCAGAATGGTGAACGGCCCTGCTCATCCATCATCCCCTGCAGCTCGGCGATCGTACGGCGGCCAAAACGCTGCAGTTGCGGAGCCATAAACAGCATCCGCGCGCGGGACAGCAGGTGCAGGGTCTGCGGGGTGCGCTGATCCGGCTTGATAAACAGCGTACACAGCCGGGTACAGCCGGTGTAGTCCTGACACAGATGCAACGCGGGCACCCGGTTATGGATCTGCAATTCGGTAGACGCATGGACGATCTCGTCGATGCGGTAGCTGTAAAACGGTGTTTTCAGCCCCACCGAGGCATCGATCCCGGCAATGCCGATAATCTCGTCAGAGCCACTGTGCTGCAGGACAAAGTGATAACTCTCACTGCCCGCCCGCTCCACCGGCTGGTGCAGCGCCAGCTGAGTCTGGCTGATCAGTTCGCTCAGATAATCACGGTTATCCGGCAGCGTGGTGGTTTTCCCCGCGGCACTCTGCGCCAGTTGCTCCAGCGCGGACAGGTCGTTATGGTCAATCGGGCGAATAATCAGCATTGCTCAGTCTCCTGCAACCGGCGATGCCGGGTGGGTAAGGCGGTGCGGTCCTGCGCAACAGGCACCTGTGTATTCGATAGCGGGAAGTATTGAAGAAAGCACGTAAAACCGCCAGATAGCGAAATCTGTTCAGGCGACCGGGTTTTTTGCTGGATGGACATTGGTTGTGAACTTGCAATGGCGAGCGTGAGAAAACACCGTTGTAAGCTTCAGGGGTTAAGGGTAAAGCCGGTTCTGGCCAGCAGCGAAAGCTGTGACTGGATCCAGGATGGAGGCACAAAAAGCAGGCTCTGACGCTATGTTCAGAGCCTTCCCCATTGCTGTATCAGGTTATGTGGATGTTTCGAGATGTTTGGGATGGGGCTCTTTGAGAGTTGTACCCAGTGCAATGGTGTGTGTCGGTTGCCAGACGGTGGGGTCCCGGTGGGTTACCAGGATGACGGTGGCGGACAGCGTGAGGATATGGCTGGCGATCGTCTGCTCGGTAGCTTCATCCAGCGCCGAGGTTGCTTCGTCGAGTATCAGAACGGGTGTCTTCCTGAGCAGCGCACGTGCCAGGGCTACGCGCTGACGCTCGCCCCCTGACAGGGCGGCTCCTTGAGGGCCAACCTGTTGATGAATGCCTTCGGATGAACGATCGAGCAGCGTGCCCAGTGCGGCGTTACGTGCTACCGCGTCTATGTCCGCATCGGTTGTATGGGGTTGCCCCAGCCGGATGTTATCAGCCAGGGTGCCGGTAAAGATCACCGGGTCCTGGGCGACATAGGCGATGAGGCTGGTCAGGTCGTCGTAGTACATCTGGTTCAGCGAGATGCCATCCAGTGTGATCTGGCCCTGTTCAGGGTCGTCAAATCGGGTCAGTAGTTCCAGCAGGGTGCTTTTGCCACTGCCGCTGGGGCCACTCACCAGCACTCTGGCACCCATCGGGATCTCCGCATTGAGGTGTCTGAGTACCTGGGCATGGCTGAGGTTCTGCACTCTGATGTGGTGTCCTTCGGGTTGAATGGCGCTATCCGCTGTGGCTGCGGGCAGGGTTGGGGCGGTAATGATCTCGCGGTAATCGTTCAGGGTAGCATTCAGATCATTGATGCTCAGTGCTGCCAGTGCCAGCTCACCCAGTGGTGCAGATGCCCGGCCGATGAGCACCAGTAGCGCTAATAACGCAGCAGGGTCGGTAAAACCTGTCAGTACGGCGACCGCTGCGGTACCTGCCAGCGGCAGCACTCTGGCGAGGCTGGCAACGAAGGTTGCGAGCGCTGCGGCACGGTTGGTGGCGGCCTGCAGTGTTTCCTGGCGGTGCCAGCGCTGTTCAATCCGTTCAATGGCCCGTTCCGGTCCGGCTGCTGTGCGCAGCAGTTCGAGGTGGTCAACCAGCTCCAGGGTCGCCTGTGAGGTACCCAGGTCGGTGTCATGGCGTTTTGCATCCGCGCGGCTCAGGGCGCGCTGAGCCAGAAATTGCATAACGAACGAAAGGATCAGCAGGCCGCCGGTTAACAGGGCGATTCCAAAGCCTGCAATCAGGGTGATGGCTGGCAGCAACAGTAGCGGCAACAGTGGCGCATGCAGGAAGGTCTGCAGCTGGTGGGCAGGGATGCCCATGAAACCAGGGATGCCGCGACCGGCCAGCAGGGCGACGCGGGCCCGGTTGGCATCATCAAACCAGGAGAGCCGGGCGTCTGCCATTGCCTGCCCGAGAGCCGCGTAAAGATCGCCCGACAGCCGGGCCCCGGCGAAGAACCCGGAACGGGTCACCACAATGGTGGCGATGATGGCAACACTGGCACTGATCAGCACCCGATCCGGTGATTGCTGGCCAGCAATGGCAAATGCCAGCAGGGTGTAGGCTGTGGCTTCCAGCATGGCGACCAGCAGCCAGCCCAGGCCGGTGGTGATCAGTCGACGTCGGCCCGCAGCGGGGAGTGCTGCTGTGTTCTGTGCGGTGTCTGCAGTGGTGTTCATGGATTGGCTCCCTGAGCAGCAGTACTCTTTAATTCCAGTTGCGCATCGGCGTCAGCCGCCAGGGCCGGGTCATGGGTGACGATAATGATGGTTTTGTTCTGGTGGCTGGCCAGGGTGCGCAGTGTTGCCAGCAGTCGCGTTGCCGTCAGTGAATCCAGTGCACTGGTAGGCTCATCCAGCAGGATGACCGGTGCCGGGCTCAGGAACGCACGGGCCAGCCCCACACGTTGCTGCTCCCCCCCCGATAACTGTGTTGCGGCTGTTTCCAGATCGACATTGAGATGTGCCTGTCTGAGGGCGTCCAGCAGCTGTGCCTCTGTGGCGTTGGGGGCTGTGAGTGTCAGGTTCTCCCGTACGCTGGCGGGTAATACGGCGTCGCCCTGAGGGATCAGCAGTACACTCTGATGGCGGCTGTGCGCATCCAGCTGGGTGATGTCGATCTGTGCCAGGCAGATGCAACCCGCGTGTAGAGTTTCCAGCCCGGCTAGCGCCCGTAACAGCGTTGTTTTACCGGTGCCGCTGGGCCCGGTGATGGCTGTGAGCTTGCCGCTGGGGAAGCGGTAACTCAGCTGCTCAATCAGTGGATGATCATTGATCGACAGGCTGGCGTTGATTGCTTCAAACGCGGCGTCCTGTGTTGGCTGGGATGTATGTCCGCTGGGCAGGGGCGTTTCATGCAACAGGTCGGCGATACGTCCGGCGGCACTGCGCCCTGCGGCAACATAGTCCAGACCATGGCCAAGCCGTAATGAAGGCGTCACGATGGCCAGGCTGAAAAACAGCACAGCTGCCAGTGAGGCCGTGTCCTGCTGATAGGCCACGGTATAGGCAATGGCGAAGGTGGCGATGGCCTGTAGCAGCGATACCGCGATGGCCGCAGCGGTCGCCACATGGCTGACCCAGCTCACAATACCCTGGGTGAAGCGCTGGGTTGCGTCATGGTAAGCCGCTAAGGCTCCGGCCTGGCTGCCGTACAGCCGGTTCACCCGAATGCCGCGGATGTAATCATCCACAGCACTTGAGACCTCCTCCATGATTTGCATGCGTTTGCTGCCGTAACGGGCGGCGACACGTGGCATAAAAACCAGATAGTACAGGGCGGCGATGGCGCCGGGGAGCAGGGCCAGTAAAGCGACAGGGCCTGCCATGGTTACCAGCAGGGCCATTGAAACCAGGGGCACCACTGCGAAGGTGGCGACCTCTGATGGCAGGTGCGCCACCATATGATGCAGGGCCGCAATATCATCCGATACCAGCCGACGCAGATGGCTATCTCCCTGTCGTGCCAGTGTGCTTGCAGGTAGCTGCGTCAGGTGTCGGGCGATTTGGCGGCGTAATCGGGCAGTAAAGTCAGCCTCGGCACTGTGGGCGAGCCAGGAGGCGGCGGATGACAGCAGTGCGCTGGCAATCCATAACCCCGCCGCAGTGGCAGCCCAGCGGACTGCAGGGTCATCGATCAGCTGTACCAGGCACCAGAGCGCCGCCAGCTTCATCAGGCTGGAGATAACGAATGTCAGGCTGCTTAGCACAAGGCCGGGCAGCGCAGGTGAAAGTGCGGGGGCCAGCGCAGGGCTTACGAGGCGAGAGCAGCGTGAGTTAGTGTGCATGGCGGCCTCTCGGTGGCAAAGCCTGGGCGTGCAGTCGATGGTTGAATATCATGTTTTCCTTGGCCTTACATTGAGCTAATGGCTTCACAGTGGGATGCAGCGCACGGGATTGATGGCTGCAGATCCATGATTACATCGTTAATGAGTGCATCGATTTTTTGTGTGTCACGATGGTGGGGCATGGTAATCAGGTGTGCAATCGGCCCTGAAGCCGCCAGCCCATGTCGTCGCCATATATGCTCGGATGGGCAGGGAATGACGACTGTGATTGAGTTTCGGTTACGCCAGGCATCCACCCCTGCGGCCTGGAGCTTGTCCACGGCATACTGGGCTGATGTCAGGCAGTGCTGAATACGTTGCTGCCAGTCCTGGCTGGAATGGCTGCGTACTGCGGCCCACATAAGCAGTGCGGTATGACCATTACGTGAGCCACTGATGGTCTGGTCGCGGGCTGAAATGTAGTCCACTTCCATTGATATTCCGGCCACATTCTTGCGCTTGGCAACAACAATGCCGCATGGGGTGGGTGAACCGATCATTTTATGGCCTGAGACACTGATCGAATCAATACCATCGGCAAAGGAAAACGGCTGAGGGTTTTCAACAAAGGGCAGAATCATGCCACTTAACGCCGCATCCGCATGCAGGTAGAACTGGTGACGGGCAATACCGATTGTTTCCAGGCGTTGTTGAATCGTCGTTATGTTGTCTACTGCACCAGACATTGTGGTGCCGATATTTGCGAACACAATTGGATGGGGTTCTTTATCAAGCAGGATTTTGCTGATCAGGTCATCATAATCGATTTCGCCGTTTGGCAGGGACTCAACCATACGGGAACGGATTTTAAGCAGACGCGCTATTTTTACGACTGAGTAATGGGTGTCCTTTGAATAATATAAGGTGCCTTCCGGGAACATCTCTCGGGCAAGGTAGCAGCCAAACATATTACCTTCGGTGCCACCGTTAGTGACATAGCCCCAGCTTTTTTCAAAAGGAATACAAAACAGTTCAGAGAAGTACTGCATTACATCCTTTTCAAAATCAAACGAGTTCAGGACGTAATTACTGGACTCACCCCAATCACCACAGTTGTTGATCGAAAATCGAAAAAACTTGTGCAGTGATGAGTAATCAAAGTCAGCAGACTCAGGGTAGCCAATATTAAAATATTGATTCTTCAGACAATGCTTCCAGAATGCTTCGATCTTTTCCTGATCGCCAGGAGATAAAGTCATATTTAAATCCATTGATATAGACTGCTGTCGTCAGTCTGGTCCATCAGATATTCCGGATACTTGCAGTGCAGGGCATGATCGGCCCTGTACTGCAGGTATCTCGGGTTGCTTAGTTACAACTGGCTGGTACGGAATTCGTGTCGGGGGTACTTTCAGGCACCCAGCGTTGCCCCGCCATCCACAACGATGTCCTGCATGGTGATGTGCCCGGCTGCACTGGAGGCCAGGAAAAGCACCACGCCAGCAATGTCGTTCGGGTTGGCGATTTTGGCCAGCGGGATACCTGATTTGAACTGTTCAGGCAGGCCTGACACTAGCTGTTGCTGGCCTGCCGGGCCATCCGCTACGCCGTTCAACATCGGGGTCAGGGTTGAGCCCGGCGAGACAACGTTACAACGGACGCCGCTGGGGGCCAGTTCCAGGGCGACACAGTGGCTCAGGCTGACCAGTGCCGCTTTTGAGGCGCAGTAACCTGCCATATTTATCCGCGGTACATGGGCCGCATTGGAGGCGATATTAACGATGGCCCCGCTACGGCGTTCGCGAAACAGGGGGGCCCAGTAGCGCATCAGGTAGAAAGGTCCACTGACGTTGACGTCCATGCAGGCGTGCCAGTCTGCGTCGGATAGCGTATCGCTGGTGCCTGACTTCAGTATTCCAGCGGCATTGATCAGTACATCCAGGGACTGGACAGACGCTCTGATCTGGTCGCTGACCCGAATAACATCAGCGGCGTCGGCTATATCAACAGCCAACAGCTGGAAGGGAACATCTGCTGGCTGGCAGTCGAGACCGATTACGTGGGCACCTTCGGCAACGAAATGCTCGGCGATACAGCGGCCGATACCGCTGGCAGCTCCAGTCACCAGCACCTGTTTGCCAGCAAAGCGTGAAGTGGGGGCGTTGTCTTGTTTGCAGGTACTCACACCGCTTCCCCCTGCCGTGATTCAATTAATGACCACCAGCGAGTCAGGGTGGGTGTCCGGCCCAGCTCTTCGAAGCTGATGTTAATGCCATGCTCTTTGAGGGTCGAGGCCAGCTTCATGATGTTGAGGGAGTCCAGACCGTAGAGAATCAGGCTTTCTTCGGGGTCCAGCTCGGTGTCGTCTTCTATCAGTTGTTGTACCTGGCTTTCCAGCCATTGCCGGGTAATCGCCGGGGCCTGTTGTGCTACCAGTGTCTGGGTCTCCAGCACGTGGCCACAGCGGGTGGCTACGTACTGCAGCGCTGAATGATGTTCTGCCGCAGAGAAATCAGCGACGGCATCACCAATCAGGAAGGCCTGTATATCGTCCATGAAGGCGTCCAGTGCCGTGGCCATACAGCCAATATGAGCATAAACACCGCCGATCAGCAGCTGGTCACGCTGCCAGCCCTGCATTCGCTCCAGCAGATCGGAGCGTTTGAAGGCGCTATAACGCCACTTGGTCAGCACAATGTCATCTTCACCCGGTGCCAGCTGGTCGATAACCTGTTGCTGGTCCGGACTGGCGGCTGGCAGGCCCGGCCCCCACATGGCATTGAGCAAGGCGCGATCTTCGGCGGGCTGCTCGAACGGCTGGGCGGTATACACAACTGGAACATTGTTCTCGTGCGCCCAGGCGCGTAGTGCAACCAGGTTACGTACAACGGTGGTCAGCAATTCCCCTTTGGCATCGTAAAACTTCAGAAAGTAACGCTGCATATCATGGATCAACAGAACCGAGCGCGCAGGGTCTGGCTGCCAGTCTGTTTTGTTAACCGGGTAGTTAGCCGACTGGGGGATGGGGTAGTCGACAATCATTGGAATAGTCATGCTGTTCTCGCCGTGTTCAGAGTGTTGTGGGGGCGCGCCAGGGTGTCGCGTAAGGTCTTTTTGTCGGTTTTACCGATGGGTGTCAGTGGCAGCACGCTGACGTGTTGGATACGGTCAGGAAGTTTGTACTCAGCAAGGCCAAGCCCCAGCAGATGACGCCTGATGGCGATGGGTTTGAGGTCTGGATTAAGCGAGACAATAAAGGCACAGCTTTTCTCACCGAGCTGTGAGTCCGGGTAGGCGACCAGTGCGGCCTGAGTAACATCTGGGTGGCGGATGATCAGGCTTTCAATTTCTTCTGAGGCGATCTTCTCGCCGCCGCGATTGATCTGATCTTTTACCCGACCAACGACGCGCAGGTTACCTTCAGGGGTGCGTTCCACAAGGTCGCCGGAGTAGTAAAAGCCCTCAGTATCAAACGCCTGTGCGTTATGTGCGGCACTGCGGTAGTAACCGCAGAAAGTGTAAGGGCCGCGCGTTGCCAGCCGTCCCGGCGTTCCGTCTGGAACAGGGTTGCCCTGCTCATCCACAATTCTGACTTCGTCAGCAGGACTGACCGGGCGGCCCTGGGTGGTGAATATCTGTTCTGCCGGGTCATCCAGCCGGGTGTAGTTCACCAGGCCTTCTGCCATCCCGAATACCTGTTGCAGTTTGCAACCTAAAACCGCAGGTACCTGACGGGCGAGGGACTCAGCAAAGCAGGCGCCACCGACCTGTAGCAGCTGTAGCGATTGTAGCTGGCTGCTGTGGGCCACTGCAGCCTGTAACCAGAGTGAAACCGCGCTGGGTACAAGAGCAGCCATGGTTACGCCATGATGCTGAATAAGGGAAAAGCAGCTGACAGGCTCAGGGCTGGCGGCCATCACCACACAGCCGCCTACCTCAAATACCCCCAAGGCTCCGGGTGAGCTGAGCATAAAGTTATGTGCCGCAGGCAGTGCGCACAGCAGCCGGGTGTCAGCACTGAGGCCGCAGACCTGTGCACTGGCACGGACGCTGTAGTCATAATCGTTGTGGGTGCGTGGTATCAGCTTGGGTGTGCCGGTGCTGCCACCGGACAGCTGAAAAAACGCCAAGCTATCAGCGGTTCCCGGTGAGTAATCGCCACTGTGAGTACTGGGGGAGTCCATCCAGTCAGACAGTTGCTCATCGAGCATCAGGGTTATCTCTGCCACTGACGGCGTTTCGCGGAGCTGGCTGAGAAAGGCGTCATCACGGAAGACTTCATGTGCCCGTGAAGCAATCAGTAGCCGGGGCCGAATCTGCGCTGCGAATGCGCCAAGCTCATGCTGCCGATGGCTGTAGAGTGCATTTATAGGGGCGATGCCTGCCTTGAGCAGGGCGAAAAAGACGATATAGAACTCAGCGATATTGGGCAGCTGCACCAGCGCTGTATCACCCTTGCCAAGTCCATGGGCAGCCAGGTTGGAAGCCAGGTTGGAAGACCGACGGTCAAGTTCGCTGTAGCTGAAACACCGCTCGCCACAGATGACCGCAGGGGCACGGGGTCTGAGGGTGCATTGTGCTGTGAGAATGTCGGTCAGTGGCCGGTCAATCCAGTATCCCTGGTGGCGGTAATACTGCTGCCGCTCCAGCGGCCACGGACTGAATTCAAGATCTTTATTAGTCATATTTAATCAGGGCTACGGTGAGAGTATGGGTTAGCTGGGCAGGCCACAGGCGTGGAGCATTGTGCCCAGTTTGGTCTGAACTTCGGCCCATTCGGAATCAGGGTTGGAAGCCTCAACAATGCCTGCCCCGGCGAATAGCCGGACCTGGTTGCCTTCGATGGTGCCGCAGCGAATGGTGACGACCCACTCACCGTTGCCCTGTGAATCACACCAGCCCACCATGCCGGTAAAGAGTCCGCGCTCGGAAGGTTCCAGAGTGCGGATCAGGTGTTGTGACAGGGTGGTTGGAGAGCCGCAGACGGCCGGGGTCGGATGCAGGCGGCAAGCCAGCTGTAACGCCGAGGTCTGAGGGTTGGTCAACGTGCCTTCGATATGAGTCGAGAGGTGCCAGAGGGTGGCGGTACTGGTCAGAGAGGGCTGTTCGGGTATCTGTAGTGCACTACATAAACCGCCGAGCTGAGCAGAAATTGCCTGGGTGACAAGGTGGTGCTCGTAATGGTCTTTTTCGGATGCTGCCAGCCTGTCGGCATTTTCCTGGTCGGCTTGTGGGTCGGCGAGCCGCCTGGCAGAGCCTGCCAACGGGTTGCTGGTGAAGGTTGAATCCTGTTTGTGGATCAGCAGCTCAGGACTTACGCCGATCAACGCTCCCCCCGTGGATAACGGCACCTGGAAGAAGTAACCATGGCTATTCTGAGCCAGCAGGTTATCCCGTATGGTGCGTACATCAACATCCTGTTTGAAGGTCAGCTCACGCTGGGCAGACAGCACCGCTTTTTGTATTTCGCCCTGCCGGAAACAGTCGATGGCCTGGGCTACCGCACTTTTGAAGCTATGTTCACCGGGAATATCCTGGCTGCTCACCAGCTCGGGTATGGTCGCAGCGTGATTGCCTTTGTCAGCCTGATGCGGGTGCCATTCGTATTGCTGTGGAATGTACAGGCACGATGGCTGAGTACAGTCAAAAGGAATTGCCCCGACGATAATCGGGTTCTCCTGCCCCGCCAGTCGCGCTTTTTCCAGTGATTCAGTGATCGTACGACAGAACTGACTGTCGGCCTCATGGCCGTCAGCTGCAGGTGTGTCTACTTTCTGAAACAGGCCAGACGCTCGCAGATGTCGTCCGCCAGATATAAACGAAAAATTACTGATGTCATCGCTCAGCAAAGCAGTCCCTCCCTTGGTCCGTTAACTGAATGTGCTTTTAAAGTGGCGACCCTCGCCAGTGAGTTAATACGAACAATATGCTAAATCTAACTATGAATCATTCGTATTTATTTATAAGATGATCGTATATGAACAATTTGTCAACCAAGTGAGCGTGCAATGAGCGAGTTAACTTCGATGCAGGCAGCCTGCTGGTTTGGGCGGGGTGCTGATGCGGCACTGGGGGGCGTTGCAGCTCACCTTTATGTCGAGTTCGATGGCCAGGCCATTGATCTGCAACGTTTAAACAGGGCGCTTGAGCGTGTTTGCCAGGAACAGCAGATGTTACGGCTGAGAGTCAGTGCTGATGGCGAGCCCAGTATAGGTCTGCCAGACCAGGCGCCCTGCCTGGAGGTGGACGACTTTACCGCGTTGGGAGCGGAGGCATTAGCGCAGACATTACTTTCCAAACGTACCGAATGGACACATCAGCAGCTTGATCTGATGAAGGGGCAGACGTTTCGTTGTTCAGTGAGCCTGCAGGCTGAGGGCGCATTTCGGCTGCATATTGATACCGATATGATCGCCATTGATCCCGCCAGTTTCTGCACCATGATGGAGCAGCTGGCGCTGTTCTATGCTGATATCGAGAGTCCCTTCCTGGCCGGGCCATCGTTCTTTGAATGGTGCGACAAGGTAAAGGCTGATCCGGAGCTTAAACAGAAACGGGCGAATGACCGTAGCTGGTGGCAGGCTCGATTACCCCGTATTGCGCCCGCACCCTCACTGCCCCTGCTGCCCTCAGTACAGGGCCAGGTACAGAGCCATCGGCTGAGTGCCTGGTTACAGCCGGATGAACGCAAGGCCCTGCAAACGCTGGCCCGTGAGCAGCGGATCACGCTGTCCAGTCTGATGCTGGGGCTTTTCGCTCTTACGCTGGGGGAAGCGACGGGGGATCGCACTTTTCGACTGAATGTCCCGTTCTTCTGGCGTCACCCTGTGTTGCCAGGGGTGGATCAGACTATCGGTGACTATGTCAATTTTGTCGTGCTGGACGTGGATATGCAGGCCGGGAGTACTGCGCAGGCGCTATGTCAGGGTGTGGCAGAGCAGATGATCAGTCTGTTGGGGCACGGCACCTATCCTGGGGTAAACCTCATGCGCGATTTGTCGCGCTATCACGGTTCCCCCCAGCTGGCGCCTGTGGTGTTTACCTCCGGCCTGGACCTGCCCGGTGGTGAGCTGTTTTCGGACCGGGTACGGCAGGCCTTTGGGTCGATGAACTGGGCCATTTCGCAAGGGCCACAGGTTGCGCTGGATGCTCAGGTGGCCAGCGTTGATGGCGGCATTCTGATTAACTGGGATATTCGTCTGGATGCGCTTCCGCAGGCCTGGATAACCCGGCTATTCGAAGCCTTTGTCTCTCGTGTGCAGTCCATAGCAGCGAATAAAACTACTTTGTCGCTGCCCCCCAAACCTGCTGAAACTGCACCTGCCACCCCAGATTCAGGCCCTGAAACCGGGGTGGCGCTGACGGCCATGCAACGTTCCTTCCTGCTTGGGCGCACAGCGCAGCTACCTCTGGGCGGGGTGGCTATGCAGGAGTTTCGTGAATACCAGGGACAGATGGACGTGTCACTGCTCAGCAGCCGTCTGCAGGAGATGGTACGTCGCCATGAGTGCCTGCGTACCTGCATTGATAGCAACAGGCTGCTGCGCATTGTCAGCGATAACGCGGTAGCTAATCTGACCGAGGTTGATCTGTCGTTCTGCCCGCCGGGCATTGCTGAAACACAGCTTAATTACCACCGTGAGCAATATACCCATGTACAGTTTGAACTGAGCACGCCGCCCTGGGATATAACCGTATTCCGTCTGGCGGCGGGGCAGATAACGGTGTTTGTTCGTTTTGATGCGCTGATCCTGGATGGGCGCTCAATTGCACTGCTTATGCTTGAGCTGTTCGAAGGCCAGCTGGCGGAGGTGGAACCCGCGCCCGCAGCGCCAACCTCGGTGGCTGTGAAGGCCCAGCGCAAAGCGGATGAAGCCTACTGGGCTCAGCGGCTGGCCGGGGTTCGCCAGGTGATAACGCTGCCCTGGAATAAACCGCTGGCGCAGGCGGGGGTGGCGCACTACGAACGCCAGAGCCTGAGTATTCCTGCCGCGACCTTCACCCAGTTGGGCAAGGTTGGTGGACGGCAGGGATTGTTTAAAAACTCCACCCTGATGGCATTGATACTTGATGTGCTATCGCACTGGGTTGAGCAGGATGGGTTCTGTGTAGCGGTGCCGGTTGCGCCATTGTATAGCGGCCCGCTGACCAGCAACTCAACGTTTATCGTGGTGGACTGGCAGCCCGGTGCCCAGGCACTGACTGAGCAGGCGGCAAGGCTGCAAACCCGTGTGCTGGAAGGGCTGCAACACCTGGCATTTTCCGGTGTTGATCTGGCACGCATGCTGTTTGAACGTTGCGGCCCGGGCCCGGTGTTACCGGTAGTAATTACCAATGGTCTGTCGTGGCCGGTATTGTCTGACGCCAGCCCGGTCAGCCTGCGCAGTGGTTTGACCCAGACGCCACAGGTTGCACTGGACATTCGTTTTTCAACCAGCGCTGATGGCGCACTGAAGTTTGATATTGATTATGTCCGTGAAGTGATTGCCAGTGAGGTAATCAGTGACATCCTGGCTGCATTCTCGCAGGGCATCGCACAGATAACCGCGTCAGATACATTTGCTATTGATCTGGCACCGTTCAGCACAGCGAAGAGGCCTGCTCCACAGCCATCCCCAGCGCTGCCCGGGACCGTGCCGGGCGCTACTGACTCGGTTATTCCTTCTTTCGATCAGATTGCTGATATCTATCGGCAGGTGTTGTGCCTTGCACAGGACCTGCCCATCGATGCAACCGTTGATTTCACCACCATAGGCCTGCGGCCTCAGCATCTCAAAGTGATCTCTGCCCGTGTGGAGGCGGCGTATTCAATACGGCTATCTCCGGCACAGCTGCTCCCTTGCCGTAATCTGGCGGACGTTGAACGTTTACTACAGACCTGAGTGGCAGCACGGTAACGGAATATACGCCACACCATAAAAATTAATCGGTATTACTTTGAAGGACCATCGTAGATATATGAATACTGTAGATATTGTCGGTATTGGCATTGGGCCATTTAACCTGGGTCTGGCGGCTTTGCTGTCTCAGCACTCTGATGTAACCAGCGCATTTCTGGAACGTAAGCCTGAGTTCCGCTGGCATGAAGGCCTGCTTTTGCCCGGCGCAACACTCCAGGTCCCTTTTCTGGCTGATCTTGTAACGATGGCCGACCCCTGCCACCCACAGAGTTTTCTGAGTTATCTGCATCAGCATGACCGGTTATATCCGTTCTGCTATTACGAAACGTTCCTGATTCCTCGTGTTGAATATGATCACTATTGCCGCTGGGTAGCCCAGCAGCTGCCAGCCTGTCATTTTGGCGAGAATGTCCACAACGTGTGCTATGAAGCCGATACGGACCAGTTCCTGATCGAAAGTGAGCGGGTTACCGGGGAGAAAAAACAGTATCGCAGTCGTGATCTGGCGATCGGTGTTGGCACGACCCCATGGCTGCCGCAATGGGCACATGACTGTACACACCCGCTGGTAAAGCACGCGGCAAACTTTGCATCCATCCAGCAGAAGCTGGAGCAGTGCCAGCAGGTCACCGTGGTTGGCTCGGGTCAGAGTGCTGCTGAGTGTGTACTTGCTCTGTTCAGAGCGCTGACACCGGAACAGGTTGAGGCTGGTGCCTCTATTCAGTGGGTTACCCGCTCAACTGGTTTCCACCCCATGGAGTCCGGGAAACTGGGGCAGGAATGCTTTACCCCTGCCTACATGCAGTATTTCCATAGCCTGCCAAAAGATAAGCGACGCGAGGTTGTGAAGGGACAGGACCTGCTTTACAAAGGCATCAGCATCTCCACCATCGGTGAGATCTATGACCTTCTGTATGAGCGGTCCATCGGAGGCCAGGAGCCGGGGCTGATGCTCTATTCTAACTGCGAGGTTGAGTCGGTGGAAAATAATGCGGGCACACTGCGTATCGAGTGCTATCACAAACAGCTGGAGCAGCACTGTACCCTGCAGGCGGGCGCGATTGTGGCTGCAACTGGCTATACCCACACCTGGCCGCAGTGGTTTGAGAATCTCAAAGGAACGGTCCTGCAGACGGATGAACAGGGCGACTGTATTGTGCAGGAGGACTTTACCGCCGTACGCTGTGATAAGGGACAGGGACGTATTTTCGTCCAGAATGCGGAAATCTTTCAGCATGGTATTGGCTCCCCTGATCTGGTAATCGGTGCCAATCGAAATGCCTGTATCAGTAATCAGATACTTGATCGTGAACACTACCGCCTGCCGAAACAGTCTGCCTTTCAGCACTACGGTCTGCCTGGCCGTTAAGCCCTCAAGGCTTCCTCTGCTCCAGAGGAGGCCTTGCTTGCTACGTGTGTAGCCTTCACCGGTGTCAGGCCTTGTCAGCTGATGCCGGTGAAGGCTTTGTCACTGCCCGGATGGGCTAACCTCCTGTGCTAACCAGTTTCTGATACAGGCCAGAAAGGCGTCCGGGTGCTGGATGATATAGAAATGATCACCTGCTATGGCAACCGGCCCGCTGCTGTCAGTACTCAGCCATTCCTGCCATGCCGCGACTTCACTGCAATGGGCCTCATTGTCAGCGCTGCCATACACCAGCTGTGTCGGCAGGGTTAAACGTGCCGGTATAGCTGGGGGTCGGGCATACCAGTATTGCTCTGTGGCCTGAAAGTCAGCCCTTAGCATGGGCATAAACGCTGGCCACCAGGTCGGTTCATTGAGCAGTTCTGGTGCGCAGCCTCCCAGCTTGACCAGCTGTTCAAGGAAGGCACGGTCTTCAAGGTGGCTGATGCGATTGCGCCCCTGGAGGTGTGGGGCCTGGCACGCGGAGAGCACCAGCCCGCGAGGGGGCTGGTTACGCTGTGTCAGCTGCTGGCAGACCTCATAGGCAACCTGGGCCCCCATACTATGGCCTGCCACCACGAGCCGGGTGGGGTCCAGTCCGGCAACGTCCAGCTCCTGTACGACCTGCTCTGCCAGGCTGTTGATATCGGTCAGGCAGGGCTCGTCGATCCGGTGATCCCGGCCCGGATACACCGCCAGCGATACCTGCATATCGACGGTACTCAGCCGCTTCCAGCTGCGAAAGGCATTCGCGCTGCCTCCGGCAAAAGGGCACAGCAGGAGGTGAAACGTTTCACCCACCTGTGTTGACGGCGCGCAAAGTGTGATGAGATTACGCATGTGCCTCCTGTATGTCAGCCTGACAGGCCTGTTCAGCCACAGTAAGGGTGGCAGCAAACGCTTTGAGTGACGGTGTTGCAAACAGGTCATTGAGGTGGGCGGTGTAGCCGTTCTGACTGAGTGTGCCGATCAGACGTGTTGCCAGCAGGCTGTTGCCGCCGAGCTGGAAAAAGTCACTGTCCTGGTACAACTCGGTGATATTCAGCAGCTGAGACCACTGGGTTGCCAGGGCCTGCTCCGTGCTGCCCTGCGGTAGTTCGCGCCGGGGCCCCGCTCTGCGGCGACGTTTTCCACAGAGCGCGGCTAACGCCCGATAGTCAATTTTGCCGTTGGCTGTCAGTGGGAAGGCCGTCAGGAAGATCAGCCGCTGGGGCACCATATAACCCGGTAGCAACTGGTGCAGCTGGGCCGCCAGCTTCTCGCTGTCCGGGCGGTAGACCTCTGTCGGGGCCTGCAGATATGTCCAGTGCTGCCCCTCAGTCTGATCGCTGGCAAGGTACTGCAGGTTGCTCTGTGCCGGTATATCAGGCTGTTGGTGATGCAGACACACCAGCGCGGTTGAGGCAGCCTGAGCCAGCACTGCCTGCAGAGTTGGCTCGTCCAGTGTGTGCTGTGTATGGGTCACCCAGACGAGATCGGCCTGGTGATGGTGCTCGGGTGGCAGTTCAGGTTGCCAGTGCTGCACGGTTGCCTGTGGATAGCCCTGCAGATCCAGCCTGGCCTGCAGTACCGGGTCAGCGGATGCCGTCCAGCCCGTATAGGCAGCATCGGACGGGACCAGCTGTTGCAGCAGCTGGCGTGCGGTCTGGCTGTCTGACAGGCCTGCCTGATGCAACCGGACCGGGCGGCCAAGTGCGTGGGCGAGGTTTTTAACCGTGGTCGCCAGGTTGTTGATTGCGGTCCCCGTCCCCGTCCCCGTCCCCGTCGCTGTGGCTGCGGCTGCGGGTATCAGTGTGCGGTAATCAGCGGGTATCCCCGGCTCAGCCGCAAGGGTGCTGCACAGGGCGGTACCCTGAGTCACCACAAAGGTGGCCAGTAACTTGTCTCGTTCACCGACCGCCTGGGCAACCGCGCTTTTTACCCCATCTATCCGCAGGAGGGCGGTTTCAATTTCGCCCAGCTCTATACGGTAGCCACCGATCTTGACCTGCTTGTCACGGCGACCCAGAAACTCGAGACGACCATCAGGCCAATAACAGCCCATATCTCCGGTGCGATACCAGCGTTCCCCCTGATGGGTGACGAACTGCTGTGCGCTGCGTTGCGGATCATTGAAGTAGCCCAGTGCCACCCCTTCTCCACCAATCCATAGCTCACCGGGCACCCAGTCCGGGCAGTCACGGCCCTGCTCATCGGCAACTCGGTAGCTCTGCCTGGCCAGCGGATAACCGTAGGGGATGGAGCGCCACTCAGCCGAAACCCTGTCGACGTCATACACGTTGGACCAGATTGATGCCTCGGTTGCGCCGCCCATGGCGATGAACTGGCCATCCGGGCGGAACTGGTGATAGCGTTCGGGCAGATCCAGCCCGATCCAGTCACCGGAAAGCATCACGGCTCTGATGGCTGTCGGGGTGGGGCGATTGAAGGCTGCGCTATAGGTCAGCAGCATATCGAACAATGCCGGGACGGTGTTCCAGAGCGATACCTGGTGATGCTCAATCGCATCACTCCAGGCCGCAGGGTCTCGCCGCTGATCTTCATCGACCAGTACAATGGCCCCACCGGCAGAAAGCAGACCAAAAATATCGTATACCGAGAGGTCGAAATGCAGCGCAGATAGCGCCAGCACACGGTCTTTGGCGGTGACGGCATAGCGGCGATTCAGCTCGGCGCAGGTATTCTGTGCGCCCCGGTGGGAGATAATCACCCCTTTGGGCATGCCGGTCGAACCCGAGGTGTAGATGATGTAGGCAGGCTCGGTGGCCTCAACGATGCGTGGGGTTGGCAGTGCGCTATGGCTGATGGCGGTCTGCCAGGCCAGAAATTCGATGTCTGCCAGTGTAACGTCTGTGTTCGCATCATGGTTAGAGACCAGCACCAGCGTCGTCCCGGCACCCTGGTAGATGCTGTGTCGACGCTCCAGCGGCTGATCCAGTGACACCGGAACATAGACGCCACCGGCATACAGAATGCCCAGTGCAGCTACGATCTGGCCGATGCTTTTGGACATGCTGATTGCTACCCGATCACCAGGCTGCATCCCCCGTGCTACCAGGGCTCCGGCACAGCACTGCGCCTGCAGTGCCAGTTCATGGTAAGTGAGTTGTTGCTGACCATGAATCAGCGCCACTGCATTGGGCTGTGCCTGGGCACGTTGCCAGAATGCCTGATAGAGCAGACCTTCAGGGGCCGGTGTGTCGCCATAGGCATTGATCTGCTGGCGCACGGCGTACTGGGTGTCTGGTATCAGGTCCGGCACCGGTTGCTGCCAGTGCTGAGGCTGAATCAGCAGGTGCTGTATCAGCTCGCTATAGGCCTGGAACATGGCATCAAGCAGCCCTGTCGGGAACAGGGCATCGAGGCAATCCCATTGCAGGTGCAGTGAGCCTTCATGTTCATAGGCCTGATGGTTGATCCAGGCTTGCGGTGTCTGCGATAGCCCCCAGCCGGGTACGCCGAGCGTCTGGCTGCTGTGCGGGCTGAAGAAGGGTTGCTTCAGGTGGCTGGTGAATACGACCGGGGCACCATGGGGGCAGGCACCGGGTGTTTTGCGAAGCTCTCGCAACAGGTCGATACCGGACCAGTATTGATGGCTGTACGCCTGAGTAAAGGCCTGCTGGTTGGCCTGCAGCAGGTGTCTAAAGCTGTCACCATCGCCCGCCATATCCACTAATAGCAGGTTACTGAAGTTACCGACCAGTGTATCAACGGCGGTATGCACCGGCTGGCGTTGCGACAGCGCCAGGCTGAGTAGCAGCCGGGGCTGGCCACTCCAGCGTGACAGTATTGTGCTGAAGCCGGTGGCCAGCAGGATGTCCGGGCTGATGCCCTGTGCTGTAGCCGTTTGTTTGAGCTGCGCCCAGTCATCCGCCCCAAGTACTGTTTCCCGGCGGGTGGTGGTGTGCTGTTTGAGTTGCTCAGGCTCGCATAACAGTGGCAGCTGGGGAGCCTCGGCCAGCGTGCTCATACGTTCCAGCCAGTACTGTCGTGATTGCTGTTGTATTGTGGCGTTCAGCTGAGCGGTGTGTGCCAGATAACTGCAGAAGTCGTAGTCCGGGTCTGTTGCGGGCAGATTCTCGCCGCGTAGCAGCCGGGCCAGCTCATCCAGAACCAGGCTGATGCTGCTGAGGTCCAGTGCCAGCAGGTCAAAGTTTGCATGCAGTCGGTGACGGTTGTCGGGTAGCAGGGTCAGTTGTAGATCAAAGTTTTCACCCTGTCCCACCGCTAGTAGACGGTGGCTGTTCTGCTTGCGCATGGTCGCCAGGTGGGTTTCATATTCAGCGGGCTGGGTGGTTCGAAAATTATGTATCTTCAGTCCGTTCCAGTTGGCGTCTGGCTGCAGCTGCAGCTGCTGCTGACCATCGTCCCGGAACGTAATCACCAACATCGGGTGGCGCTGAATCAGTGTGGTAATTGCATGATTCAGGGCCGGGGCATTCAGGCCTGTGCCATCAAATTCCTGATAAAGATGGTGGCCGACTCCGCCCAGTATCTGATCTGATATACGACCTGTCAGGCAGGCATGCTGAACCGGTGTCAGGGTAAAAGGTTTGTGCTGGCTGAGTGTTAGCCAGTCAGAGAAGTGGGAATCAGTTTCCCGGGTGTTGGCCGCGTCTATCATCGGCGTTGGTCTCCGGTTCTGTAATCAGTTAGCGGGTGTATGGGCCGGTAAGGTCGGGTTGCTAACCACGGGTACAGGGGGCACCTGTACCCGTGGTTAAACAGGAAACTGCTTGCTTACCTTACCGGTATTGATGACGGTGGCAGGCGTTAGAAGTCCATGGTGGCGGACAGCTGAACGGTACGTGGGGCACCGATGGCCAGGTTGGTGTAGTGCGGCATTGCCCAGTACTCTTTGTCGGTCAGGTTTTTCACGCTCAGGCGCAGTGTCAGTGGCTGGCCAGCGGCCTGGGTGACATAACGTGCGCCAAGGTCGTAAATGGCTCGGCCAGGCACGGACAGCGTGTTGTCCGTGTTGATGTACTGATTGGAGGCTGCACTGACGTTACTGGTCAGAGTCAGGCCCTGAACTGATGGCAGATCCCATTCAACCCCCAGTTTGCCCTGTAGCTCTGGCACGCCGGTTGCCTGCTTGCCAACTTCGGTCGAGTTGGAGGAGCGGGTGATCTCAGGTTCGATATACGCCAGGCCGCCGGTCAGGCGGATATTATCCACCGGTGTGCCAAAGAAGCCCCACTCAACTCCACGGTTACGTTGCTCACCGCCAGAAGAGAAGACGCTGGTAATCGGGTCGGTAAAGCTGCTTGGCCGGGTGATCTCAAACAGGCTGACAGTATGGGCAAAGCTGCCCAGATCGAGTTTCAGGCCCAGTTCTGTTTGCTGAGTTTTGTAAGGGGCAAAGGCTTCACCGGCATTAACAGCGGATGCCGGTGCGGTGTCGCCCTGGCTCAGGCCTTCAATGTAGTTGGCGTAGAGGGACAGGTTGTCGGTGGCTTTTACCAGTAATGCCACTGCCGGGGTGGTGGCACTTTGATCGTAGCTGCTCATCAGTGAGCCATTAAATGACAGGAACGTATCCTGCTCCACCGTCTGGTGACGCATACCCAGGGTCAGCTGTACCTTATCCTGCGCAAACGACAGGGTATCGGCTAGCGCGTAGCTGGTCAGAGTGGTGTCCTGGGTGATGATTGGCGGCGGGCCAAATACCGCATCTGCCGGGCCCCAGATCGGGTTGTAGATATTAGTGATCCAGTCATCGGCCAGTACTGCTCTGCGCCCGAACAACGCGTAGTCTTTCACAAACCGGGTCGCTTGCAGGGTCATCTCATGGCCAACACCACCGGTGGCAAATGTTCCACGCAGGCCAATTTCTGCAGAGGTGGTATCCACTTCATCGCTGACATCGCCCAGATTGGTACGATAATCACCGGCCGCGTTGGTGACTTCGGTGACCGAAGCGCTCAGTGAGTCGAAGTCGGTTGTGCGAGCGCCGACAGCAGCAAAGGCGGTCAGGCTGTCGTTGATGTCCAGCTCACCGCGTACCATTGCGCCTTTGTCGTTGGTGTCATTGAAGGCCCAGTCCGGGTTCAGCAATGTTTTTGAGTCGGGTACGGCTGGCAGAGTCAGACCTGGAGCCAGAGTAAGGCCGCGGGTCGGGGCATCTATACGCTCGTGGTTAACATAGAGGTCAGCGGAAACACGAGCACGCTCACCGCGCCAGTCCAGCCCCAGCGCGGCCAGCTCGGTTGCTGTGTCTTGCTCCGGGATGGCGCTTTCACCGTCGCGAATGACGCCATTGAAACGTACACCGAACTGTTTCTGATCACCAAAGCGGCGACCAATATCGACATGACCACCCAGCTGGGAGTCGGACAGGTAGGAGGTTGTGATCCGGGTTAACGGCTCGTCATCTGCACGTTTGGTGACCAGGTTAACGGCGCCGCCGACGGAGCCATTAGGCGGCATGCCGTAGAGCAGTGCAGATGGGCCTTTCAAAACGTCGATACGCTCAAATATTTCCGGTGAACTGCGGTAGTAAGGTGCGACTCCCGGTAGTCCATTGAGGGTAACGTCGCCGATTGCTGAACGAAAGCCACGGATGGAGAAACTCTCAAGGTTCTGGCCGGGTACACCGGAACTAAACACGGTCGGGTCCGTGGCGGCAATCACGCCAGTGATATCCAGTGCCTGCTGGTCGGCGATAAATTTCTCGGTATAGCCGATCGTGTTGAACGGCGTTTCCATAAAGCCTTTATCACCCAGCAAACCAACCCGGCCACCGGAGGCAATCTGACCACCCGCGTAGGCATCGGTCACTGCCGTATCCGCTCTGTGGACGGATATGGCGGGTAGTGCCAGTACATCTTCGCTGGCCTCTTTTGTCTGACGGGCGTCGTCAGGCTGTGCCAGTGCGCCGGTGCTGCTCAGCCCCAGGCCCAGCAACAGCGTCATCTGCGCAGCCGTACGGTAGTTGCGAGAAAAAATAGAGCGCGGCTGCGATGTCAGAGCGAGCGTGTGGAAACAGGCGTTGTGACTCCGGTTGATCATTCGAGATTCCTTCCAGTAGGTTGTTAAGGCAGATCTGTGCGCGCTGTTCGTGGTACAGAACAGAGTCGCAGGGGTTCAGTTATCTGTTGTTAGCTGGCATGTGCAGGGCATCAGCCCTGATAGCCTTTGATCACGTCATCCATCATGAGCATCAGTGAGGTGACGCTGGCGGCGGTGAGGTACCAGGCATCGGCATCAACCAGTACTACGCGGCCATTTTTCCAGGCTCGGGTCTGACGCAGTAACGGGTTGGCGATATGTTCGGCGCTCATCACCGGGCGGTGCTCCATCACAGCGGTACGGTCGACGATGTAGAGAACGTCGGGGTTCGTCCGGTGGATAAATTCGCTGGAGATGGGTTGGCCGTGTAAGCCGGATTCGATGTCAGTGCTGGCCGGTTTGACGCCCAGGGCTTCGAAGATGAAACCGTAACGGGACTGGATGCCAAACGAGCTGAAGGCGCCATTGTTGTGTAGCACCACCAGAGCAGTTTCAGGTCGGCCTTCCGTTATGCGACGCACCTCGGCGACTCTGGCATCCAGTGCCTGTGCTTTTTGCTGTGCCAGCGCTTCTTTATCGAAGACCCTGCCCAGGGTCAGCAGGTGCTCTTTGACAGCGCTGATGTGCTTTTTCTGGCTGTTACGGAAGTCCACATCGAAATACAGCGTCGGGGCGATTTCCGCCAGGGTCTGGTAATGGGTGGCCTGCACGGGTGTTATCAGTACCAGGTCAGGTCTGAGTGCGTAGATCCGTTCCAGGTTCGGCTGCACGATTGAGCCCAGGTCGGCCACGTTGGGATCGTCTTTATACTTCGTCAGGAAATGCGGCACGAAGTCTTTCACCATCCCGGCGATGGGGATACCCAGCTGGTCCAGAAAGTCGGCTTCATTCATATCCAGCGCGGCCACCTGTTGTGGCCGGTGTGCCAGCACGGCGCTGCCCAGCTTGTGTTCAATCACGACAGGCTCGGCAAATTTCTCGGCGGCGGCTGTCTGCGCCACTGAGGCTTGCTGATCACAACCCGGTAACGTCACCAGGGCGGTTAATGCCAGGGGGAAGAGCCAGGCCAGATTTCTCCGGTTCATATTCATACTCCAGATGGGGGGGAGAAGTAATTGCACAGGCAACCGCGCTCACTGTTGACGACTTCAAATTCCAGCTCGTACAGATCGCTGAGTATCTCTTCGGTGACCACCTCGCAGACCGGGCCACTGAAACGCAGCTGGCCGTCTTTCATCGCCACAATGTGATCGGAATAATTTGCTGCGAAATTGATGTCGTGAATCACCAGAATGACGGTGCGGCCCTGCTCATCACAGAGCCGACGCAGGGCGTGCATAATCTGCACGGCGTGCTTCATATCCAGGTTATTCAGCGGTTCATCCAGCAGCAGCACCGGGGTTTGCTGGGCGATGGTCATCGCCAGATAAGCCATCTGGCGCTGGCCGCCGCTGAGTTCGTCGATATACGCATCACGCAGCGAACTCAGTGCGAGGAAGTCCAGCGCCTGATCGATGGCGTGCTGATCCTCAGCGGTCAGTGCACCCCGGCTGTAGGGAAAGCGGCCAAAGGCGACCAGCTCTGCCACGGTCAGCCGCAGGTTAAAACCGGGCGACTGACGTAAGGTGGCAACGCAACGGGCGTAGTCAGCTGTGCTAATGCTGTTTACCGCCTGGCCATCAAACAGCACCTGGCCAGCGCTGGGGTCCAGCAGGCGGGCCATCATCATCAGCAAGGTGGATTTACCCGCCCCATTGGGGCCAATTAGCGAGGTCACACTGCGGGCGGGGAACCGGGTGCTGACATCGGCTAAAACAGTCCGGCTGTCGTAGTCCTTACGCAGATTCTGGACAGTGATCATAGGGAGCCTCGAACACGTACCGCCAGCAGCAGGAAGTACGCGCCACACACCAGGTTGACGAGAATGCTGACCGTGGTGCGGTAATTGAAGATATGCTCAACCAGTAGCTGAGCCATAAGGAAGATGATGATCGCGATTGCACAGCCCAGCGGCAGGGTAATACGGTGCTGGTTGCTGCCGGCGAGTGCGTAGGCGATATTGGCGACAAAGATGCCCAGAAAAGCGGTGGGGCCAATCAGGCTGGTGGATATCGCCACCAGCACGCCAATCAGCGCGAGATACAGCTTTACATAACCGGCATGATTAACCCCCAGCGAGATCGCCTGATCCCGGCCGAGTGCGACCACATCCAGCTCTGCCAGATGTTTTCTGCCAACCAGTAGTACTGCGCTCACTGCCAGCCCTGAGTAGAGCAGGGTTTCAGGCTGTGCCCGGTTGAAAGAGGCATAACTGAGCCCCTGAAACACGGCAAATTCGCCAGGGCTGATGCGCAGCTGAACAAACTGGGTAAACGTTCCGATCACCATGGTCAGCACCAGGCCAAGCAACAGCAGCTGGTAGACATCACCTTTACTGTTACGTAAAACCCAGCGGTGCAGGGCCCATGAATAGGCCAGTACCAGCGCGATGGAGATGGCAAAATTGCCACTCACTCCGAGCATAACCAGCCCCTGAGTGCCCATCACCAGCAGTAACATGGATTGCCAGAACAGGTAGATACCTTCATAGCCCATGATGGCTGGTGTCAGAATCCGATTGCCGATCAGAGTCTGAAAGACGATGGATGAGAGCGCGACACAGATGCCGCCAATCACAATGCTGGCCAGCCGGACCAGCCGTCTGGGGATAACATACTCAAAGTCGAATCCTGAACCGGCGAACACGAATACGGTTGCCATGACGATGACTGTCAGCCAGGCCGCCCACAATGGAACTACACGCATCATCGCAGCCTTCGCAGAATCAGGATAAGGAATATCACACCCCCGACACTGCCCGCCGTGAGGCCAATGGGCACCTCAAACGGGTAGATCAGCAGCCGGCCAGCGATATCGCAGATCAGCATGAAAGAGGCCCCGGCCAGGGCGACGACAGGCAGTGTCCGGCCCAGGTTGTCGCCGTAGTACAGGGCGACCAGGTTGGGGACAACCAGCCCGACAAAGTGAATTGCGCCGACGGTAATCACTGTCACGGATACGGTGACAGCAACCAGCATCAGCCCCAGTGCGGCGGTCGCGGCATAGCCAAGACCGAGGCTGGCGGACATCTCTTTGCCCATGCCCATCACCGTAAAGCGGTGCGCATAGAGGTAAGTGACTGCCACGATGGGCAGGATCAGGTAGATAACTTCGTAATGGCCCTGGACAATTTTGGAAAAGTCGCCCAGTAACCAGCCCTGCATGCTTTGCAGTATGTTGTGCTGGTAGGCATAAAACTCCGCCACGGCACTGAGCACGCCGCCATACATAAGGCCAATGACGGGCACCAGAGCCGTGTTCTTGAACTGGATTCGATTGATCACCGCGATAAACAGCAGGCTGGCGGCAAAGCAGAATGCCAGTGCCAGCAGCATACTGCCGAACTTACCGGCGCCGGGGGCCTGGGTGATGGCAACCAGAATGCCCAGTTTGGCTGCATCCAGCCCGCCGCAGGTACCGGGTTCAACAAACTTGTTACGTACGATGTGCTGAAGAATGACGCCACAGATCGCCAGCCCGATGCCAGTCAGAATGAGTGCCGCCAGCCGAGGCAAACGGCTGGCAGTCAGCGTCAGCCAGGTGTCACTGGAGAGCGCAAATGCTTGCGACCACTCAATCTGGCCGACACCGACCAGCAGTGATACACCGCACAGGGCGGTGAACAGAAAAAAGCGGGTTGCGTACATCAGACATCCACCTGACTGAACAGAGCGATCGCGAACACCCGACAAGCAGCCGGTTGCGTTCGATCTGTTCCATACCCCAGCACAGCATGTTTCGCTGGTCCCACAACACCCTCCTTGAGTAACGGATGTCAGGTGCGACCTTGCGACCTGACACTGCGGCCATCCACAGAATAAAACTAAACTTGAAACTAAACGATAATCAATCTTATCATGGTTTGCATGTATTGGAAGCCCTGCCGCCTCACTTGTTGGGAATTCACCTGGTTATGGCGTTGGACTCACTGGATGAAGAATCAGGGCTGATCCGGTTTTAATGTGTACTGAAAAGGGAATGTTTACCGATTATGCTGGAACGTGAATTCGAAGTTTTATCTGCCATGCCGGTCAGTGATTACGAAGAACAGATCTGGCTGCAACAGCAGCAGCGGCCGGAACAGTTCCGCTGGGATCTCTGTACCTGGCAACTGGATGCTGGCGTGAATATTTTCGCGCTGACACAGGCGTTAAAGGGCATTATTGAACAGGTATTTAATCTGAATGTACGTTATCAGTTCAGCGATGACGGTGATCTGGGAAAGGTTCAGATAGCCGGGGCTGTGCCCTGTCTGGAAACGTGCCAGCTACACGCCGATGAACTAGTTAACCGGCTGCTCGCACAGCAGGATGCTGGTTGGGATGGAGCCCGGCAGCCACCGTTTTATAGCCTGGTTATCCACACGGAAAAGGAGATTATCCTTGCCCTGTTACGCCACCCGGTACTTGAGCAGGCTTATCAGCAGAGCGACCTGCTAGCAGCACTGAAGAGCCGCTACGCGGAGCTGAGCGGGCAGGCTGTTCCACTGGTGCTGAGCGAGATACAGATTCAGGCCGCCAGCGCCCAGCCAGCGTTCAGTTATGAGCAGATTGTTAGCATTATTGTCGATGAGTTCTGTACCGCACTGGCCGACCCGGACGTGACACCTGAGGATGATTTCTTTGATCTTGGCGGTCATTCGTTGCTGGCAACCCGCATTATCGGCCAGTTAATGAACAGCCATGGTATTGAGATCAGTTTTAATGATTTCTTTAAATCGCCATCCGCTGCCGCGCTGGCCAGCTGTGCCGTTGTTAAAACCAGCGAGCCTCAACAGTCGCCGTCGCTGACCACGCAACCTGAAGTACAGGCGCCTTTGACACAGACACAGGCGTTCCTGTGGCGGGCCTATGCCGACCATGATTTCAGTGTGGTGTTTAACCTGCCATTTGCGCTGGATTTCCATGACCCGGTGGATGAAAAGGTGTTCCAGCAGGCCTTTACGGATCTGCTGGTACGTCACACTGGCCTGCGTACCCTGTTCCATACCGAGGGTGCGGAGGTTTACCAGCAGGTGATACCGGTGGCACAGCTGGTTGATTACTCGTGGTTCTGGAACAGCGCACAAAGTACCGATGTGACGCTGGCTGCTGAGGCAGCCTATCGGTTTGACCTGTCGAAGGAGCTACCATTACGGATTCGTTTTTTAACGGACCCGGACAGCGGCCGTCAGACCCTGTCGTTCCTGGTGCACCATATGGTGATTGATGAGTGGTCCCTGAACAGCCTGATGCCAGAGCTGGCACAGGCGTATCTGGCGCGTGCCAATGGTCAGCCACCGGTCTGGAATACCCCGGCACCTTCGGTTCACGATTTTGCTTTAGCGCAGCAAACACAGGGTATAAACCCTGAACACTTACAGTACTGGACCGCTATGCTGGGCGAAGCAACCCGTGGCTTACAGCTGCCAGAACTGGGTTCTGATGCTGGGCTGTCTGAGCCGGATAACAGCACTGCCAAAGCGAAATGTCTGGAGCTTAAAACGCCGCCAGATACCTATAATCGCCTGTCTGCCTTTGCTCGGGCGCATGAGTCTTCTCTGTTCGGAGTGATGTACACCGCGATCGCACTGGCGCTGCATAAGCAGGGTGAGCTGAAAGATATTGTGATGGGGACTTCGGCATCTGGCCGCACGGACCCCAAGTATTTTGATGCGGTGGGTTATTTCACCACCATGGTGGCACACCGGGTTCAGTTTGATACACAGCAAACAGTTGGCGCGCTGATCAGAGACGTTACGCAGACGATTACCGGCTCCATGTCCTATGCCAGCATCCCGATTGACGCGATTCAGACTGCGCTGGGTATGCAGGCTGAAGATGGTCTGTTATTTGACGTTTATATTCAGATTCATGCTAATAATGCGCTGCACGGCGCATTAACAACCCCGGATGGGAAACAGCTGCGCTATCAGCAAATTCCACCGCAAAAGAATGAAACCATGTTCGGCCTGCACTTCGAAATTATGGAAAATGTTATCGATGAACAGCACATCCTTAACCTGGTCATCACTTACTGCCCGCAGCGCTATTCAACACAGCAGATTGAAAGCCTGAGTGGCCGTATTAACCAGCTATTCGCTCTGTTTTCCTGTGCGGAGGCAGGCCGCCAGGTGATTGGAGAGGTGCTGGAATAACAGAGCTGACTCACTTGTCGCCGGATACGCCTATAGGTTCGGTGGCAGGTCCCTGCCTGCTATTTCAACCCGGTGTTGTCTGGTCATTGTGTGCTTCGAGCATTCCCGGTGGGGCACCGGTCTCACAGGGGGCTGTCGTTTGTGTCGTGGGGGCGTTTTGCCCAGACAAAAGAAAAGGGCCCCGCAGGGCCCTTAAAAACACAACAACGGATTAATTCCGTGCAGCTACAACTGGCTTATTCAGCCCGCCATAACCTGATCTACTGCTTTTTCCAGAATCGCCAGGCCAGCGTCGATCTCTTCATCGGTGATGATCAGTGATGGTGTCATACGCAGCACGTTCGGGCCGGCGACCAGCATCATCAGGCCGTTGGCGTGGGCGGCTTTGTTAAACTCGCCTGCTTTGCCATGCCATGCTTCGATCAGCTCAGCACCGATCAGCAGGCCACTGTTGCGGATCTCTTTGATGATGCCGTGTTTGGCGTTGATCCTGTTCAGGCCCGCGATCAGACGGTCTGCTTTTTCGCTGACGCCGTTCAGAACTTCCGGCGTGTTAACGATGTCGATGACTTCGTTGGCAACGGCACAGCCCAGCGGGTTACCGCCGTAGGTGGAGCCGTGAGTGCCGAAGCCCAGGCTTGGCGCGCACTTGTCCGTGGCCAGCATCGCGCCGATCGGGAAACCGCCGCCCAGCGCTTTGGCGCTGGTCAGTACGTCTGGTGTAACGCCCAGTGCCTGGTAGGCAAACAGCTGGCCGCTACGGCCCATGCCGGTCTGCACTTCATCAAATACCAGCAGCGCGTTGTGCTGGTCACACAGTTCACGTACCGCTTTGGCGAATTCAGGGTCAGCCGGGATCACACCGCCTTCGCCCTGGATGGGTTCCATCACCACACCACAGGTTTTGTCGGACATCGCTGCTTTTAGTGCTTCGATGTCGTTGAATGGCACGTGGGTGATGCCGCCGGGTGCAGGCTCGAAGCCTTCACGGTATTTTGGCTGGCCACCGACAGAGACGGTGAACAGAGTACGGCCGTGGAAAGACTTGGCGAACGAGATGATCTCGTTTTTCTCTGGGCCGAAGTTATCGAAGGCGTATTTGCGGACCAGTTTGAAGGCCGCTTCGTTGGCTTCAGCACCGGAGTTACAGAAGAATACTTTGTCAGCAAAGGTGGCGTCGGTCAGCTTGGACGCCAGCGCCAGTGCTGGTTCGTTGGTGTAAACGTTGGACAGGTGCCACAGTTTGTCGGCCTGCGCTTTCAGCGCGGCGACCAGACGTGGGTGGTTATGACCGACGACATTTACCGCGATACCACCGGCAAAATCGATGAACTCGTTGTCATCCTGATCCCATACACGCGCACCGTCACCACGCACTGGAATCATTGGCTGTGGGTTGTAGTTTGGCACCATTACTTGGTCGAAAGTGCTACGGGTCAGTTCAGTCATCGTTTACTCCTGAAATTAAAGGCCGTTAAAGTGCCGCAGCTTAGAGGCTCAGTGTTCTGAAAGCTACGCCGCTTTGGACGCACGGGATAGAACATAGCGGGTTGCTTTGGCTGGCATGCTGGCATTATGTGGGATGGTGTCCAGGGGCGACAGCGGTAAAATTTTAATCAGGCGACCGGAAATTTCACCACCAGGCCACTTGTCGGGCTGGCGAGTGGCAGGGTGACTTCCGGGGCTGACGGTTTTCGATTATGGTGGCGCTTAATCGACTAAAGTTGTGTACAGGGCCGCCGGTTAACAGGCAGGCGCTGGATTATCGGCAACCGCTCGACGCGGTTTGCCTCCCACTGGATGTATTATGAGCCCGATACCATGCTGAGCCAGCCATCACCTAAAACCGCTTCCGCCGCGTCACCACGGCGGGCGTTGCGTTATGTGTTTGTGTTGCTGCCACAGTTCTCGCTGGTGTCATTCTCCGCCGGGCTGGAACCGCTGACGCTGGCCAATAGTCTGTCACCGCAGCCATTGTTTGATACCACCGTGGTCAGTATTGATGGCCAGCCGGTGCGCAGCAGTTGTGGAGTCTCGGTGCAGACGGATTTGTCGCTGGCCGAGCTGGGCTCGATCGATACCCTGTTTATCTGTGCGGCCAGCCCGCTGGATGAGGCGGCCGGTGAGGTGCTGGTGCGCTGGTTACAGCAAAAACCTCGGGCCGGTCAGGCGCTGGGGGGGATGGGTACGGGTTCCTATCTGCTGGCCCGTGCCGGGTTGCTGGACGGTTACCGCGCTACTATTCACTGGTGGGACCTTAATCAGCTGCGTGATGCCTTTCCGCGTACCCATGTCAGCGCCAATTTGTTTGAGATAGACCGCGACCGTTTCACCTGCAGTGGTGGCACGGCGGCGATGGATATGATGTTGTATCTGATTGGTCAGCAGGACGGTGCGCTGGCATCGCAGATTTCCGAACAGCTGGTGTGTGAGCGGATCCGGGGCGGTGAAGAACCACAGCGGGTGCCGTTGCGCAGTCGGCTGGGGGCGGGCAGTCACCCCAAGCTGGTGGAAGCGGTGGAACTGATGGAGGCCAATCTGGAAGAGCCACTCAGCTCCGATGATCTGGCCCACCATGTTGGCGTGTCCCGTCGACACCTGGAGCGGCTGTTTAAGAAGCAGCTGGACCAGGTGCCATCGCAGTATTATCTGGAGCTGCGGCTGGAACAGGCACGGCAGTTATTAAGAACCACTGAGCTGGCGGTGCTGGATGTGGCCCGGCGTTGTGGTTTTGCCAGTGCCAGTTATTTCAGTACCGCCTACCGTAATCATTATCAGCTGACCCCCCGTGAAGAACGACGCAGCCATAACCCGCTGGCGTCTACCCGCCGTTTGCAGCCGAAGTTTGGCCATTCCAGCCCGCAATAATCAGTATCGCCCGCTCATATTGCCCAGCGCAGATAAAATACCCTGCTCAATAGTTACCCCCAGCTGTAACTGGAAGTAAAGTTATGCACAGAATCGTTGTGTAAAACGGTGGGCAGTCTTGGGGTGGCTGTCTGAGCTGCAGCAATAGCGGTGCATACAGCGCGCTGTTTAAAATTTGATCAATACCGGTTTTGGCTGTAATCGCGTGGCTTTCATACCCGGTTATTCAGTTGTACTCACAGAACTATGCACAGGGTGTTAGAGATTCAGGGAAGGAATTTGACCTGGAAGTGGGTTGTTGATGCAGGTCATTTAACCGACCGGTTTTTCATCATTACTGAATAGTTATTCACAGATTGAGCCGGGCCGTATTTTATCCACAGATAAGGTTTGTAACTCTGTTGATCAGCTGAAGGTAGAGCGCTGAGAGCTTTATATAGCAAGACTTACAGAAGGGTGTTCAATAAATGATCAGACGAAGTAATAAAGGATTAAATCGTCAGCTACGCTGTGTATATACCTGCTTATGCACCAAATTATACACAGCGGATCGCAGTGGTTCTTATCAGTTACGCAGCACCTGGTTCGGTTCAATTGGCTGCAGCGGCATCAGCCGGATCAGCTGTGATTCCAGATGGTCGATAAACCGTTCGACCAGCAGGTTCGGCGTGCGGCGGTTGGGCAGCACAATACCAAACGAGAACGGGATGGCCGGATCGAAATGGCAGCTGACCCCTTCATGCTCGGCATAGCTGCGGGCGCTGAACGGATCAACCAGCGCCACGCCCAGTGCCTGTTCAACCAGTGGCACGGCGGTGTGAAAGTCCGGGGTGTCCATCCGCTGCTCAGGGCGGACCAGCTGATCTTTGAATGCCAGCTCCAGCTGACGGCGGCTGCTGTCGTGGGGGTGGCCGACCTGAATAAAGGGTTCGCGGTCGAGCTGGCTGATATCGATACGTTCGTGCTGACCAAAACGGTGGCCGCGTGGCGCAATCAGCCGACAGTCGGTGGTGAAGCAGGGGCCATACTGAACTTCTTCTGCTTTGACCGGCAAGGCCACCACCCCCAGATCAAACTGCTGCCCGGCAACCCGGTGGGCGATGTCTGCCGAGGGCAGGCTGGCATAACTGACGGATAGTTCCGGCTCCGGCCGCAAAAAACTGCTGAGGATGGCGGGCATCAGGCTGCTGGCCAGCGCGGGCATCACGGCCAGACGCAGGGTGCCACTTTTCATCCCACGAATTTCTTCAACGGTCTGTTGCAGGCGGTCGATACCGACAAAGTGGCGCTCAACTTCCTGGTGAAAGCGATGGGCACCGGGGGTGGGGTAGAGACGGCCGTTCTGACGCAGAAACAGTTTAAATCCCAGCGTCTGCTCAAGATCTTTGATCAGACGGCTGACCGCCGGTTGCGAGATCGACATCAGACGTGCGGCATCGCTCATGGAGCCCGCATTCATCACGGCCTGAAAGGCTTCCAGCTGACGGCTGTTCATGGTGGTTTCCCTTGATAATCTCTGCGTGGGTTGGCGGCTGGGTTAATACTGAATAGTTATCATGCCGGTGAACGTTCATTGTACCGGCCGCCAGGGTGCTGTACAGCCTGACTCACCGTTGATCGGCACTTTTCGCGTCAGAACCGCCCCAGATCAATACCGGACGATCGGTCTATACTTGCCTTGAGTGGTGTTTTATTAATCAGCAGTTTACGGTCGCTGATCAGCGTTCTGCCAGCGTCGGGCTGTGGCAATGAGAACGGGAGGTAACGATGAATACCTTTACCCTGGATGCCTGGTGCAAGCCGCCAGGTGAGCATAAATCAATGCCGATGGGGCATATCCATTTCCATGTCAGTGATGAAATACATTTGCAGCTGGAGCAGGCTGAAACCGTGCTGGCTGAGCGCCAGGCGGAGCGAGAGATGGAAATTCCGGTGGATGTGGACAGTCTCGAGCTGGATCTGGAGGACAGCGGTGCGCTGGATGACTGCCATTTCCATGTCTATATGCGGCGGGATTTTGAGCGTGGCCAGTTTTTTCTGGTCGGTCACCGGGCCGATGATGGTGCGCTGGTGTACTCCAATGCGGTGATGGTGGACCAGCTGGGGTAGTACTTGACGCTGTCGGGCCTTCGATAGCTCTGATTCCGCTGCCCCCTGAACCTGAGCCTGTCGAAGGCTCAGCGGTAGCGGTTATCAATGGCTCCCGTGATTATTTTTTCGCGGGCAGTTCGCCGCCCCTGGCCAGCCGGCTCAGGCCGAGATTGGCCAGGGCGGCTTCGGTGTGGCGGCGGACATCGCTGGCGCTGCTCATCAGCAGGCATTCCTGGACAAGGCTGGCGGCCTGGCGTTGAGTGACCGAGCGGATCAGCCATTTGATTTTGGGGATCTGATGCGCGGCCAGGCTGAGCTGTTTAAAGCCCAGCCCCAGCAACAGCAGGGCGGCGGCAGGGTCTGAGGCCATTTCGCCACATAACGACAGTTCCAGCCCCAGCGGCTGGCACTGCTGCACCACCTGATGGAGGGCGCGCAGCACGGCGGGGTCGAGGTGATCGAACAGGTCGGCCACGCGGGTATTGGTGCGGTCTACCGCCAGCAGATATTGGGTCAGGTCGTTGGAACCGATGGAGATAAAATCCACCAGGGTCGCCAGCTGAGGCAGCATAAACAGCACCGAGGGGACTTCCAGCATCATGCCGATTCTGGGCCTGGCCAGTTGCAGGCCTTCTTCTTCCAGCTCTTTATGCACGTTCTGCACAATATCGCGGAACAGCACCATCTCATCTACCCGCGATACCATTGGTGCCAGTATCTGCAGGTTATCCAGCCCTTCGGAGGCGCGGAACATTGCCCGCAGCTGGCTGATCAGCAGTGAGGTGTTATCCAGCATCAGCCGGATGCCGCGCCAGCCCAGATAGGGGTTGTCTTCGTTGATCTCGAAGTAGGGCAGCTGCTTGTCGCCGCCGATATCCAGGATACGCATATACACCGGCATCGGCTGGTAGGCCTCCAGCACCTGCTGGTAAACGTGGTATTGCTCATCCTCGGTGGGAAAGCTGTGGTGCTGCATAAACGGCATTTCGGAACGGTATAACCCGATGCCTTCTGCGCCACAGGCCAGTCCGGGTGAGACGTCGGCCAGCAGACCGGTGTTGGCCATCAGCCTGACCCGTTGCCCGTCCGGGGTCAGGGCGGGCAGATCACGCAGCTGGGCCAGTTCACTGTTGAGCTGTTGCTCGGCAGCCTGCAGCTTGCGATAGGCTTTTTGCAGGGTGCGATCAGGCCGACAGAACACCACGCCACGGTAACCATCGACCAGTACGGTCTGGCCGCTGTAGCGGGGGATGTCGATGCCTTCAACGCCCATCACCGCGGTGATGCCCAGTGCTTTGGCAACGATGGCGGTGTGGGACAGGGCCGAGCCTTCGGTGCAGACCATGCCACGAATACGTTCAATCGGCAGGCTGGCCAGATCGGTGATGCTGATCTGTTTGCCGACCAGGATCAGGTCTTTATCGGTGCGCACCTGGGCCAGCGGGTTTTCTTTGCGCAGGTGCTGTAACAAACGGTTGCCAATATGACGGATGTCTTCCTGGCGGGCGTTCAGATAGGGGTCATCGGCGGCTTCAAACACGGCGGCCAGCGTTTTAACGGTGTTGCGCAAGGCCCAGCAGGTGGCCTGGCCCTGGCTGATCAGATCCAGCACACCCTGCTTCAGCTCCGGGCTCTGCAGCATCATCTGGTAGATCGACAACAGAGAACTGATTTCGCTGTTGCCCTGCCGCGCCAGCCGTTCGGAGGCGTCGCTGAGCTCTGCATCCAGCGCGGTGCAGGCCTGCTCAAACAGCAGAGTTTCGGCGGCCGGGTTATCGGTCAGCTCTTTTTTCTGCCGTTCCAGGCTGTGGTCCAGCCCGATGGGTAATAGCCGACCGACGCCAATGCCGCTGGCGGCTGGAATCCCGGTGTAGCGACGGTAACGTTTGGTCAGCCCACGCTGCCACTGGCCACTCTGTTGCCAGGGATGCAGGGAGCCTGCCAGCAGGGCGCTGAGGGTGACCAGCAAGGCTTCGGCATTGGCGCCATAGACTTCCTGATTACGGCCCTGCACGGCGATAACACCGACCAGCTGACGCTGATGGATCAGCGGTGCGGCGAGGAACTGATGGAACGGCTCTTCGTGGGTCTGTGGAATGTAAATGTAATCTTTGTGGTGGGGAGCATCGGCGATATTGATCGGCCGCATGGAGCGGGCGACACGACCGATAATACCCTCACCGATCGACAGTGACACCTGACCGACCGCTTCAGGCGACAGACCCTCGGTGGCGACCAGATCAAGCCGTTCATGATCAGGATGGCGCAGGTAGATACTGCACACGGCGGCGTCGAACAGTTCCCGCAGTCGAGTCACGACCGTCTGCATGGTCTGTTGCGGGGTGCTGGACTCGGCCAGCTCGTGGGCCAGTGCTGCTACAACGGTGAGAGTATGCGCCATATCGGTTCCTGAACGTCGATCGTCGAACCATATTGTCACCCTGAAGGGCGCATCGCAACTGGCTCTGCCGGTTACTGGAGAATAATGTCAGTCAGATTGAGAGCCGATGTTATTGTGGTTGAGGGCTGGCCCGGCGAAGCTGGATGACCTGCCAGTACAACAGGGTCATTGGCAGTCACCAGATAACAATAACAATGGGGTGTCTAATGAGGGGTTTTATCCGCCGTCGCCTGGCGCTGGCGCTGGTCTGCCTGGGGGCGCTGTGCGGTAGCACGGTGCTATGGGCCGACCGGCTGGAACAGCCAGCCCAGCCTGCGCCACAGGCAACACAGGCATTATTGCTGGACATTGTTCGGGCCGGTGAACGGCTGATCGCCGTGGGAGAGCAGGGTATTGTGCTGCTATCCGATGATCAGGGCGAGCGCTGGCGCATGGCGCAGGTGCCCGTCAGTGTGATGCTGACGGCGGTGCAGTTTCCGCAGCCACAGCTGGGCTGGGCGGTGGGCCATGACGGGGTGGTGTTGCGCAGCCAGGATGGTGGCGAAAGCTGGCAGCGGCTGCTGACCGGGCGTGATATCAATGCCCTGCGGGCGTTGCAGTTAACCCAGCAGCTGGCGGACCTGGCGGCCAATGCCGATGCGGCACAACGTGAAATGCTGGAATATGCGCTGGACGATGCGCTGGCGGCAGAAAAAGATGGCCCCACCACGCCGTTGCTGGATGTCTGGTTCCGTGATGAACAGGTCGGCTTTGTGCTGGGAGGCTATGGTCTGCTGCTGAAAACCACCGATGGTGGCCAGAGCTGGCGCAGCCTGGGCCACCAGGCGGATAACCCCGATGGCTTTCACCTCAACAGCCTGCTGCCCCGGCGGGATGGCAGCCTGCTGATCGCCGGTGAAGCCGGATTGTTATTGAGTGCCGATGCCGCCGGTGAGCACTGGCAGGCCCAGGACTCCCCCTATGACGGCTCATTCTTTGCCGCCATTGAAACCGATCAGCTCTATGTGATGGGTTTGCGGGGGCATCTGTTCCGCTCCCCGGATGGTCAGGACTGGCAGCCGGTTGCGCTGGGTCAGGGCCGTACGGCCAGCCTCAATGGCGCGGTCAGTAATGCCGGTCAGCTGTGGCTGCTGGGCCAGGCGGGCACTCTGTTACAGGCCGGACCGCAGGGTTTTCAGGCGCTGGACACAGTGTCACGGCGCAGTTTTAGCGCCGGTGTACGGACGGGCCAGCAGCTGGTGCTGGTCGGTGAAGGCGGCATCAGCTATATCGCACTGGATACCACGGAGGCCCGCCCATGAGCCGCTTCTTCGGATTACTGGCCCCCGTGCGCGCCAGTGAACAGCTGCTGGAACGGTTACTGTTTCGCCATCGCCCGGCCATCGCGTTGTTGTTTCTGCTGGCTACTGTCTGGCTGGGCTGGCAGGCGGCGCAGATCCGGCCCGATGCCAGTTTCGTCAAAATGATTCCTGGCCAGCACCCCTATGTGACCAACTTTCTCGACCATCGGGATGATCTGGCCGGGCTGGGTAACAGCTTGCGGGTGGTGGTGGCGGCCACCGAGGGTGATATTTTCAGCGCCGACTACCAGCAGACTCTGAAGCAGGTGACCGACGCGCTGTTTTTTCTGCAAGGGGTGGACCGCTCGGCGGTGAAGTCGATCTGGACGCCCAATGTGCGCTGGACCGAAGTGACCGAAGAGGGCTTTGTCGGTGGGCCGGTGATCCCGGCCAGCTATGATGGTTCCGCGGTCAGTCTGGATCAGGTGCGCAGTAATATCCTGCGCTCCGGGCAACTGGGGCGGCTGGTGGCCAATGATTTTCGCTCGGCGATGGTCGAAGTGCCGCTGTTTGATCGTGACCCACAGACCGGCGCCCGGCTGGACTATCAGCAGTTTTCGGCCCAGCTGGAACAGCAGATCCGCGCGCAGTACCAGCGTGATGGTATCCGCATCCATATCACCGGCTTTGCCAAGGTGGTGGGGGACCTGATTGCGGGAGCAGCCCAGGTCGGGCTGTTTTTCGCTATGGCCATCGCCGTGACCCTGGTGTTGCTGTATCTCTATTCACGCAGTGTGGCTGGCACGCTGATTCCACTGGCCTGTTCGCTGGTGGCCGTGGTCTGGCAGCTGGGGTTGTTGCGATTACTCGGCTACGGACTGGATCCTTACTCCATGCTGGTACCGTTTCTGGTGTTTGCTATCGGCGTCAGTCATGGCGTGCAGATTGTGAATACCACCACCCTGGAGGCAACGCGCGGCGCGGATAGCCTGCTGGCGGCGCAACGGGCGTTCCGGGCGATCTATATTCCCGGCCTGACCGCGCTGCTGTCCGATGGCATCGGTTTTGTCACCCTGATGGTGATCCAGATTGAAGTGATTCAGGATCTGGCCGTGGCAGCGGCGCTGGGGGTGGCGGTGATTGTGCTGACTAACCTGTTGCTGTTGCCGCTGCTGCTGTCCTGGCGTGGCGTGGGAGCCACGGCGATTGCCCATGCTCAGCGTCAGCAGCAACAGGGCCGCTCAGCCTGGCAGACGCTGGTGGTTTTTGCCCGCCCGGCCGGTGCGCGCACCGCTCTGCTGGTAGCGGCTGTACTGCTGGCCGTGGGGCTCTGGGGTGGCCAGACGCTGAAGGTCGGTGACCTGTCTGCCGGTGCGCCGGAGCTGCGCGAAGATGCCCGCTATAACCAGGATAATCGCTATATTACGGCGAACTATGCCAGCTCCAGTGATGTGTTTGTGGTGATGGTTAAAACGGCTGCCCAGCAGTGTGCCAGTTTCCCGGTGCTGGATCAGGTGGATCACTTCCAGCATTACCTTAACAGTGTCAGCGGGGTGCAGAGCAGCGTGTCGCTGGCCGATGTGTCGGAACGGGTGACGGCCGGGCTGAACGAGGGCAACCTGAAGTGGCGTTCGGTCAGCCGTAACCAGTATGTGATTAATGCGTCGCTGGGATTTGTCCCCGCCGGGCTGATGAACAGTGAGTGCTCGCTACTGCCCGTGATCCTTTATCTGGACGATCACCGCGCTGATACATTGCAGCGGGTCACCGAGGCGGTGGCTCGCTACAGCGCTAAACATGACACCGACAGCGCCCGGTTTCTGATGGCAGCGGGTAATGCGGGCTTCGAGGCGGCGACGAACGCCGTGATCGGCACTGCCCAGTACGAGATGCTGCTGTGGGTATATGGTGTGGTCAGCCTGCTCTGTCTGCTGACCTTTCGCTCCATCCGTACCGTGGCCTGTATTATCCTGCCACTGGCGCTGACCTCGGTGCTCTGTCAGGCACTGATGGCCTGGCTGGGTATCGGGGTAAAAGTGGCAACCCTGCCGGTGATTGCACTGGGGGTCGGCATTGGCGTCGATTACGGCATCTATATCTATTCCCGCCTTAACACCTTCCTGGTACAGGGCTACCCATTGCCCGAGGCCTATCTGGCGACCCTGCAGACCACCGGTAAGTCGGTGGCGTTCACCGGGGTCACCTTGGCGATCGGGGTGGTGTTGTGGATCTTCTCGCCGATCCGCTTCCAGGCGGATATGGGCATCCTGCTCACCTTTATGTTTATCTGGAATATGCTCGGCGCGCTGATTCTGCTGCCCGCGCTGACCTGTCTGTTACGGCCGGTGCGTAGCGCACCCGCCCCCGTAGCATCGGCTACTCAGGAGATTGACCATGTTGTTCAGTAAGCGGATTCTGGTGATTCTGGATGAGCGCCCTGCCAGTCGACAGGCGCTGGTGCGGGCTCGGCTGATCGCCGAGCAGACCGGCGCGGCGCTGGAGCTGATCTGGAACAGTGAGTATGCGCCTTGGCAGGGCTATGAGGCGGAACTGACGGAACTGGATAACAGTGGCTGTCGCTGGCAGCGCCAGTATGATCCCTCGCCGCTGGTGAAACTGGTGCGCCAGCACTGGCAGCGGGACCACTTTGGTTTGCTGGTAAAAAGCTGTGATGCGCGGCATACCGGGCCGTCGCTGCTGGCACCGACCGACTGGCGGCTGTTACGCGAGACGCCCTGTCCGGTCTTGCTGGTGAAAAATCAGCGGCGCTGGGCGGAAGGCCCGGTGCTGGCGGCGGTGAACCCGCTAGGCCGTAAAACTAGCAGCCAGCAGCATGATCAGGCGGTGCTGATGCTGGCCACCACCATTGCCAGCCGGGTGCAGACACCGTTGCATACGGTGACAGCGACGGCGATGGCGATGATGGGAGCGGAGCCGGAATTACAGTCGCAAGCGTTGATTGATGCCGCTGCAGAAGTCGCCCTGGCCCGGCAGCTGGCGCGCTGGCAGTTACAGCCGGCACACAGCCATGTCGGCGAAGGCCCACCGGAACACTGGATTCCGGCGGTGGCGAATCAGATCAACGCCTCGCTGGTGGTGATCGGCACCCATGCCCGGGGTGGCCTGCGCGGGGCGTTGATGGGCAACACCGCCGAGCAGATTCTGGACCGGCTGGACACCGATATCATGGTACTGCGGCCCGGTCTGTCGGACTCGCTGGCACCGTTACTGGCGGGCTGAGGCCGATGCGAGCTTACTTCTGTTTACTACAGAGCCAGCGTACGGCACCTTCAGTGTCGTACCAGGCGTTGCTCATAAACTCCAGCAGCATAATGGCTTCGTTTTTGTCGCCCGGTGAGTAATGCGGTGCCCGGTCTTCGGGGATCGGTGCCTGGCTACGCAGCATCTCGGGGAAGTGACGGTTGGATTTAACGGCTTTTTTACGGGCGCTGGTTGCTTTCAGGCTGCCACGCTGTTCGATAAAGCCGAGCAGGGCGCGGGCGTAGTGGAAAAATACGGAGTTTTCGTCGAACTGTTCCATTAGCGCATGGACCCGGCTGTACTGGCGGCTTTCCAGCAGCATGCCGATCAACGGGTAGCGCAGTCCCAGATTGTCGTTCGGGCACAGTTGCAGCGCGCGTTCCGACTGGCCGATCGCCAGCTCCAGCCGCCCCTGCATCTGATAACACTCAATCAGCATGGCCAGGGTCTGCATGTAGGGCCGGGTTTCCATCAGGCCCCAGAATGCCCCCACGTGTTGCTCAAAGCACTCTTCGCCCAGCGCGGCGGCGGTGGTGTCCAGTGCGGCTTCCAGCAGGCTGGCACGCTCATCCAGTTCATCCGTGCCCATCGCCTGTTGCCACAGCTTCTCCAGCTGGTCGAAGTACTCTTCGCTTTCCAGTTCGGGCTGGTTCTGTAACAGATCAAGCAAGGCTTCTTCATCGCTGGCCGTTGGCGTGGGCAGGTCCGCCCGCAGCTGGGTGCTGATAAAGGCATAGCGCTTGAGGACGGCAGGCAGGTCGCCACGGGTGGCCAGGCACATCTCTTCCAGTGTGATCGGCGTGCTGTCGGTCAGGTTGATCGCCTCTGGCAGGTCGGCAAAAAAGCTCAGCATGCACCAGCAGGCATCCAGCTCTTCGGCCACCGTTTCCTCAAGTTTCGGCAGCAGCTCTTCCCAGAGCGCAAAGATCAGCGACATGGCCTGGTCGAAGCCGCGGCTCCAGTCTGACAGGGGCTGGCCCTGCTGGAAGTTGTCCCGGCAGTCCGGGGTCAGGCTGCAGCCGTTGGGCAGTTTGGGTGTGCCCTGGGCGATATCGTCCGCCAGCAGTGCAAACTGTTGTTCCAGTAACGGTTCCATCTCATCTGCTTTGAGCTGGCTCAGCCAGATATGGGCAGGCAGTGGCACCGGCAGCGCCGCCAGCGAAAACAGATAACCACGCAGCCAACTCAGGCTCTGGCCGTGGTTTTTCTTTGCCCATTGGCCCAGCTTTCGGGCCTGGGCAGAGGTCAGTGCGGCAGGGATGTCGGCCATAGGATGAGGCTTTCCTTTTAATCGTTGGGAGATGTGCCAAGTTTACGTGTTGTGGCCGGTTACCGTAAGGGCCTGGTGTGACGGCGGGTCTATTGATTGGTCGTGGTTGCCAGCAAATGTTATTAAAACTGGTGACTTTTGCCATTGGCGCACAGGGGCGGATGCACCATTCTTTCTAGCATCAGCCTGGCACGTACACGGCGTTGCCAGAACGGACAGAACAATAAGAGGTCAGCCACCATGCCTGAATATAAAGCGCCCCAGCGGGATATGCAGTTCGTACTCAATGAAGTGCTTGAAATCGACAAACACTACCAGAGCCTGCCGGGCTGCGAAGAAGCCAGCGCCGATATGGTGGCGGCCATTATGGAAGAAGGGGCCAAGTTTTCCGAGCGGGTACTGTCGCCACTGAACCGGACTGGCGATCAGCAGGGCTGTCAGTTTAACGACGGTGAGGTGATCACCCCGGATGGCTTTAAAGAGGCCTATCAGCAGTTCGTGGAGGGCGGCTGGCCGTCCATGACCCATGCCACCGAGTGGGGCGGCCAGGGGCTGCCAGAGTCGATGGGCATTATGATCAACGAGATGGTGGGCACGGCGAACTGGTCCTGGAGTATGTATCCTGGCCTCAGTCACGGGGCGATGAATACCCTGGAAGCCCATGGTAGCGATGCACAGAAACAGACCTACCTGACCCGGCTGGTGTCCGGTGAGTGGACCGGCACCATGTGTCTGACCGAGTCGCACTGTGGTACTGATCTGGGCCTGCTGCGCACCCGCGCTGAGCCCCAGGCCGATGGCAGCTATCAGATCAGTGGCACCAAGATCTTTATCTCTGCCGGTGACCACGATATGACTGACAATATCGTCCATATCGTACTGGCCCGGCTGCCGGATGCGCCGGCCGGAACCAAAGGCATCTCGTTGTTTATTGTGCCCAAGTTTACTCCCACCGCTGAGGGCGAGGCCGGTGCGCGCAACGGGGTGGCCTGTGGTTCCATTGAACACAAGATGGGTATCCATGGTAATGCCACCTGTGTGATGAATTTTGATAATGCGACGGGCTATCTGATTGGTGCGGAAAATAAAGGCCTGAACTGTATGTTCACCTTTATGAACACGGCCCGTATTGGTACGGCCTTGCAGGGCCTGGCCCACGCGGAATGGGGTTTCCAGAACTCGCTGACCTATGCCCGTGAACGTCTGCAGATGCGTGCGCTCAGTGGCCCTAAAGCCCCGGACAAGGCGGCGGACCCGATCATCGTGCACCCGGAAGTCCGTAAGCTGCTGCTGACCCAGAAAGCCTTTGCTGAAGGCGGCCGGGCGCTGATCTATCTGTCGGCGATGCAGGTGGATATTTCCGAACATTCGCAGGATGGCGACGCCCGGGCTGAGGCTGAAAATTTGCTGGCCCTGCTAACGCCAATCGCCAAGGCATTTCTGACTGAAGCCGGCTTTGAGTCGGCCAACCATGGCTTGCAGGTATTTGGTGGCCATGGCTTTATCAGTGAATGGGGTATGGAGCAGAACGTCCGTGATAGCCGCATCTCGACGCTGTACGAAGGCACCACTCAGATTCAGGCGCTGGATCTGCTGGGCCGTAAGGTACTGATGAGCCAGGGCGAAACCCTGAAAACGTTCACCAAACGGATCCATAAATTCTGCCAGGCCCAGAGCGATAATGAAGCGATGCAGGCCTACACCCAGCCGCTGGCTGAGCTGAATAAAGAATGGGGCGATCTGACCCTGAAAATTGGTATGAAAGCGATGAAAAACCGCGAAGAAGTGGGAGCCGCGTCGGTGGATTACCTGATGTACTCCGGTTATGTCACGCTGGCGTACCTGTGGGCACAGATGGCCCACACCGCCCAGCTGGCACTGGCTCAGGGCACGGATGATCAGGCTTTCTATGAAGCCAAGCTGGCGACGGCAACCTTCTATTACCAGCGACTGCTGCCGCGAACACGTAGCCTGGTCGAGACCATGCAGTCCGGTGCCGATAACCTGATGGCGCTGGATGAAGCGCACTTCCAGTTCTGAGCCGGACCTCACCTATGAGATGGCTTACCCGACTGGCAAAAAATCGAGCAGGGCGTGGCCTGATCCGTACCCTGCTACGGCTGAATGCATTGCGCTATCGGCCCGTTAACAACAATAATCCTGAGGAATGCACCATGTCTGATCTGCAGAGTATTTTTAGTGAAATGGAACAGCGCTTTAATGCTGAAGCGGCTGCGGGTGTTGAGTCGGTCTTTCAATATGAAATTGACGACAGCAACCACTGGTTTGTGGCGGTGGCGGATGGCAGCTGTTCGGTTGCCCAGGGTCAGCATGATGAGCCGACGGTCACCCTGGCGATGGACGTGGCAACCCTGCAGGACGTACTGTCAGGTGAAACCGATGGTATGCAGGCCTTTATGGCGGGGCGCATCCGCGCGGATGGCAATATTATGGAAGCCACCCGGCTGGCAACGCTGTTTCCGGTCAGCTGAACCGGGTCAGCACTGCGTCGGGAGGTCGTGAGCACCTCCCGACGATGGCAGGCGAAGGCCTGCGTATATCCTGTATTACCCAGACAATAACTATAACCCTGGGGGGCGTGATGAATTCTTACAGTGAAAACGGCCAGAGCATACCGGCGGAGCTGAACCCGCAAGGCTTTGAAGCCGTCCCCGATATTCTGGCCTGGGCCTGTCGGCAGCATGCCGATAAACCCGCCTTTACCAGCTTTGGCCGCACCCTTAACTATGCCGAGCTGGACCGCCTGTCGGCAGCGTTTGCCGTCTATCTGCAACGCCATACCCGCCTGCAGCCCGGTGATCGCATTGCGGTACAGTTGCCTAATCTGATTCAGTATCCGGTGGTGGTCTACGGTGCCATGCGTGCTGGTATGGTGGTGGTGAACACGAACCCGCTCTATACCTCGGCGGAGATGGAACACCAGTTCAAAGATTCCGGTGCTAAAGCGCTGGTTATCCATAAAAGCATGGCCCACAAAGCCGACAGTATTCTGAAAAATACCGCGATTGAGACCACCCTTGTCACCCAGGTGGGCGATCTGCATGGCTTTGTGAAACGCACCCTGCTTAATGCGGCGGTCAAGTACATCAAAAAGCTGGAGCCCGCTTATCGCTTGCCCGGCGCTATTGATCTGCGCACCGCTCTGCTCAGTTGTGTCGGTGAAGCCCCGACCCATGTCACCATCAAACCCGGCGATACGGCAACCTTGCAATACACCGGTGGCACCACCGGGGTGTCCAAAGGGGCGATTCTCAGCCATGCCAACCTGATTTCTAATGCCCTGCAGGCGCGGATTCTGATCGGTGCGGCGGGTACAGGCTGGGCCCGAGAGGTGATCTCGCCCCTGCCGCTCTACCATATTTATGCCTTTACCCTGTCCCAGCTGGCGGTGCTTGAGGGCGGTCACAGCATTCTGATCCCCAACCCCCGGGACATTGATGGCTTCGTCAAAGAGCTGGGCCGCTGGCAGTATTCGGCGTTTGTCGGCCTTAACACCCTGTTTGTTGCGCTGTGTAACCATCCGGGCTTTCAGCAGCTGAATTTCAGCCGCTTGCAGGTTACCTGCTCGGGCGGTATGGCGCTGACGCAGGCCGCCGCCCAGCAGTGGCAGGACACCACCGGCTGTGTGGTTACTGAAGGCTATGGCCTGACCGAAACCTCACCCGGGGTTTGCTTTAACCCGCCGGGCAAAGAGCAGATTGGCACGATTGGCCTGCCGCTGATCGAAACCGAGGTACGGCTGGTCGGCACTGACGGTGAAGAAGTCGCGGTGGGTGAGCCTGGCGAACTCTGTGTCAGAGGTCCGCAGGTGATGCGCGGCTACTGGCAACGGGAGAAAGAAACCCGTGCCACCTTTACCGATGATGGCTACCTGATTACCGGCGATATCGCTGTTCGTGCAGCCGATGGTTACATCCGGCTGGTGGATCGGGCCAAAGATATGATCATTGTGTCGGGCTTTAACGTCTACCCCAATGAAGTAGAAGATGCTATTTGCCTGCACCCCGATGTCGTGGAATGTGCGGCGGTGGGGGTGCCGGATGCCGTCTGTGGTGAGCAGGTCAAAGTGGTGCTGGTGACCCGGCGTGAGATGAGTCGGGAAGAGGTGCGAGACTGGTGCCGTGACCGACTGACGGCATACAAGATCCCCCGGCTGGTCGAGTTTACCGACGAGCTGCCTAAAACCAATGTGGGCAAGGTGCTACGCCGGGCCCTGCGTGAACCTGCCAGCCCGGATACCGATGCTGCCTGATTGAAAATTCTGAGTGAATGGCAGCCACCGCTGCCAGGAGAACCTGATGAGTGAGTTGTTACAACAGCAGCACGATAACGGTGTGCTGGAGCTGGTGCTGAACCGGCCGGATAAGAAAAACGCCCTGACCCTGGCCATGTATGCCGGGCTGACGGAAGCACTGCAGAGCGCAGCTGGCAATGACCAGGTGCGTGCTGTGCTGCTGCGCGGTGAAGGCGACAGCTTTACTGCGGGCAATGATCTGGCGGACTTTGTTCAGTGTGCTCAGCGGCCGGAGTCGATGCAGATCATTCTCGATTTTCTCCATGCCCTGGTCGACTTTCCTAAACCGCTACTGGCAGCAGTACAGGGCAATGCGGTGGGGATTGGCACCACGATGTTGCTGCACTGTGACCATGTTCTGGTAGCCGATAATCTCAAAGCACAGATGCCATTTGTAAAACTGGGGCTGGTGCCGGAAGGCGGTTCCAGCCTGTTGCTGCCAGGCATGCTGGGCCAGCGGCTGGCCTTTGAACTGCTGGTGCAGGGCGGGCTGATTACGGCTGAACGGGCCTGTCAGCTGGGCATTGCTAACCAGCAGGTGGCATCGGAGCAGTTGCATGACCAGGCACTGGCCGCAGCTGCGGCGATTATCGCGCTGCCACAGCAGGCGGTTATCCAGAGCAAAGCGATCTTGCGTGCGCCGCAACGAGCGGCACTGCATCAGGTGATTGATGAAGAAGGCCAGCAGTTTGCCCAGCGGCTGACCAGCCCCGAAGCGCAGGCCATTCTGAACGGTTTTCTGAACAAAAGCCGCCGCTGAGGTCTGTCTGGCAGCAAATTTACTGGTAGTGAGGTGCGCTTGCGCAACGCCCTGAAGTGATCTGGTTTGCAGTACTGTGCCCGCTTGCATTGTAAGCGGGCACAGTACCGCGAACTGTTGATCTTCTTTCGCCGACCCTTTGGGGTCGGTTTTTTTATGGGCTCAGAAACTGTGCCAGCGCCGCTCTGATTAGTGGGTCACGGATGCTGCTAAGCAAGGTGTCCGGGCTGTCCGGTGGTGCTTCTCTCTGGACGCGATGTTGCCTGTGACCAGGAAACGCTGTTTGTTGAGGCGCCGGTGAGGGGGTGGGTTTGCGCCACTGAATGCTTTCCCGTGGTTCAGGGCGGGCCAGCTGAGTGAAACCATCGCTGTCAAAGTAGCGCTGTACCTGGCGGGCGAGCTGAGGGTCGTCAATACTCGCCATCAGTTCTGCTCTGGACTGGGTCTGGAGCCTGGCTTCAATATTCTCTCGAATTTTCTCATAGCTGGCGGCGGGGCCTATCGGGTTGTTGATAACCCGCAGCCCGTTTTTGTCGGCAGGCTGCTGGGAGCGCTGTGCAAGGTGGCTGTAACGGTCAATCTGGCTGCGGTGCTGCAGATAGAACTGCTCGATCTCCGCTGCCTGAGGGTGGCTGCTGCCATCGTTGAGTCGGGATACTGGGCGATTGGCGAGCAGGTTGGCCACCATATCCTGCAGGCTGAAGTGTTCGCTTTCACTGTTCAGACTGAACCGTTGCGCAACCTGGCTGCCCAGCTGTTGCTGGAGCTGGTTGATCTCGCTGATCCTGTGGTCACGCTGGGCAATCTGCTCGGGGGTTGATTCATTAAAGAATAGCTGGCAGCTCGGGTCGTAAGTATCCGGGATTTTCAGGCTCTGCTGGCGCTGGTCCAGTCGGCTGGCCAGCCACAGATCTCGGGTGGCCCCGCGTGACTGGCGCTGGGCAGCGCCAAGTTGCAGGTCGTCCCCTTCAATATGAACGCTGTTCTGGCTGCTGGCCCCCACGACCCGGGCATGGGTGGTCAGGGCTGCCAGGGTGTTATCACCGGGCTGGGCGTTGTTATAGCGGGTAGCGTCAAGGGCGGCATCCATCTCGGCGCTCAGGCTGACGCCCTGCTGTTGTAACCAGCCTTCCAGTTCCGGCGGGCTCTCTTTTAATTCCCGGTAGAGCTGGCGTACCTGAGTGATTTCAAAGCTGTGCTGCTGCATAAACGCCAGCACCTGATCCCGGTCAACCGCATTGTTGGCGATGCGATGTTCGTTGCCGATCAGTGGCTGACCGCTGTCAGGGTCTTCAATCAGTTGCTGCAGGGAGGTGCGTTCGGCACTGAAATCACCGTTCCAGGCAGGATCGACTTCACTGGCGAAGCGGCGAGCCAGTTGATAGTAAGCATCTACATACTGATCAACAGCCTGACGACGGGTTTCTACCCGTTGCTGCTGGTATTCCGCCAGTAACTGCCCCGCTTCACCCTGAGCCGCCAGTGCCTGATAGCGATTGTCATCCTTGAGGCTGGCCTGGTGCAGAATAACGCCACTGCTACTGTTATCGATCAGCGAGTTAATGTCGAAAGAGTTAAAGCTGCTCTGGCCCATCAGGGACTGGCGTTCCAGAGAGCTGAGTGTACGGCTGAGGTCGGTACGTATCCTGAGTGCCTGCTCGTCGAACTGGAGCATTCTCATAGCAACATCCTTTGTCGGGTAATGAGATGTTATGGCGCTGTGACAGGCCAGCAGGCCTGCCACTGCGTCAGTAATCAGGCGATATTGCTGGCGTCGGTGGTGGTGGCAAAGTCAGGGAAGAACTGGGCCATAAACTGCTCGATCTTCGCTTCCTGTTGCTGCATGTAGTCCAGCGGAGTGCGGGGCAGCTGCTGCAGCTGTTGCTGCTGGTCGCTGTACTGGGTCAGGGTCAGCTGGTTGTCCTGCCAGAACTGTTCGATGGCGGCGGCATCCGGGTGCTGGGAGCCGTCGGCCAGCTGGCCCAGCGGGGTGCCTGCCAGGTAGTTGTCCATCACATCCTGCAGGGTGAAGTCGGCGTGGGCCGGGTTATGCAGCTGATCGCGGAACTGGGCAAACAGGCCATTACCCAGCTGGCTGACGCTGCTGTGCAGGTTGCTGCGCTCCTGATTCAGCAGGCCAGAGGCGACCCAGTGCTGTACCCCGGCCTGGTCCTTATCTTCAAACAGATCTTCACGCAGTTCATCACGCAGATCAGCAATGTATTCGCGCAGGCCGGTGGTGGTTTTGGGCAGGTGGTTTTCAGCCCAGCCGGCACTGGCTGTCGCCAGCTGGGCATCGGTTACGGAACCACTGCCGATGCGGCTGTTATGCCAGCGAAAATCATCGGAGCTGTCAGTGATGGCGGGCAATCCGGCATCGTTAACGTGTTTGTCCAGCACCGCATCGACCTCGGCGGACGGGGTGATATTACGGGCTTCCAGCCAGCTCTGGGTATCACGCGGGAAAGTTTTCAGTGCCGCGTAGTCATCCTGCACGGCCTGCAGACTGTGGGCATTGTTATCCCACCAGCTTTGTAGCTCGGCGGCTCGTGGATGTTCAGTGCCATCGGGTTTTTGTGTCACCGGACGTCCGGCGGCCGCGTTATCCAGCATCCAGTCGAGGCTGACCATATTGCCACCTTCCTCAACCGGTACGGCACCGCTGTCGCTGACATTCTTCTGCAGTGAACCGGCCAGACTCTGATAGCCGCCCAGGTAGCTGTCAGTCAGATTGCGCCGTTCGCTGACCATCTGTTCCAGATAGCCAGCAGCCTGCTTGCCGGCTTCACCGTCCTGGTTTAACGCATGCCAGCGGGCATTATCGGTTTCACTCCACTGGGTCAGGCTGATCGCACCGGCGCTGTTGGACATCATGGCGCCGACGTTGGCAGCGGCGGTGCTGTCTTCGCCGATCAGCCCTTCCTGCATCAGCTCGTATACCTCGGCAAAGGTATCGGCATAGGTATTAATGCCCTGGGTATGTTCGGCGGAACGGTAGGTACCGGCTTGCTGGTTAATGGCATCGTGGATATTGCCAAGGGAAAATGCGGTCATCTATTGCCTCCATGCGGCACAGGCTCAGGTGCGTTGCCGCTCTCAGATCGCGGTTGCCAGGTGCCCTGTACAGCAGGTTGTGCTCGACAGTGCCGGTGAACCGGCGTGTCAGGTTACCAGGGCCAGGTTTTGTGCAGGATCAAATCAGGTTTTTGACGCTGCAGCGGTTTTACTGGTCAGAATGCGAGCAAGTTCGGGGCCAGGCCTGTGTAGACCTATGGCGTACGGAGGGGAAGCTGGCTGTCGGTTTATTGTGTGGGTGGTTGTTCCACCAGTCTGACTCAGACCTGCTGTTCGGTGGCAGGTTGATAGAAACAGCTGGGCTGGCCACGCTGTTTGGCCTGATACATGGCAGCATCGGCAGTACGCATCAGCCCTGCCAGGCTGTCAGCATCCTGAGGGAAGACGGCGACGCCGATGCTGATGGATGCGTCGATTGACTGGCCGGACAGGTGGATTGGCGGTTGCAGGCTGGCGATCAGCTTCTCCACCATCGTTGTCAGTGTGGCGGGATCGGGGTTGTTCTCGATCAGCAGGGTAAATTCATCGCCACCGACCCGGGCCAGGGTATCGCTGCTGCGCAGGGTGCTGTTCAGACGGCTGGCGACTTCGGCCAGTAGCAAATCACCGGCTTCATGACCCAGCTTGTCGTTAACCTGCTTGAAGCGGTTGAGGTCCATAAATAGCAGGGCGACGCTGTGCTGGTCACGCCGGGCCAGCGCCAGTGCGTGCTGCATACGGTCCATAAACAGACGACGATTGGGCAGGCCGGTCAGTGAGTCGTAAAAGGCGTAGTGTTCCAGTTTTGAATTCAGCTTCACCAGTTCGCGGGTGCGGCTGCTGACCAGCTCCAGCAGGTGTCTGTTACGGCCAAAGGCGGTCAGAATAATAAATACGGCAAGGCTGGCAAAGGCCGCCTGGGCGAGCAGGAAGGTGAGCGAGCTGGCGACCTGAAAGGCGATTACTTTGTCCCGGTTGATGTGCAGATTAAAGGTCCAGTGATGATTGGCGAAGGGCATCTCAAAGACATAACTCAGGCCCTGCTGGGTATTGATCATCGGCATGATATCCGGGTCACCGTATACCCGATTGGCAGGGCTGCCGTTGTCGTAGATGTAGAGGTCGATAAAATTGATGGTGTCATCGCTGATGCTTTGCCCGAGCATCTCGGACACCAGGAAAACGCCGACGGCAAAGCCTTTCAGGTACAGCTCGCTGTTGATGCTGTGATCGGCGGGGTTTACCTTGTGATAGACCGGCGCAAAAATCAGAAAACCGGGCTCTTTTTTGTCAGATTGCACCAGTTGAATAATATCAGTGGCGGTGGCTGCATGGGTGTTGTTGGCGTGGAGCATACTTTGCTTACGCGCGGCATTGGAGAAGACATTAAAGCCCTGGGCCATGCGGTTTTTCGCCAGCGGCTCGATCAGCTGAACCACCACCAGCGGATCTGATGGCCGTAGCGGTGTGCCTTTGATATTGAACTCAGGGTCGATATGGCGGCGGGCGTGGCGCAGAAATGCAGGGGTTTCCGGTTGTGTAATCAGCGGATTCCAGGACATTGCCCGGATCCCCGGCATGTTAGTGGTCAGTTCAGCAACCAGAGCGGAAAATTGGACTTTATTGATGGCTTCGTGCTTGCTCAGTGCGCCTTCAAGCCGGTTCAGGCTGTCCAGGTAAGCGTTCATATCCCGTTTCAGGCTGTTCTCGGCCACCTTTGCTTTGAGGCTGAATTCGCTTTGCGTATTGACTGACATCACCGCTTCAATGTACTGCTGAGCAGCCTGAAAAACGATGATAGCCAATAGCAGCGGCAGGGCCAGCCCCCGCACCGGGCTGGATTTCTTGCTGCTGTCCTGCTGTTTCAGCAACAGGCTTAGCAGCAGTGGCGTGACCAGAATAACCCCCAGAAAATCACCTACCCACCAGACCAGAATATTATTCCAGTCTGCAGCGCCAGGCAGTGCGCCTGTTGTGGTGATGGACTGCAGGGTGTTGACCATGGCCGGGGCAATCCAGCAACAGCACCCGCTGGTGATAATAAAAAACAGTGCCTGTGCATAGTCCGGGCTGTCGATGGGATTCTGGCCACGAAACTGCAGGATTTTATAGTTGGCCCAGGTTTGCAGGGTTGAGCTGCTGGCGATGATGGCCGGCAGTACGTAATCAGTCGCTGTACCGCTGGGTTGTTGCCCGGTCAGGGTGACAAGGTTAAACATCAGCGAGCCGAGCAAGACCGCAGGTAAAAAGCGCAGGCCGAAGATCATACAGCCCGCCAGCGCGACGCCAGCGGGGGGCCAGAGCGAGATGATATGTGGCTGAGGGCTGGCGCTGGAGAATAGCCAGGCCAGCGCGATGAACAGACAGAACAGCCCGACGTACATACTTTTTCGGTGGCCAGTGACGGCACTGAGCTGGGCGTTAATAGCGCACCTCCTGTGGCATGGTAATGATGCTCAGGCAAGCGCGGTGGCTGCTCTGCCGGATAAACCGATTGGCATCGCCTGGCTGCTGCGAGGTGCTTACGTAATGCGAGGTGCTTACGTAATGTCCGTAAGTTCTGGGGTGTGGGCATACCGGCGGGTCTGGTCGCATGTCCGTGCTCCCCAGTTAATGTCTGGTCAGTGTAGTGCCTGTTAATGGCTTTTCAAGCGGGACAGAGGCGTGGCGGGTCGGACGCTGGTGGTGATCAATCAGCATAAACAATGGTGCGGAAGTTGTTATGAGCAGGAAGAAAAACGCCGGAAGGCTGCCCAGGCCAAACGCCGTACATATCAGCATCTCTCAGGGTCAGACGGTTTACCGGCGTGGAAAAATGGTCACTGATGTCAGCTGTTGCTGCGCCAGTCGATGATCGGCCAGCCACGTTGCTGGGCGATGCTCAGCAAACGGGGGTGGGGGTTGGTGGCAAAAGGGTAATCAACGTAGTCCAGCAGCGCCAGATCATTGATCGAGTCGCTGTAAAAGTGGGCATCGGCAGCGCTCTCGCCGGTCTGGGCCAGCCACTGCTGCAGCCGGGTGACCTTGCCTTCGCGAAAGCTCAGTACGCCTTCGGTGCTGCCGGTCGCCCGGCCCTGGCTGTCACAGGCAATATTGATGGCCATAACATCCGCCACACCCAGGTGCGCTGCAATGGGCCGGACGATAAAATCGACGGTGGCTGAGATAATGACAACCCGTTGGCCTGCCTGCTGTAATTCATGGATCAGCTGCTGGCCCTGAGGGTAGATGTGCGGGGCAATTTTGACGGCAACAAAGTCGGCCACCATCTGCTTGATTTCGGCGGCGGTTTTACCCCGGACGGGCTGCAGGCTGAACGCCATATAGTCGCTCATCGACAGCTCACCGGCGTTATAGAGCGCCATGTAGTCGGCGTCCCGGCGCAGGAAGTCGGCATCCAGCTGGTCAGTTTCGACCAGATACTCCAGCCAGGCAGAACCAGAGTCGGTGGCGATCAGGGTTTCATCAAGATCAAATATTGCCAGTGTCATAACTACTCTCAATTACTCATTATTGGCCGTTGTTGCCCGTGTCCGGGGAACAGCGAGTAACTCCCGGCACAGCGGTTTGTCGTGGGGGACATCCAGCAGCTGGCAGACGGTGCCGCACAGCTCGGTTTGCAACGGGTCGGTGGCACCGAAACTGAACTGGTCACCGATCACCCACAGCGGGACTTCACGCTCTTCGGCCAGCAGGCCACCGTGGGACTTGTCAGTGTTCATGCCGTGATCGGAAGTGATCAGGATCTGATAGCCTGCAGCCATCCAGATCGGCAGGTATTCTGACAGCGCCATATCGGTATGGCGGGTTGTGTTGCGATAGTGAGCGCTATCAAACCCGGCGCGATGGCCTGCGTCGTCAATATTCATCGGATGGATCAGCAGGAAGTCCGGGTCGTGCTGCTGGCGCAGGTGCTCGGCATCATTGAACAGGTGGCAGTCCGGGTAGCTGTCGACACAGTAGAACAGGCCATGCTGAATCAGCTGGCTTTCGTCATGGGTGTAACGATCACGAATGGCATCCCAGGGGGTGCGGTTGTACAGCTCACTGAACCAGTGGTAGGCCGCTGCCGCTGTGCGTTTACCCGCAGCACGGCTGAGCGAGAAGATGCTTTGCTGGGTTGAACGGCGGGTTATATGGTTATGGACGATGCCACTATGAGCCGGTACTACGCCGGTGAGGATACATTCATAGAGTGGGCGTGACATGGAGGGCAGCTCGCACTGCATCTTGTACAGCCGGGCCAGCCCCTGCTCACATAAGCCCTGGGTGAACCCCATGCAGTCCCGGCCTGCCTGGTAGTTGAGGCCATCGAGGACAATCAGAATCACTTTATTCGACATATCAGGTTTCCTGTACAGCAGCGCCTGTCTGCGTTGGCGGCGGCTTATCTGGTCTAGGCCAGATGATTGAAGGCGGCTAATTTAACGGGTTTTTATTGCATGCAGGTTTCAAATGGTCAGATGTCTGTTTTTTCCTTTGCTCAACAGCCCGGTATCCGGGCTCTGCCGCCGGCTGATCATTAATGTGCACTCGATTGGTGGTTTTGGTTATTGTTGAACGGGGCGGGCTGGCTACTATGACAGTTAGAACAAACAGAGCCAGCAGATAAACGAGGGGCGCTATGAAAATACTGGTCGCGGTAAAACGAGTGATCGATTACAACGTCAAGGTGCGGGTCAAATCGGACCAGAGCGATGTTGATCTGGCCAATGTAAAAATGGCGTTGAACCCGTTCTGTGAAATCGCAGTGGAACAGGCGGTACGGCTGAAAGAAGCTGGCCAGGCTGATGAAATTGTCGTGGTGTCGGTGGGCAGTAAAAGCTGTGAAGAACAGCTGCGTACCGCGCTGGCGCTGGGTGCTGATCGGGCGATTCGTATCGACACTGAAGATGGCCCGGACTCCCTGTCAGTGGCACGGCTGCTGGCCGAGGTGGCCAGAACCGAGCAGCCAGGGCTGGTGTTGCTGGGTAAACAGGCGATCGATTCTGATAATAACCAGACCGGCCAGATGCTGGCCGCATTGCTGGACTGGCCACAGGGCACCTTTGCCTGCGCCATGACCGTCACCGATGAAGGGGTTGAAGTGACCCGTGAGGTGGATGGGGGTATGCAGACCGTTGCTTTGACTCAGCCGGCCATTGTGACGACAGATTTGCGCCTGAATGAGCCACGCTATGCCTCCCTGCCCAATATTATGAAAGCCAAACGCAAGCCACTGGCGGTGATCGAACCTGCCGCGCTGGGTGTCACGGTGGCCAGTCATATTCGTTTGCTGTCGGTAGAGCCGCCAGCAGGTCGGGAAGCCGGTATTAAGGTTGGCTCGGTTGACGAGCTGGTCGACAAACTGAAAAACGACGCCAAAGTCATCTGAGGAGGGATTGAGTATGCGTATTCTGGTCATTGCGGAACATGATAATCAGACCCTGAAACCGGCCACGCTGAGCACGCTGGCAGCGGCGGCGGAACTGGGCAGCAATATTACTTTGCTGGTGGCAGGCCATCAGTGTCAGGCCGTTGCTGATCAGGCCGCTCAGGTGTCGGTGGTCACCAAAGTCCTGCTGGCGGATAACCGGGCCTGTGCCAACCAGCTGGCGGAGAATGTTGCAAAACTGGTACTGGGGCTGGCCGAGGGTTACAGCCATATTCTGGCACCTTCAACCACCACCGGTAAAAACCTGCTGCCACGGGTTGCCGCACTGCTGGGCGTGAACCAGCTGTCGGACATCAGCGCGGTGGTCAGTGCGGATACCTTCAAGCGGCCGATCTACGCCGGTAATGCTATTGCGACGGTGCAGTCCAGCGATCCGGTCAAAGTGATCACCGTGCGGGGTACCGCCTTTGATGCGGTGGCAGCGACCGGTGGCAGTGCGACGATCGAAACAGTCAGTGCTGACTGTGATGTTAAACAGTCCTGTTTTGTTGGCGAAGAGCTGGCCTCCAGTGATCGGCCTGAACTGACCGCCGCCCGCGTGGTGGTATCCGGTGGTCGTGGTATGGGCAACGGTGAGAACTTCGAGCTGCTGTATAACGTGGCAGACAAGCTCGGTGCCGCCGTGGGTGCCTCGCGGGCAGCCGTCGATGCCGGTTTTGTGCCCAATGATATGCAGGTCGGTCAGACCGGTAAAATGGTGGCGCCGGAGCTGTACATCGCGGTGGGTATCTCCGGGGCGATTCAGCACCTGGCGGGAATGAAAGACTCGAAAATTATTGTGGCCATCAACAAAGATGAGGAAGCGCCGATCTTCCAGGTCGCTGATTATGGCCTGGTGGCCGATCTGTTTGAGGTGATACCAGAACTGGAGCAAAAGCTCTGAGGCATCAAGCCTGAGGTTACCTTAGCCGTTAACGCGCTTTACCCCTGAGCGCAGAGACACCAACGCCCGGCATTGCCGGGCGTTGGTGTCTCTGGCGTGCGCTGTCGGTCAGAGCTTGAACTGGCGAATCAGCTGATTGAGCTGTTCAATCTCCAGCCGGATCTCTTCGGTGGCCAGCACCACTTTCTGCGTATCTGCTTTGGTATGGGCCGCGGCATCGGTAATGTTGACCACCCGTTTATCGATATCGACCGCGACCTGAGTCTGCTCTTCGGCGGCGGTTGATATCTGGGTGTTCATACTGGAGATGGTCTGCGCGGAGGCGATGATCTCATCCAGTGCTCCGGCCGCGCTGCGGGCCAGTTCACTGCTTTTATCGGCCCGTTCGGTACTCTCACGCATCGAGCTGACGGCCGCCTGGGCACGTCCCTGCAGGCGGCTGACAATGCTTTCTATCTCCTGAGTGGACACCTGGGTGCGCTGGGCCAGGGTGCGCACTTCATCGGCGACCACGGCGAAGCCACGCCCCTGGTCGCCCGCGCGGGCAGCTTCGATGGCGGCATTCAGGGCTAACAGGTTAGTCTGCCCGGCAATATCATTGATGACCGAGGTGACCTTACCGACCTCCAGTGTTTCGGCTTCCAGTTCATGCAGGATCCGGGCGGTCTCGTTGAGGTTGTCCTGCATCTCGGTGGCCTGGTGGCCGGATTCACTGACCACTTTTGCGCTGCTGCGCGCTTTTTGATCGGTGGCGGCGGAGGCCTCTTCGGCACTGACGGCGTTGCGTGCTACCTCCTGTACCGTGACGGCCATCTCGTTCATGGCCGTGGCAACCTGCTCGATATCGATATATTGCTGTTTGACGCCGTTTTCGGCATCGCCCGTGGCACTGACGACATTGCTGACATGCTGCTCGGTATTCAGTGCGGTGCGCTGGACCTGACGCATCAGTTCGCTGACGTGATCGAGCATGGTGTTGTAAGCGACAAACAGTGTGCCGATCTCATTATCGGGCTGGTCAACGGTAAACCGGCGGGTAAAGTCGCCTTCACCGACGCTGGACAGTTCTTCCTGCAGCCGGATCATATTGTTCATTAACACTTCCATACCAATCAGTCGCCCCAGCATGATGATGCTCAATAGCGCCAGTACGCAGCCAAAAGTCAGCCCCAGCCAGAATTGCTGATGCTGCTGCTGGTAGTCAGCCATGCCTCGCTCAACGTTAATCAGGCTACGGCTGAGCTGCTCGCTGGCGGTGTTGCGGGCAAGATTGGCGTTGTTGAGTAGCGGTTGTAGTTGTCGCCACTGCTGTGCGATATCGGTCAGCTGCTGGGCAATGGCCGGGTCCTGCAGGGTAACAATCTGCTGCCGTTCGTCACCCTGTCGCAGGGCCTGTAGCAGATTGGAGAACTGGTCGCTGACCGGCTGGCCCTGTAATGCCTGCTGTTGCAGGAGCTGCAGCTTTACGGGGGCGGACAGGGTGGCTGTGTTCAGGGTCTGACTCTGATACAGGGCATAGCCGCTCAGGGCGACAAAGACGAAAACAAAACTGTACGACAACCTGAACTGCTGGTCCATGGTATGGCAGCCCAGCAGTCTGAGAAGACGGTCGATCAGCGTGACAAGGGCGCTATGCATTCCAGAGAAACTCCGTGTTCCTTACAGATGATCTGGTCGGGACCACCGCAACCGTCTGGTGGGCCAGGCGCTGGCTGATTATGACAGCCAGATTTAGCGGTCGATCCGTCGGGGAAATTCCAAGCGCATAATCTAGCACTTCGGGCGCCTGAGAGCTGTGCGCCTAAGGTGCTGATTTTATGACGACAGCGGGGCCTGCTGTCGTGGCTACTTGCCCATCCTTGCTTTAGTCCGTGCGGTTGCCGGGGCGGTAAACGGGTCGTCTGGCCAGGGGTGTTTGGGGTAGCGACCTTTCATGTCCTTTTGTACCTGCAGATAACCGTTACGCCAGAAACTGATCAGATCCTGAGTTACCTGCAGCGGCCGCCGGGCCGGTGACAGCAGATGGATCAGCAGGGGGACGCCTGCCACGCTGGGAGTCTGGGTGGCGCCGAACATCTCCTGCAGCTTGACCGCCAGAACGGGGGGCTGCTGGCTGTAGTCGATCTGGACCCGTGAACCAGACGGCACCTGTAGTCGCTCTGGGGCCAGTTCATCCAGCTGCTGTGGCAGTGGCCAGGGCAGCTGAGCCAGCAGAATGTTTTTCAGTTCCAGCCGGGCAAAGTGATTCAGGTGGCGCACCTCGCTCAGGTAGGGCAGCAGCCATTGCTCCAGTGTGGCCAGCAACGCCGGGTCGCTCAGGTCAGGCCAGGGCGCGCCGCGCTGCTGATGCAGAAAATTAACCCGCTGCCGCCAGCTGTGCAGGGTGTCATTCCAGGGCAACAGCGTCAGCCCCTGTTTTCGCACCAGACCGATCAGTGCCTGGCCGCGTGCTGCGTCTGAGGGCGTATCCAGTGCGCGACTGCGTAGCACCAGCGCGCCAATGCGGGTCTGTTGTTCGGCCAGTAACCGGTTGCTCTGGCTGTGCCATTCGACCACTTCGCTGCCGTGACAGAGGCTGGCCAGCGGGCCATCCAGTAAGGCCGGGTCCAGCGGGGCTGCCAGCCAGATCTGTTCTTCCCGGCTGCCTTCTCGACCGCCCAGTTGCGCCACACTGAGCCAGTCGGCATTACGCAGCGGATCGCCCGCGCTGAGCTGTGCGGCACGGCCATTGCTCAGTTGCAGGCTGTCGCTGTGTGGACGCTTGCGGGCGATCCGGTCCGGGTAGGCCAGTGCGATCAGCGCTGCAATCCAGCGCGGGTGGTGGGGCTGCTCCACCGGTTGATCTGGCTGAATAGTGGCGCAGAACTGTGCAAAGCGTTTGCACTGCTGGCGGACCTGCTGCAATAGCGGCTTTTGCTGGCGCTCGCAGTGGCGCTCGCCGCGCAGCCATTCCAGCCGCAGGCTGATATCACAGTCGCGCTGGCGTAGCGGGTCTCGCTCGCCCAGCAGCGCGGCCAGCTCGCAGGCCAGCTGGCGTAACCCCAGCTGGCTGCCACGGACCATCATATGGGCCAGCCGGGGATGAACCGGTAGCTGGCAGAGCTGTTCGCCGTGGGCGCTGAGCTGGTAGCTGCCGCTGGCGGTGGGCTGAATGGCTTCCAGCCGTTGCAGCAGTTCGCAGGATTGCTGCCAGCTGGCGGGCGGCGGGTTGTCGAGCCAGTCCAGCTCATCCGGGCTGTCGATGCCCCAGCGGATCAGCTGCAGGGCCAGCGAAGACAGGTCGGCCTGTAGAACTTCCGGGCTGCTGAACGCTGCCAGCTGAGCCTGCTGGGTGTCTGACCAGAGCCGATAGCAGATCCCCGGTTCCATTCGTCCGGCCCGGCCTGCGCGCTGAGTACTGGCGGCGCGGGAGATGCGGCGGGTGCGCAGCCGGGTCATGGCGGTGTTAGGGTCAAACCGGGCTTCGCGACACAGGCCACTGTCGATTACCACTCGAATGCCTTCGATGGTCAGGCTGGTTTCGGCGATATTGGTGGCCAGCACGATTTTGCGTAGTCCTGCAGCCGGGGCGGCGATGGCCTGACGCTGCTCGGTCAGGCTGAGATTGCCGTACAGCGGGCAGATCAGAATGTCTTTGCGCGCTGCCAGTAGCTCGGCCAGCTGGCGGGCGACCCGCTGGATCTCCGCCTGGCCGGGCAGGAATACCAGCAGGCTGCCGCTCTGTTCTGCCAGCGCCTGATGGACGGTGCGGCAGACCCGTTCCTCAATCCATTCGCCGATCTGCCAGGGAGCGCCATATTCTACTTTCACCGGGAATGCGCGGCCCTCGCTGCTGATTACCGGCGCATCACCCAGCAAACGGGCGATGGCACTGCCATCCAGGGTGGCAGACATCACCAGCAGTCGTAATGGATCAGAGGGTTCGCGAAACAGTGCCCGGCCCTGCAATGCCAGCGCCAGGCCGAGATCCGCATCCAGGCTGCGTTCGTGAAATTCATCAAAAATCAGTATGCCCACACCTTCCAGGCTGGGGTCGTCCTGCAGCATGCGCGTCAGAATACCTTCGGTCACTACCTCGATACGGGTGGCGGCGCTGATTTTGCTGTCCAGCCGTACCCGGTAACCGACACGCTGGCCGACGTTCTCCCCCAGAGTGTCTGCCATCCGTTCAGCGGCGGCACGGGCGGCCAGTCGGCGCGGCTCAAGCAGCAGTATTTTCTGCCCGGCCAGCCATGGCTGATCCAGCAGCGCCAGCGGTACGCAGGTAGTTTTTCCCGCCCCGGGCGGGGCTTCAAGTACACACTGATGGTGCTGTGCCAGGGTGTGGGTGAGCTCGGGTAAAATCTGGTGGATAGGCAGGGATGACATCAATGATTCACTTCACGGGTGCAGATAACGACTAATATTGAGGTATAGCGCAGCTGCTGTCACACCAAATAAGGCGTTGTACTCATCCATGAGATTGGTTACTTTCCTACAGATAAGGATGATTATTAACTCTGTTATTCACTGACACCAATGGGCAGGCAAGCGCGCGGACCCTGCAAGCGTATGCTCAAAAACTCTGTATTAAAGCTTGCTGTACGGCAGATGTTAGGTGCCGCTATGCTGATATTATGTACTGACAGGGTAGATAACAATAACGATGAAGGAAGGGGTAGATGGCTGCGACCAATGGTATTTTAGCGGAGACCGATAGTAGCTATCTCGTCGCCCGGCAGCCTATCATTGATACGGACCTTAAGCTGGTCGGTTATGAATTGCTGTACCGTGACGGTTCAGGGCCGGAGCCTTTTTCTGTGTCCGGTGATATGGCCACTGCACGGGTGCTGTCGACGTCGCTGAGTGAGTCCGGGCTGGATGCGCTGGTTGGCGACAGTATCGCCTTCATTAATATGACCCGCGATTCGATTTTTAATATAGACCTGCTCTCCCTGCCTTCAAATCGCGTTATTTTTGAAATCCTTGAACATGTTGAAATTGATGACGCGCTGAGCGAGAAGATTAATCAGCTGATTGATCTGGGCTACCGGTTTGCGCTGGATGACTTCTCGCTGGACGGTATCCATAACAGCCATATTCGACTGGCCAATGTGGTAAAAGTTGACGTGCTGGATATGGATCGGGAGGAAGTTGCCCGTCACGTTCGTTTCTTACGTGACTATCCCGTACAGCTAATCGCTGAAAAAGTAGAGACCTGGGAAGAGTTCGAATATTGCAAAGCACTGGGGTTTGATCTGTTCCAGGGCTATTTCTTTGCCCGCCCACAACTGATGAGCGGTAAAAGCCTGCACCATAGCAGCGCTGCCACCTATCGACTGATTTCCCGTCTCAATGATCCTCAGGTTGGCTTCGACGAGCTCGAACAGCTGGTCAGTCAGGATCCCGGGTTAACGTTCAAACTGTTTCGTTATGTTAACTCAGCGCTGGTTGGACGTAACCGTACTTTTAGCAACCTGCGTCAGGTGATCGTGTTACTCGGCATCGACCGTTTGCGGGCGGTGGCAACCATGTTCGCTATGTGCAGGATGGAACGCAAACCCGCAGCCCTGACCATGATGCTGTTACAGCGGGCGCAACTGTGTCGATTGATGGCGGAGGAGCGCAAAGCGGAAAACCCGGAAGATTACTTCACTGTGGGGATTTTTTCACTGGTGGATGCCTTTCTGGACCACCCTATTCATCAGATACTGGCCGGTATTCCGCTGCCTGAAGATGTGCGGGCGGCTATTCTCAGCCATACCGGGCCGATGGGCGAGATGCTGATGCAGGTTATTCAGATGGAGCGGCGTTCCTGTAATCAGTTTGGCGCAGAGAATAAGACACTGGTTGTTGATTATGCACTGTATAACCAGGCAGCGAACTGGGCACTGGAAACAATGAAAGCACTGGAATCGACGCTGGAATAAGCTTCAGCGCGGCTGTTATACGAACTTAAAGGAGCCTGAGGCTCCTTTTTTTGTGGCCGTCGGGCGGAATTCTTAAAGATGCTGCGATTGCGAAAACGTCTCATGGAGTCAGTCGAATTGCCCGGTATACAGGGCTTTGAAAGGTTTTTGCGGGTGCGTCTGACGCTAAAGTTGTACAGCGTTTACATTGATCAGTATCAGGAGTGACTACTGCTGGCTTCGCATTTGTGGGGGTATTGAACAATGATTGCTGGACTGCTCAGAAACGCCTTACAGGATGTGTGTTACTTGTGGTCAGGCAGTGCTACAGGCTTAAAATCGAACAGGGAGTGATCGGATATGCAGCAACCCAGCCACCGACTGGCTACGCGCCTGGCGTTGATTTTGTTACTGGCCGCCGTTGCGGCAGCCGCGATATTTGGTAGCTGGACCTGGTACAGCACTCAGCAGGCCATCGTTGAAGAAGCCCGCCAGACTTCAACCAATCTGCTGGGTCGTTCGGCGCAAATGTTTATGGTGTCGACCACCCGCTTTTACGATGAATTCAGTCAGACTACCGACCCGGCGGAAAAAAAACGTATTCATCAGGACTGGATTCGGACCATTTTTGCCGTGGATATGGCGGTAACCTATGACTTTGGTGCTGAGAAACCCCGTATCCGGCTGATTGGCGACAGCCAGCTGGCGGGCATCGCGCCGATGGGCGGCGACAATACCCGTATTGAACAGCCTTTCGAGCGCCAGGCGCTGGAGAGCTTTCGTCAGGGCGGTGGTCCTTATGAAGTAGTTGAAGGCGGTTTCCTGAAAACAGCGGTGCCCCTGACCGCGGGCATGCATGCTGGCTGTGCGGCTTGTCACAGCCTGCCAATCAGCAGCACCCAGCTGCTGGGCTCGGTGAACAGCTATGTGCCACTGGTGGCGGCGCAGGCCGAGGCGACCCGGGTTGCCTGGGCTGAAATTGCCTTACTGGCGGTGTTGCTGGCGTTGATGGTGGGGCTGATCTACAGCCTGGTGAACCGACAGCTGTTGCGGCCGGTAAAAGTACTGGCTGGTGCCACGGAACGGCTGGCCTCGGGGGATGGGGATCTGACCTACCGGTTGCCGCTGCAAAGTCGGGATGAAATTGGTTTGCTGGCGGGTAATTTCAATCAGTTTACTGAGAAACTGCAGGGCATGTTCCGGCAGATCTCAGATGTGTCCGGGGTACTGAATTCCTCCGCTGGACAGACCAGCCAGTTTACCCAGCAGACCCGTGATCAGATCTCCAGCCAGTGCGGGCTGGTTGAGCAGGTTGCTTCGGCCACCACCGAAATGGCGCAAACGGCGGATGATGTGCGTAATCATGCCAGCCATGCTGCCACCGTGACCGATGAAGCGAGTAATCGGGCCCAGGATGGCGCAAAGGTGGTACAGGCGGCGATCTCGGGAATGGAGCTGCTGACCCGCGAGGTGCATACCGCAGCAGGCGTTATTCAGGAACTGGCTGAGCACAGCAATGAGATTGGCACGGTGCTGGATGTGATCCGGGGCATTGCCGAACAGACCAATCTGCTGGCCCTGAATGCGGCGATTGAAGCAGCACGCGCCGGTGACCATGGTCGTGGTTTTGCGGTGGTTGCCGATGAGGTGCGCACCCTCGCCCAGCGAACTCAGGAGTCAACCACGGAAATTGAGCGTATTATTGAACAGCTGCAGACCGGTGCCAGCTCTGCGGTCGAGTCGGTTGAGCGGGGCCGGAGCTGTGCAGAAACAACGGCGGTACAGGCGGTACAGGCCGGAGAGGCGCTGCAGGGCATTGAATCATCAATCGCTGATATTGCCGGGATGAACCAGCAGATCAGCCACTCGGCGCGGGAACAGGCTGAGGTGGCGGGAGAGATCAACCGCACCCTGGCCACCATTCATACGGAAGTCAGCAGTACGGCAGATATCTCTGAACAGCTGGATCAGGCGATCCATGAGCTGGCCAGTCAGGGTCAGGTGCTGGGCGGGCTGGTCTCCGAATTTAAAAGCTGACAGGGAGAACGTTAACCATGGACCTGAAAGGGAAAGTTGCACTGGTGACCGGCGGAGCCTCCGGGCTGGGGCGGGCACTGAGTCTGCGTCTGCTGGCGCAGGGCGCGCAGGTAGCGGTGCTGGATAAGAATGGCCAGGCTATTGAAGAGCTGGCAGAACAGGCCCCCGAGATTCATATCATGCGTTGTGATGTGGCGAACGAACTGGCGGTGACCGCCGCGATGGAGGCGCTAATGACGCGCTTTGAGGCGCTGCATATCTGCGTGAACTGTGCCGGGGTGGCACTGCCAGCGCCGGTGCTGTCTGCCGAAGGGCCGTTGTCACTGGCACGCTATCGCTATTCCATCGAAGTCAACCTGATCGGCACCTTTAACGTGCTGCGGCTGGCGGCGGAACAGATGGCGAAAAACAGCCCGGACGAAGGCGGTGAGTGCGGGGTGATTATTAACACTGCCTCAGTGGCAGCGTTTGATGGTCAGGTCGGTCATGCGGCTTACAGTGCCAGTAAAGGTGGCGTGGTGGCGATGACGCTGCCACTGGCGCGGGACCTGGCACCCTATGGGGTGCGGGTGATGGCGGTGGCACCGGGGCCATTTGAGACGCCAATGATGGAAAACCTGCCCGCCGGGGTACGGGAACCGCTGGTGGAGATGATCCAGCATCCCAAACGCTATGGTCAGCCGGAAGAGTTCTCCCGGCTGTGTGAACATATTATCGAGAACAGCTATCTTAATGGCGAAGTGATCCGGCTGGATGCGGGCCTGCGCCTGCACGCCCAGACCCTGCCGGCACGCTGATCAGGCGTTTGCCAGCGTGTTCACTTCTTCAATAATAATCTCTGCCAGCAGCTGACAGTCGGCTTCATCGAAGGTCAGCGGCAGGCGCATATCCATCAAGGTTGCCAGGATCTGTTCCGTACGGGGCAGAGACGGCAGCTGTTCAATATAGCGCCAGCTGTCATAACGGCTGGTATAGCCGTCTGGCTGCGCCCCACCAAACCATTTCAGCATCACGCCTCGTGCCGCACAGCGGCTGACCAGTTCACCAATCTGCTCGGCATTGAAGCCTGGCAGCGAGAACTGGATCGAGCTGGCGACAAACTGCTCGGCAGCGGGCCGGGCGGGGATATGGACTGCCGGGGCGTCCATTAGTGGCTGCTCGGTGGCCCGGTACAGGGCGTTCCAGCGCTGGCACTGGGTATCGAGGTCAGCCAGCTGTGGGCGCAGAATGGCGGCCCGCAGGTTATCCATCCGGCCACTGTAGTTCGGCGTGTCATAGCGAATCTGCTCAAACAATGCTTTGTCTGGCGCGGCGGGATGGCGGTCAAACAGCATGTAAGAGCCGGAGTGCACAATCGCACGGGCCATGATCTCGCCATGGCGGGTGGTCAGGAAACCGCCTTCGCCGGAGTTGATGTGCTTATAGGTCTGGGTGCTGAAACAGGCCACATCGCCGAAGGTGCCGCTAAGCTGACCGTTCCAGCGGGCACCCATGGTGTGGGCGCAATCTTCAATCAGCACCAGCTGGTGCTGTTTGCAGATCGCCATAATGCGATCCATATCGGCAATATGGCCGCGCATATGGGACAGCAGGAAGTAACGGGCACCACTGCTGGCAGCTTTCTCTGCCAGATCATCCAGGTCGATGCAGTAATCCTCGGCGGCATCCACCAGTACCGGCACGGCACCACTGTTATGGATGGCACCAGGCACCGGGGCCAGGGTGAAGGCGTTACACAGCACCTTGTCACCGCTCACGACCCCGGCAGCGCGCAGGGCAATATGGATGGCATAACCGCCGGAGGAGCAGGCCAGGCAATAAGGTACGCCCTGGTAAGCGGCAAATTCCTGTTCCAGCTGGTCGGTTTCACTGAGTTCATCAGCCAGGGTGTTATAGCGGTGCAGGCGACCTGTACGCATCACCTCAATCGCCGCCTCGATCCCGGCCTCCGGGATCGACTCTTGCTGGGTAAAAGACTTCTCAAATATTTTCATCACCCGGCTCCTCAGTCGTAACGCTTCTGATCGTAGACGTGGAAATTCCACTCGGTTTCCGGGAAGTACTTGCGCAGCCGCCAGTCACAGGCGCGGGCGTGGCCTTCCATCCCTTCAGCGCGGGAGATCCGCGAACCGGCAGCGCTGAACTGCAGATTGGCCTCTTCACTGATGGACTGCCAGGTCAGTACTTTGAGGAATTTCTGTGCATTGAGACCGCCACTGTAACGGGCCACCCGTTTGGTCGGCAGGATATGGTTGGTGCCGGAGCACTTGTCGCCGTGGGTGACGGTGGCGCCTTCGCCCAGAAACAGTGAACCGTAATTGGTCAGGCGGGCGCGCCACCAGTCCAGATCGTCGGCGATAACCTGCAGATGTTCAGAGGCGTACTGATCGCTGATCGCGGCGCACTCTTCCCGGCTGTCGCATAGAATAATCTCACCGTGATCAGCCCAGGCAGCCTGCACCACCTCATGGTTCGGCATATCGGCGGCAACTTTTGGCATCAGCTCAGCAACTTTTTCAGCAATGCGACGGCTGGTGGTAAACAGCCAGACCGGTGAGTCATAACCATGTTCGGCCTGGGAGACCAGATCGACGGCGATGGTCATCGGGTCGGCGCTGTCGTCGGCAATAATAGCTGACTCGGTGGGTCCGGCGAATACATCGATGCCGACCTCGCCGAACAGTAACCGTTTGGCTTCAGCCACATAGCCATTGCCCGGCCCGGCCAGAATGTCGGCAGGCTGACCAGTAAACAGCCCTTTGGCCATGGTCGCAATGGCATGAACGCCGCCCATTTCCAGAATAATATCGGCTCCGGCCAGGTCCATGGCGTAGACAATTGCCGGGTGGATGCTGCCATCTTTGGGGGGTGAACAGGCGATCACGGTTTTAACGCCCGCGACTTTGGCAGTGCCCACGCTCATCAGGGCGGAGGCGGCATGGGAGTAACGACCACCGGGGACATAACAACCGGCACAGTTAAGCGGCAGGATGGTCTGACCCAGGGTGACGCCAGCGGCAGATTCAATCTCGAAGGCCTGGACGCTGTCGCGCTGGGCTTTGGCAAAGGTGCGTACCTGCTGCCAGGCGAACTGGATATCCTGTTTGACCTGCTCCGGCACCTGGGCGATCAGCGCGGCACGCTTTTCGTCACTGAGAATAAAATCGCCCTGCCAGTTATCGAACTGAGCAGCATATTCACGCACTGCACTTTCGCCTTCGGCACCGATCCGGGCCAGCATAGTTTTCACGGTAGCCTGGATACGCTGATCGGATTCTGCCACCGGCGCGGTGGACTGCTTGATATATTCCATGTCGGAGCCTGCCTTATTATTGTTAAACCCGGGGTGATTGCTATTTGCACCCGAATTGTTGATGGTGCGACTGTTGATAACTGGATAGTAGGGGGCCGAAGGGTACCGTGGCCAATGCTGTTTTTTTTCACTCCGGTTACTTTTTGGCATGACGCCACGCCGTCTTTTTATCAATACCTGAATGGCGATACGTGCAGAGGAGGAATCTATGGAACTGAAGTGGCTGAAAGACTTTATTACTCTGGCGGAGCAGGGCAGCTTTTCGCGTGCTGCAGAGGCCCGTTGTGTCACTCAGCCTGCTTTCAGCCGCCGGGTTCGGTCGCTGGAGAACTGGCTGGGGGTGGCGCTGGTGGATCGTAATCAGCACCCCACTACACTGACCCCGGCTGGCGAGCTGTTTGCCGAACAGGCGCAGCGAATGGTGGAACAGATCTACGCTGACCGGCAGCGGTTACGGGCGCTGGAAGCCCAGCGCAGCCAGCTGAAAATACTCACCCAGCATGCGTTGGCGGTGGCATTTTTGCCGCGCTGGATGCCCAGCTTGCAGGCGCTGGCCGGGGATGCACTGATCAGCGTGGAGGCCGGTAACCTGCACGACAGTATCGAGACCTTTCTGGCGGGTAACAGTGATTTTATGCTCTGTTACGGCACGACCGAGATTTTCAGTCAGTTGCAGCGCAACGATGTCGAGTGTTTGCCGGTGGGGGTGGATGAGCTGGTGCCCGTCAGCGCAGTGGACAGCCAGGGGGAGCCGTTACATGGGCAGGGGCCGGTGATTCGTCTGCTCAGCCACCCACCCGGCTCGTTCTTTGGCCGTTTGCTGGCCAGTCAGGGCTGCCTGCAGCTGGCCGACTATGAGCTACAGCCGGTGTATGAAAATGCCCTGTCTGAAGCGCAGAAAGCGCTGGCGCTGGCCGGACATGGTATGGCCTGGCTGCCACGTAGCCTGATTCGCAATGAGCTGGACAGTGGCCTGTTGCAACAATTGCCCGCGCCTGTGCAGGCGATTCCGTTGCAGATCTGCTTTTACCGGCTCAAGGGCGCGGCGGGGAGTGCGGCGGCTTTCTGGGACTATCTGGTCGAATTGTATAACCCGTCCTGCTGAGCCCTGCGACAGGCTCATACCGAAAAGTAACCGCTGTGAAGCAAAACGGCATTGGTCGCTGCGCCGGGCCGACTTTTATACTGCGGGCCTGATCAATTCTCACAGGGGCCTGGGCCATGCAGCAGTATCTGGATATTCTGAACAAAGCCGTGACCGACTGGACGGTACAGCCTCGGCCGGTGTCTCAGGCACCGGCGGCGGCAGAGCTTGAACAGCAGCTGGACCTGGGGCTGGGCCAGCAGGGGGCGGACCTGACGACGCTGGAAGCCGCTGCTAAAGCCTATCTGCACTACAACCCGGATGTGGCCCAGCCGGACTTTTTCAAGCTGCTCTACTCCGGCCAGAATAAACCGGCACTGCTGGGTGACTGGATCACCAGCCTCAGCAACGCCACCATGCATACCTACCAGGTAGGCCCGGTCGCAACGCTGATGGAGCTGGAGCTGATCCGCCAGTGGAATGCACTGGTTGGCTTTGACGAGGGTGAAGGGGTGATGGTCGCTGGCGGCAGCCAGGCTAATATGATCGGCATGTTACTGGCTCGCCATCACGTCTGCCCGGACTTTAAAACAAAGGGTGCGCAGGGCCGGACTCTGGTGGCCTATGTGTCTGATCAGGCGCACTACTCCGGCTTACGTGCGGCGAACGTGCTGGGTATTGGCTCCGATAATCTGGTGGCTGTGGCCAGTGATGAACAGGGCCGCATGTGTCCGCAGGCATTGCAGCAGGCGATTGAAACCAGCAAGGCACAGGGCCATATTCCGTTCTTTATTGGCCTGACCGCCGGTACTACGGTAATTGGTGCCTTTGATCCGGTCGCGGAGTGTTCCGCCATCGCTCGCCAGCATGGCATCTGGCTGCATGTTGATGGGGCCTGGGGGGCGCCGGTGCTGTTCTCCGAACAGAGCCGTCACCTGCTGGCGGATGTTCAGCTGGCGGATTCGGTGTCCTGGGATGCGCATAAACTGATGAATGTACCGATTACCGCGGCGGTTATTCTGGTGAAAGAAGCCGGTAAACTGCGCGACTGTTGTGCTGGGGGGGGCGGTGAATATCTGTTCCATGCCGATGAGAATGCCGACTATAACCTGGGCGAGCGTTCAATCCAGTGTGGCCGCCGGGCCGATGCACTGAAAGTCTGGCTGAGCTGGAAGGCAATTGGCAACCAGGGCTTTTCTGATAAGATTGATGCACTGCAACAGCTTAAAGCCGATACGGTTATGCAGATAGAGCAACAGCCTCGGTTACAGATGCTGGCCCCGGCGGTGTACCTCAATGTCTTGTTCCGCTACGAACCGGCGGAGTCATCACTGGATGAAGCGGCGCTGCGAGCGCTGAATATCCGTATTTGTAAAACCATGGTGCAAACCGGTGGCCCTTACGTGGACTACGCCAGTCATAAAGGCCGTAGCGGTATTCGGCTGATTCTGGCCAACGGTGCGGCGGCGGGCAGTGATATTGATCGTCTGCTGGCGCGGGTGGTTGAGCTGGGTGATGCGTTGAGTGCGAATGACTGAGTAAAGAGGCCGCCCAGTGGCGATACAGCCGGACGCTGGGCGGTTTTTACTGTGGTGTGAGCTTTGGTCTTACCGCAGTTTGAATAACCTGTAACGCTATTAGTGATAATCAGGTAAGACATATTCCTGTCTTGTTAGACTTTGTACCTAAAATTATTGTTCTATCGTCCTGCTTTCAGATTAAAGGTGAGTTATCGATCTGTTCCTATGTTTTTTTCCTGGATTTTTTAGATTAGTTTTCTATTATTTAATGGCCGCTTGGCGGAGAGGTGAAAAATTAAGAGGCATATTAATAGAACTATTGTTTTATGGCTTACGGTCGATATGTTTCCAATATAAATACGTTTTAAGGGAGATTGTTCGTTCAATAAAAGCCAACAGAAGAGTTAACTTGGAGCCTCTGGCTAGACGTTTTTGTCAGTGTTGGTCAAAGAAAAATAATATATCAGAAATATATTTAAAGTTGTTTTAATATGTTTTTAAAGTCCATTTTTTGTCATGTTGTCGTCCTCGTCCAGGAGGCATACTCTGCCTCCTGTTTTTTTACCTTTTAATATGAAGCCTGGCTTCTTTTTCTGTTGTGTTACTCCCTTCCTCCCGGGTTAAATCCCACCTTAATTCTTATCCGGATTACAGCGACTTTCAGACTGGACTGACGGTGCAGGCTCGGGGTAACAGCAATGATTTTTTCGCATGACGGCATTCAAAATAATCCGCTACCTGATTGTGGCTCGTACCGGCGCAGCGACAACCTGTTCGACTATTCCTATAATTAAGACACTCTGCTGAATACACAAGGGTTACCACTTTAGTGGTATCCGGGTATTGGATGTCATGCGAGTATGCTGGGCTTCCTACAATTTTTATTCAGACAGGGAGTCAGCTATGACGTTATTAAAAACACTCATCAGTACGGTAATCGCGGGTGTGCTGTTCAGCAGCCTGGTGCAGGCAGATGCCCACCATGGTGAGTCGGCTACGTTTACCCGCACGGCGGTGAATGACAACATTACGATGCTACAGGGCAAGGGCGGCAACGTTGCGGTGATGACCGGTGCGCAGGGTACCCTGATGATCGATGATGATTACCGGGAGATGTCTGAGGCGCTGAAAACCACCCTGCAGAGTTTTGGTGGTACTGAAAAGCTGGCCTATATCATTAATACCCACTGGCACGGTGACCATACCCAGGGCAACCTGGCGCTGGGCCATGATGCGCAGATTATTGCCCATGACAATGTGCGGGCCCGGTTGCTGACGGCGCAGGAGATCAAACTGTTCAATATGGTGTCTGAGCCTTACCCTGAGCATGCATTGCCGTCGCTGACCTATGAAAAGAAGCTCAGTTTACATATCAATGGTGAGCAGGTGGATGTGGTGCACTATCCGGCCGGCCACACTGATGGCGACTCCATTGTGTTCTTCCGCAATGCCAATGTTGTCCACATGGGGGATCATTTTTTCAATGGCTTTTTCCCCTTTGTTGATGTCGACAGCGGCGGTAACGTACGGCAGATGGCGGCGAATATCGCCAAAGTGCTGGCCGAAATTGATGACCAGACAGTGCTGATCCCCGGCCATGGCCCTCTGGGGACGAAAGCGGAGCTGGTGGCATTCCGGCAGATGCTGATCGGCACCAGCGCCGAAGTGGCAGCGATGGTTGCGCAGGGTATGACACTGGAGCAGATTAAAGCCAAAGGTTTATCCACAGGCTGGAATGACTGGACCGATGGCTTCTTGTCCACCGGGATGTGGATAACGATTGTGCATAACAGCCTGGTTCAATAGGACTTGTCCGTCCGGGCGGCAGACTAATCCCTCTCTTCTATAGTGGTTATGAGCGCCCGGCAGGGAACTGTCGCTTCCGGGTGGGGGTCAACTGTGCTCACCCGACTGCTTTTTAGCCTGGGGTCAGCTGAGGTAGCTCTGGCTGCCTCCGGCATTCTGGGCAGCGAATGACAGGGCTGTTTCAATCTGCGTATTGGTGTATGGCAGGCTGAATGGATTGATGGATGCACCGTAGCGGGGAACGCCATTGGCAATCGCAACTCTCTTTTTACAACTCAAACAGCCCGTGCTGGTGATTGATCTGGCGCTGCCAGAACAGCCACAGCTGAATCCGGCTGCTTGCCACCTGTTAGATATCAGCGGTGACAAGTTTATGACGTCGGACGACTGGCGACAGGGTTGGCAGCCGCGATTATGTGATCAGCGTCAGCCCGATACGCAGGCCCTGGCGTTCGGTGGCACGATGCTGACGTGTGAACGCTCGCTGGTGACGGACTCGGATGAGCAGGTGCTTGTGATTTTTCTGTCAGAACCCGTGGCAGAGAGTGGTGATCTGCCAGCGCTTTCTCATATCCTTGATGGCCTCGGCGCATATGTGTACTGCAAAGATCGGGATTCTCGCTACACCTATGTTAACCGTGAAGTCTGTGAGCTGTTTGGTATGACCCCGGCGCAGATTCTGGGGTGTGATGACAGCTGCTTCTTTGATGCAGCGACAACCCGCAAGCTGGTTGAAGACAGTGATACTCAGGTGATCAGCCGGGGCGATGTGGTGAGAGCCGAAGAAGTTAATTTTATCCCTGAGTTTGATGAATTTCGTACCTATTTGACGGTGAAAAAGCCTTTATTGAACCGAGCCGGTGAAATTACCGGGCTGTTTGGGATATCAACCGATATCACCGGACAGAAGCAGGTACAGCAGCGGCTGTACGACAGTGAACGTAAACTAAGCACTGTGCTGGACAATGTCGGGGCCTGCATCTTTATCAAAGACTGCGAATGTCGCTTTACCTATATCAATCGTAAAACCGAGCAGGTATTCGGTGCTGCGGCAGCAAGCGTACTGGGGCTGACCATGCTGGATCTGCTGGGCCCGGAGGGCGGCAAGGCGCTATATGAGACGGATCTGCAGGTGTTCGCCTCGGGTGAGCGGATGGATGTACTGGAAAGCTTCGAGACTCCCAGAGGGACGATGTTTTTCCGGACCGAGAAGATACCGATTCGCAATGCAGAGGGTGACATTGATGCCTACATCGGCCTGGCCATGGATATTACCGAGCAGGTGCTGTTGGAGCGCCAGCTGACGAATGCCAATCAGGCGCTGCAATTGCGGGTTGATGAAGTGACCCGGCTGAAAGATGAGCTGCACCAGCAGGCGATTCGTGATCCTCTGACGCAGTTGTATAACCGCCGGTATCTGGATGCGCAGCAGCCAGCACTGATCTCCCCGGGCTGTACCCGTAAAGAGCTGGCGGTGATCCTGATTGATATCGACCATTTTAAACAGGTGAATGACCAGCTGGGGCACCAGGCCGGTGATGAAGTACTACAGATGCTGGCCCGCGTACTGGAAGTGGGGTGTCGCAGTGCGGATGTGGTGTGCCGTTATGGCGGAGAAGAGTTCCTTGTTGTCCTCCCTGCAACCGGGCTGGCCGATGCACATAAACGTGCGGAGCAACTGCGCTGCAGCTTCCAGCAGGCCGCGGTGCAGCAGCTGCCGGATTCGCTTAAAAGCACCATCTCCCTGGGGGTCGCCTGCTATCCATACCATGGGGCAACCTTTGATGCTGTGCTCAGCGCCAGTGACAAAGCGCTGTACCGGGCGAAAGCGGCTGGGCGCAACCGGGTCGAGTGCTATGATCAGCCCATGCCCGTCGCTGAGTGATCAGCCCCGGCGGTAGCCTGTCCATAGTGTACGGATCAGATTATGTGGTCCCAGCCAGCTAAACAGGCTGACGACACTGATATGGACGACCACCAGTGTCATGGTCAGATTGGCAAACGCCTCATGTAATTTTTCCAGCCTGTCGACACCCCAGAACATATCCGCAGTCGTCAGCCAGCCACTTAGACCGGTTAATAGCAGACTGCTGAGCAGAGCGATAATCATCAGCCCGCCGAGCGGGTTGTGGTGATCGGGGTCGTCGTGTTTGCCTTGTCGGCGGTCATTCAGGTACTGCTGCAGCCGTTGCCGGGTTGGGACAAAGTCAGTAAAGCGGGCGTTTTGTGGACCGATAAACCCCCACAGCAGATGGATCAGATGAATGGCCATGGCGGCCAGCGGGGTACGTAACTCGTGGGCTGCATCATCGGTAAAGCGGCGCTCCCGCTGGCGGGCCTGGGCGACACGGGCAAACATCGCATTGAGTGCACGGACCGGTGGCTGCAGCTCGCTGGGCAGGCCTGCCCCGTCGATGGCCGTCAGGTCGCTGGCCGTACGCTGGTTCAGTTCATGGCTGATCCGCCGTCAGTGTCAGTGAGTCGGTTATAAAGTGGCAGGCAGGGCCTGTGGCCAGCTGGGGGCTGGCAAACAGCAGCTGCATCGGGCTGGAGGCAAACAGCAGAGATTGTTGGGGCGGGCTGAAAAATAGTGGCACCGGCGTCACGCAAACCCCGGCCTGCAGCGCTGCGAGCTGTACGACAACCGACTGCGGACCATTGTCCAGCCACAGCCCGATGTGCTGGATGGCCTGGGTGTTGAAAGCACGGGCCAGCGCCTGAACCTGCTGGTACAGCTCGGCATAGCTCAACGTCTGGTTATTGCCGACCAGTGCTATATGGTCGGGTTTATCCATAACTTGCTGTTCTAGCTTCTGAATGATCGGGTTCATGCGCCATCCTCCCTGACAGGTAGTTGCAACAATGTATCGCTGAGGGGTGGCTGAGCCTGCTCAAGTAGCCGGACCATCACCGGTGACTGGCGTAAGGTGGCGATGCTGGTCTGGAGATCAACAGCCAGTACGGTGGGGTGGTGGTGGTAATACTGGCCCCAGTCTGACTCTCCTCCGCTGACGGCATCTTGCTGGACATTCGCCAGAGAGTGCAGGCAGTGGGCAATGCCCAGCCGCTGAAAACTTTGTTGAACCGGTGTGGTTGCTGTCATTACCAGCCAGCGAACCGCTTGCTGCTGGAAGTGAGGTGCCAGCTGTAAAATCAGTTGCCGGGTTGCGCCGGCGGAGATTGCCGCCAGGTTGCCTATTTCTACAATCTGTTGTCGAGCGAGCCCGGGCAGGTCGAGGCGCAGGGCAATGATCTGGTCGATGGGCTGTGTCAGATACTGCTCCAGATACAGGGGCCCTGCTGCGGCAGATTGATAGCCCAGAGCAGCGTTGAGCTGACCCTGGCTATTGAGCAGGACCAGCTGGTTGGGCAGAAAATCCTGTATATCTGCCTGGTAGGCCTGCTGAAAGCGGGTATGAATAAATCGGTGTACCACTGCCTGGTTGGTGGCACGTTTAACATCGACAAGGCCACCATTGAGGCACCGTTGTTGTGGTTCACTCGTCTGCGGGTTATGCATCGTTGCTGCTCCCATAAATAATGGCAGCAACTTTAGGGCTGAATTCTTAAGACAGGCTTAAGGTTTTGGCAACGGTTGTCAGATAGAGCGTTTCTGCTATTGAGCGCGGTAGCAGAGGTATGGAAACCGATATCGATAGAAATGTTGAGGCAAGAGGGCTGGGGTATAAAAGCTGAACGGGGGAATGGGGGCGGTATTTTCAGAACGCCAGATACAACAAAGCCCCGATTCTGTGAAGAAGCGAGGCCTGGAAGTAAGTGGTGCCCAGAGACGGAATCGAACCGCCGACACGGGGATTTTCAATCCCCTGCTCTACCGACTGAGCTATCTGGGCAACAAGTGGTGCGTATTAGACCCGGAAACCTGAATGGCGTCAACAGGTTATCTGCACTTTTTTCAAAAATATTACTTGGACGGTGGTACGTAGCCCTGAACCTGCTCGACTTCTTCGCCGGACATGAATTTCCCCATCTCTTCGAGCAGGAATTTACGGCTGGTCGGGTCCATCAGGTTGAGGTGTTTTTCGTTGATCAGCAGCGTCTGGTGAGCCGTCCAGGCATCCCAGGCTTTCTGTGATACGTTGTCGAAAATATCCTGACCCTTGGTGCCTGGGTACGGTGGGCGCGCCAGGCCTTCGAGTTCTTCCTGGTATTTACGGCAAAAAACGGTGCGGCTCATGGTCTGCTCCAGCGGTTGGAATGTTGTTCAGAGGGCTTTTATACCAGAAAGACCCAGTGTTTTCCTAGGGTACTGGGTGTTTTCTGGCATGGCTGTTATGGCTCAGCCATGCAGCAATTTCTTCACCGGTGCCGCCAGACCAATGCTGGCGGGGGCATCCGGGTTATACCAGCGGGTAGGGACTGTTTCCATCACGCTCAGGGCATCATCATGCAGGCGGATTTTCACCGGAGTGATATCCAGATGAAAATGACTGAAGGTATGTCGCAATGGGCTCAGTGGCTGAGCGCTGTCCAGTGCCAGGCTGAGACCGGTTTCACTGGCAGCATCGCGCAGGTCCTGCACCTGAGGCAGGCTCCACAGGCCACCCCAGAGACCGGTGGGTGGCCGCTGGTAGAGCAGAACATGACCGTCCTGGTTATGGATCAGCAGCATCAGGGTCTGTTTTTCCGGCAGCACTTTCTTTGGCCGAGGCAGCGGCAGGCTGTTCTGCAGGTTCTGAGCATACGCCTGACACTGTGCCTGTAATGGGCAGCGTTCACAGGCCGGTTTGCTACGGCTGCACAGGGTCGCGCCCAGATCCATCATTGCCTGGGTGTAGTCGCCGGTGCGCTGGCGCGGTGTCAGCTGTTCCGCCCATTGCCAGAGTAATTTCTGGCTGGCAGTCGTGCCAGGCCACTGGTCCAGTGCGTAGAAACGCGCCAGTACCCGTTTGACGTTGCCGTCGAGTATAGGTGCCCACTGGCCGGTACTGATCGATAGCACCGCCCCGGCAGTGGAGCGGCCAATGCCGGGCAGAGCTTCGAGGCCTTCGACGCTGGTGGGGAACGCGCCATCCAGCTCGCGACTGACGATCTGTGCGGCTTTATGCAGATTGCGGGCTCGGGCGTAGTAGCCCAGCCCGGTCCACAGGTGTAACACTTCATCCTGGTCGGCATCCGCCAGGCTATGAACGTCGGGGAAGCGCTCAATAAAGCGCTGATAATAAGGAATCACGGTGGTGACCTGGGTCTGCTGCAGCATGACTTCAGAGATCCAGGTACGGTACGCGGTTTTTTGGGCCTGCCAGGGCAGGTCATGACGGCCGTACTGGTCAAACCAGACCAGTACGGCGTCAGCAAACATGTCAGGGGTCATAAAGGGTGGTTACTGTCCAAACAGGCCTTTGAGCAGCTGCTTGGCGGCATCCTCGCCCCCCAGCTTGTCGCCCAGTTTCTCGGTCAGCTTGTCCTTGAACTTGTCTTTTTTCTCGTCCAGCTTCTGTTTTACTTTGGCCTTGGCTTTTGCTTTGAATATGTCTTCAAAGACGCTCAGGTCCGGTTTACACAACTTGGCTGGCGGGGTGTCGAAGCTGCCTTTACAGTCCACCGGCCACTCGACGTTTTCCAGTTTACCGGGGATCGTGCAGGTTTTTTTGAACAGGTTCTCTTCAATTACCAGTCCGACCCGGTAGTCGAGCTGGCGCTGGGGCAGATCAACGGTGCCTTTGCCGTTCAGACGCAAAGCATCCAGCGCGGCTTTCATGTCCGGGTTGTTGATCACGCCATTTTTGATGGTGGTGCTGGCGCTGAGGTCGGCAAAGGGGGTCGAGCGGTCGACGGCGGTGGTGTTCATGCCCAGCGAACCGACAGCGTTCATGCCTTCACACAGGGTCTGGGCCATATCGAGGCCTTTGATCTCGCCGTCTTTCATCTGTACGGCGGCGGTGCCGGTCAGGCTGTTAACGATGGCGTGGACAGAACGGCCACGGGTACGAATATCGGACTGGCTGCTCAGCGTACCGGAGAGCTTGTCGAGCTGGGCGGCCGCCTGCAGCAGGTCACCGATTTGAATATTGCTGACCTTTTTCACCGAGTGCAGGGTCACCGGGGTTTTACGTACATCCAGAGTGACCTTGTTGCGTACCGTGCCGCCGTACAGGTCCAGATTGAGCTTGCTGGCTTTAACCAGACCGTCATGCGCACTCACGGCCAGATCGACGTTGCTGATCGCCATGTTATTTACGGTCAGGGCTGCCAGTTTGAAGGTGCTGTCCAGGTTCAGGCCCTTGAGGGGCTCAACAGGGATCACCGGTTCTTTGGAATAAGGTTCCTGGGTATCAGTGCTGGCGGTGTTATTGCTGTCTGCGGCGTTATCGCTCGCTGTCTTCGGTGGCAGGTAGCGATCAGCATTGAGACGGTCACCGGCCAGATTAAGGCGAATATTGCCGTTGCTCAGTGCATAGGCAGCGTTGCCGTTGAAGGTGGTGTCATCCAGCTTCAGTTGCAGACGGGTCACATCAATGGCATTGGCTTTACCACCCAGAGTGGCGCTGAGGCTGATGGCCTTGAGTACATCCGGATCGCTGGTTTCAATAGCGGGCTGGCCAAACTGGTTCAGCAGCGCGTTGAGCGCAAAGGGGGCGAGCGCCAGCTGGCCACTGATCTGCGGCGCGGCGAAGTCTTTAATGGCCAGATCGCCACTCAGATCAAGGGTCGCGACGTTGACATGCAGGTTATCCAGCAGAGCCAGCTGTTTCGACAGGTCTGCGCTGATATCGGCTTTTAGTGCCAGGCTGAGGCTGTTGTTATCCAGCGCGGCGGCGGTCACCGTCAGCAGGCTGTCCAGCCCTTTAAGCTGGTAGTGCTGATTTTTGAGGTCCAGCAGCAGCTCGGTGCTGAGTTTTGCATCCAGCTGGGTGCTGGCTTTTTCACCGTCAAACTGGAAGGCGGTAAAGCTGGCGTCCAGTGGGAACGGCATATCGGTGGTGACCTTTCCGGAGCTGACCTGCAATTTGGTCAGGCGGATTTTCTGGCCTGTCTGCTGGTCTTCAAAACTGACCTGAGCGTTGGTCAGTTGAATGCTTTCGATATCCAGTGCCAGCGGGGGCACGCTGGCGGGGCTGTCATCGGTGCTGGCCGTTTGTGGTGCAGGGTTGATGGCTGCAGTGCTGGTGGGCAGCTGTGGTGGGGTCCAGTTGTTCTGTTGTGGATTTTGCTGAACCAGGTTGAGCTGCAGGCCATCAATCACAATGCTCTGCATCTCCACTTTACCTGCAAACAATGCAGGCAGGCGCACGGCCAGCTGGGCCTGGTTCAGCGATGCCAGTTCCGGCTGGCCATCAAAGCGGGCTTTGATCTGGTTTAGCTCCAGCCCTAGCCAGGGAAAAACGGACCACTTGATCTCGCCATTGATCTGTAATGAAACACCGGCCTTTTCCTTTGCTAGCTGAACAATTTCCGGTTTGTAATCGTTAGGGTTGAACAGTGTTGCCAGGATTGCTCCGCCTGCTACCACCAGTACCACTACCAGTGCCACCAGGCCTAGCAGGAGTTTCATCAAGCCTTTCATGCCGTGTCTCCAAAACCGCCCGTATTTTGTGGCTTTTTACTGCAAAGCCGCCTGTGATGCATGGTAACAGCTGGCACTGTGCATGGGCAGCCGAAAGGGTTGCTTTGGCCAGGGGCATCGAGCTGGCATTGGTTGTATAATGGGCGTTTTCTAGGCGAACCTGGCGGAGTACACCAAGCATGGCTGAACGTAGAGCCACCGTTAACCGTAATACCCTCGAAACGCAGATTACCGCTTCCGTTAATCTGGACGGTACCGGCGAATTCAAAGCCGAGACCGGCGTGCCCTTCCTCGAACATATGATGGAACAGATCTCCCGTCATGGTCTGATTGATCTGGATATCCATTGTGTCGGCGATACCCATATCGACGACCATCACAGTGTGGAAGATATCGGTATTACCCTGGGGCAGGCGTTTGCTCAGGCGGTTGGCGATAAGAAAGGCATCATGCGCTATGGCCATGCCTACTGCCCGCTGGATGAAGCACTGTCCCGTGTCGTGATCGACTTTTCCGGTCGTCCAAGCCTGCACATGGATGTTGAATTCACCCGTGCGGCGATTGGCAAGCTGGATACCCAGCTGTTCTGGGAGTTCTTCCAGGGTTTTGTTAATCATGCCGGTATCACCCTGCATATCGACAATATCAAAGGCTTTAACGCCCACCACCAGGCGGAGACGATCTTCAAGGCATTTGGCCGGGCGTTGCGTTTCGCGCTGGAGATCGATCAGCGCGCAGCTGACAAGATGCCATCCACCAAAGGGGTGCTGTAATGGGCACCGTTGCGGTTATCGATTACGGCATGGGTAACCTGCACTCGGTTGCCAAGGCGCTGGAACATGTCTGCCCGGAAACTGAGGTCTGGGTCACTTCCGACCCGGCCAAAGTGGCGGCGGCGGATCGGGTATTGCTGCCTGGCGTGGGTGCCATTCGTGACTGCATGGCGCAGATCGTTGATCAGGGTGTGGATAAAGAAGTCCGTGATGCGATTGCCTCCGGCAAGCCATTCCTGGGCATCTGTGTTGGCATGCAGGCGCTGATGGAGCGCTCTGAAGAGAACGGCGGTGTGGATTGTCTGTCTCACTTCGACGGTGAAGTGAAGTTCTTTGGGGATAACCTGACGGATGCCGCCGGTGACAAGCTGAAAGTACCGCACATGGGCTGGAACCGGGTTGAACAGACTTTTGCTCACCCGCTGTGGAAAGATATCAACAGTGGCGAGCGGTTCTATTTTGTCCACAGCTACTATGTGCAGGCGAAAAATCGTGATCAGGTGGCGGGTGCCTGTGGATATGGCGTGCCATTTGATGTGGCGCTGTACCGCGATAATGTTTTCCTGACTCAGTTCCACCCGGAAAAGAGCCATACGGCCGGGTTGCAGCTGTTGAAAAACTTTCTTAGCTGGAATGGCCAGGTGTAATCCACAGGCCGCTGCCTCGGCAGAGGCAGCCTCGCAAATTACAGAGTCTGGAGTAACAAGATGGCATTAGCAAAACGCATCATCCCTTGTCTGGATGTGGAAAATGGCCGGGTGGTGAAGGGTGTACAGTTCGTCGATATCCGCGACGCCGGTGACCCGGTTGAAGTGGCTAAACGTTATAACGAGCAGGGTGCTGATGAGATCACCTTCCTGGATATCACCGCCAGCCATGAAGGTCGGGATACCACCGTCGATACTGTGCGCCGTATGGCCGCTGAAGTGTTCATCCCGCTGACGGTCGGTGGTGGTATCCGCACCTGTGATGATATTCGTACCATGCTTAATGCCGGTGCCGATAAGGTGTCGATTAATACCGCGGCGGTGTTTAATCCGGAGTTTGTCCGTGAAGCGGCGGAGCGCTTTGGCTCTCAGTGTATCGTGGTGGCAATCGACGCCAAAAAAGTATCTGGCGAGGGTGAGCCGGATAAATGGGAGATCTTCACCCACGGTGGTCGTAAACCCACCGGACTGGATGCGGTGGAGTGGGCGAAGAAGATGGTCGAGCTGGGTGCCGGTGAGATCCTGCTCACCTCGATGGATCAGGACGGGGTGAAAAACGGCTACGATCTGGGTGTCACCCGGGCCATCTCTGAAGCCGTGCATGTGCCGATTATCGCCTCTGGCGGTGTGGGCAACCTGCAGCACCTGGTAGATGGTTGTGTTGATGGCAAAGCCGACGCGGTGCTGGCGGCGTCTATCTTCCACTTCGGTGAATACAGTATTCCACAGGCTAAAGAGTATATGGCTGAGCGTGGCGTTGAAGTTCGGTTGTAACTCGGTTGCGCACTAGCTGTCCGAAGGCTCTACTCTGGTAGAGCCTTTTTTATTTAAGGAACCCAGAATAACTGCCGATGTGGTACGTGGCGGAGCGCAGGTGCTTTGATACACCCTTTATACCAGCAGTGAGGTGTGCGCCACGTGTGCTCATGATGAAATTTAACGTCCTTGATTTGACGCTGGACACGGTCACCCGCCTGACACCCGCTATGATCAGATAGATACATTTCAGGAAATCTCGGGCGCAATGCCTGCTTGATAAGGATTATCATCATGACCAAACGCACCTATGAATTCCATGACGTCTGCAAAACCAGTGTGCCATTGCCCGCGATCGACTGGAGCCAGCTGGGTGATTACCAGGCCCCGGTTGTCTTGTCGACGTTGCCGGAGCAACTTCCCCTTGCTGATATCGCGATTGTTACCTGGACAAGTGCGGAGTGGTCGGCGCTGGACCAGGTGTTTTTGCACAGTGATCAGCCACGTAAGCCTGATGATAAAAGCTGGCGGGAAAGCTGGCAGCCTTACACCCTGGCGGGGGAGACGCTCCCTTGGCTGTTTTACCAGCTGGTGGCGGTTGAACGTGGTGAGCAGACTTTACGCGTCTTACTCATCAAGTCTGAAGTGCATCTGGCCTATCCTCCTTACCGTTGCGGCTTGACCCGCGCTATTGGACGCATTGTTGATGAGAGTAAGCCCGCCGTGATGATCTCAGCAGGCACCGCCGGTGGGGCGAATGTCCATCAGCCGCTGGGTGATGTGATTCTGACCTGTGCCGCGCACCTGAAGCTGTCTTTGCTGGAAAATCTGCCATGCGCCTATAACAATACCACCCTCACCGGCCAGAGCCTGTTTACCTCGGACAGGCTCTATTCCACAGTGAAAGACAGTCTGATGATGCCTATGGCAGATGTCTGGACGGTCGCGCAGATTAACCAGGCGGTGGCGGATCTTAATGCCAATGAAGAATTGCCTGCACACCCGCAATACATGTCTGCTGACCTGATCAATAGCCCTCTGAATCCGGCTGAACTGACCACCGCGCACCTGCAGCTGGCGGGCACCAAACCATTGCTGACGACGGATACCTTTTATATCGCCAGCGCGGCAGATGCAAAAACTTACTGTTGTCTGGAAATGGATGACGCGGTTGTCGCCCATGTCTGCCAGCAGTCGGATATCGCGTTTGGTTTTGTACGCAATATCTCTGATCCGGTAGTGCCCTTTAACGATCAGGCGGGCAACCCGATTGATCCTGCTGTTCGCAATGCCTGGTCAGAAGAGATCTATGAAGTCTGTGGCCTGTATAGCTCATTTAACGGTGCGCTGGGATGCTGGGCTGCTCTGCAGACGATGGTTATTCCTGAGCGTGGCTGAATGCTGAAAGCTTGTTAATCCCGTTACATGGCACGCCAGCGGATATCAGCTCTGATATCCGCTTTCTCTGCCCTTCTTTTATATCGTCCTGAGCGTTTAAGCGATTCCTGCTACGGTTTACTGAGTATTCGTTACTGAGTGCCGGTCATAACCTTCAGGAGGCTGCGATGAATTCTGCGATACGACTTCTTGTGATCATCTGTCTGTCTATGGCTATGCCTGGCCCGGGGCTGGCGGCGACTGTGCGCACGGCGTTGCTGGGCTCATTGCTGACGCCGGTACGTTACAGTGTGCCCGCTGAAGTTGTGCAGCGGGACCACCCGATACTCAGTTCGCGCATTACCGGTCAGGTAGACAGCGTTGCTGTACAAGTGGGGGACTCTGTTGAAGCCGGGGCCCTGCTGGTGCAACTGGAGTGTGTGGATTACCAGTTGCAGCACCAGCAACGTCGCGCGGAGCAGGCCGCGCTGGTGGCGCAACACCAGCTGGCGAGGCAGCAGTGGCAGCGGGCACAACAGCTGCTGAAACAGCGTAATGCCTCGCGGGAGTTGTATGACCAGCGAAAAGCAGCGCTGGCGCGACTACAGGCGGAGCTCAAAGGCAGTGAGGCCAGACTGGCGCAGACGGCTTTGTCGATCACGCGCTGCGAGGTCCGGGCACCGTTTGCAGGGGTTGTCACCGCCCGGCTGGCCAGCACTGGCAGTTATGTGACGGAGGGGACCGGGCTGGTCCAGCTGCTGAAACTGGATGGGCTGGAGGTAAGTGCTGCGTTATCCACAGTAGATGAAGCGACATTGCAGCAGGCGACCGCATACTGGCTGCATGTGGATAATAAAAAGTATCCACTACAGCTACGGACAATGCTGCCGCAGGTGGATAACCGCGCGCGAACGCGGACCGTGTTGCTGGATTTTGTGGATAACACGGTATTGGCGGGCAGTCGTGGTCGACTGGTATGGCAGGACGGTCGTCAGCAGCTGCCGCCACGTTACCGGGTGCGACGAGGAGAGCACTTGGGCCTGATGTTGTGGATAGAGGGCCGGGCACAATTTTATCCACTGCCCGATGCGCAGGAAGGGCGGTCCGCTGTGGTTAACCTGCCTGCGGACACTGAATTGATTATTGAAGGTCAATTTGCGGTGCGCGATGGTGAGGCGGTACAGCGGCGGGAGGTTGAACCGCCATGATTCAACGCCTGCTGGCCCACCATGTGTTGGCCAATCTGACCTTTGTGCTGGTACTGGTGATCGGCACCATCGCCTATAACCTGCTGCCGCGCCAGCAGGACCCGACGATCAATTTCAACTGGCTGGTGGTGACCACTGCGCTGCCCGGTGCTTCGGCAGAAGATGTCGAGAGCCGGGTGACGGATCCGCTGGAAGATGCGATCCGTACGATCGCAGATATCAAATTTGCCTCCTCCAACAGTCGCCAGGGTATTTCCAGTCTGTTGATACGGTTTGAAGATGTCAGCCGCGCCACCTTTGATAAGCGGGTCGCGGACCTGCGCCGGGAGGTGCAGAACGCTGAATCAGAACTGCCTGAGGCGGCGACCGATCCGGTTATCCTGGAGCTGACATCTGCGAATGCCTTTCCCAGTGTGATGGTGGCGGTGACGGCCGCAGCTGATGACGAAAACCTGCGACGCCAGGCCCGTAATATAGAGAAGGATCTGGAGCAGCTGGCGGGTGTGGACAGGGTTGACCCGATTGGGCTGGATGACCCTGAGTTACAGATTAACTTCGACCCCGTGGCGTTACAGGCGCTGGGGCTATCGCCGACGGCCGTGGCCGACTCCGTGCAGTTATGGTTTAACGATATCGCCGCCGGTCAGCTGGCACTGGAAGGGCAGGCCTGGCTGGTACGGCTGGTGGGGCGGGATGCTGCGCCGGAACGGATCGCGCAGATGCCGCTGGTGGGGATGAATGGAGAGGAAGTGGCGCTGGGGCGCGTCGCCCGGATCGAGCGCAGCCGGGAGAAGCCGCGTCAGGATGCGGTGCTGGATGGCCATCCGGCGATCCAGCTGGCGGTGATGAAGAAAGACAATGCTAATACCCTGACACTGGTAGCGCAGGTTAAGGCCTACCTTGCGCAGCGTAATCAGTTACAGGCGCAGACCGGGGTGCGACTGGAGCTGGTGGATGATCAGACCCTGATTACCCGTTCGGCTATCACGCTGATGCAGAACAATGCATTGATCGGCCTGACACTGGTGCTGCTGGTGGCCTGGCTGTTTCTCGGCTGGCGTATTGCTGCGCTGACCGCCATTGCGATTCCGTTTATCCTCGCGGGTACGTTCTGGGTGCTGTGGGGGCTGGGTGAAACGCTTAATGTCACCGTGCTGCTAGGGACGGTAATTGTGCTGGGCATGCTGGTGGATGATGCCGTGGTGGTGGTCGAGGCAATCTATTATCGGCTGCAGCAGGGGGTGCCGGTGTTAGAGGCTGCAGAGGGGGCGTTGAAAGAGGTGGCGCGGCCGGTGACCAGTGCAGTGCTGACCACTATCGCTGCCTTTATGCCATTGATGCTACTGCCGGGTATTCTGGGTGATTTCATGCGCGTAATTCCGATGGTCGTGACCATTGCGCTGGCGATTTCGTTGCTGGAGGCGTTCTGGATGCTGCCAGCCCATGTCAGTGTTGCGCGAGTTGATTTTAGCCAGCCCTCAGTCGGTCAACGTCGTCGCCAGCGGATGACACGTAAGGTGCAGATCGGTTATATCCGTTTGCTGATCCGGACGCTACGCCGCCCGGTATTAGCCTTGGGGTTGGTGATTGCATTGTTTGTTGGATCGCTGGGGGTACTGGGTGCCGGGTTGATCAAGTTTGATTTCTTCGCATCAGACCCGTTGCGGTTGTTCTATGTCAATCTGGAAATGCCTGCCGATACGCCGCTGGTGGATACGCTGGCAAAAGTGGCGGAGGCGGAGCGACGGGTACGGGCTGAGTTGAAGGCTGATGAAATGCGCCAGGTGGTGGGTTATGCCGGTCAGGCGTTTACCGAAACAGCGCCGTTCTTTGGTGAGCACTACGGCCAGCTGCTTGTCGGACTCAAGCCGCTTAATAGTAGCAACCGCAGTGTGGACCAGCTGATAGAGGCGCTGCGTCCCCAGCTGGCTGCGTTGGCCGGGCCGGTCAAACTGTCCTTTCTGCGGCTGGCAGGTGGCCCACCGACCGCCAAACCGATCAGCATTAAAGTACGTGGTGATGATTATCGTGAGATCCGGGCTGCCGCCGATGCTTTGCAGGTATTTATGGCGACCCAGGCTGATTTTCAGGACATCAGTGATGATGCTGGAGTCGGGCGTAAAACGCTGACGCTGATCCCGGATTACGATGCGATCAACCGTGCCGGGCTGAATCCTCGTCAGGTTTTGCGCACCGCACTGTTGCTGGTCGATGGTGAAGTTGTAGCGGATATGCGGGATCAGGGAGAAAAGGTTGAGGTGCGCGTGCGTGCTCAGCCGGATGCTCTGCGGCGGCTGGATCAGTTACTGGCCTTCCGGCTGCCCTTGCCTGATGGTGGTGCTGCGCCTCTGGGCAGTCTGGTAACGGCAAAACGAGAGCTGAGTCTGGGGAATATCCGGCACTATAACTTCCGTCGTGCCATTACTGTTGAAGCCGATCTGCGCGCGGAGGGGCTGGACACCGTTACTGCGAATGCTCTGGTGCTAGCGCATTGGCAACAGGTGCTACAGTCTCAGTTTGCCAGTATCGGGCTGGATTTCTCGGGTGAACTGGATGATATACAGCAGAGCCTGGACGCGATTGCGGTGCTCTTCCTGTTCGGTATCGGCCTGATGTACCTGATCCTGGGAACCCAGTTTGGCAGCTACTGGCAACCCTTTATGATCCTTGCCACTGTCCCGATGGCGTTTACCGGGGTGGTGCTGGGCTTGTTAATCACCCGCAACCCGATGAGTCTGTTCACCCTTTATGGTGTCGTTGCACTGGCGGGGATCGCGGTGAACGCGGCAATTGTATTGATCAGCGCTGCGAATGCCCGGCTGGCTGCGGGGATGAGCTTGCAACACGCCACCCTCTACGCTGCCCGCCGCCGGGTGATCCCTATCCTGATCACCTCACTGACCACCATCGCCGGGCTGTTCTCACTGGCCAGCGGTTTAGGCGGACATTCGTTGATATGGGGGCCAGTTGCTACCGCGATTGTCAGTGGTCTGGCGTTCTCTACGGTGTTAACACTATTTATGGTGCCACTGTTGTACCGGTTATCCATGCGCAGGGCTGCCCGTCGTCTGGCCCGGCGCTGATCGAGAGGCCCTGTGGCCGCTGAATGCCTTTTTAGCTAAGAGCTTTACGAAAGTATGAAATAACCGTTGACCCCCACGCTCAGATGCGTAGAATTCACCTCCTCGCTTGAGAGAGCAGCCTTTAACGGCCCGCTCAGCAGGTTGAGAAAGGTTGGTAACTTATTGTTTTTCTTATTGCTTTTAGCGCGTAGATGACGATAATAACCACCTCGCAAGTTCAGCGTTTGATGTTTTACGACTTCGGTCAGCAGGCTCCGGTCTGAATCAAAACTTCAAAATAAACGCTTGACACCGCGAACTGAGGTTGTAGAATATGCGCCTCGCTTGAGACAACGACTTGCTTCGCAAGGCGTGTTCAAGCCGCTCTTTAACAGACTGGTCAGATAATTCGTGTGGGCGTTTGTCCGGATGAAGCGACAAAAGCTTTATTCAGGTCAACGAATACATGTGAATACATTTATTTAGTTTTTCCTGAGCAAGATTTAAGAATGCTGCAGTTATGTAGCCATTCGATGATTTTAAACTGAAGAGTTTGATCATGGCTCAGATTGAACGCTGGCGGTAGGCTTAACACATGCAAGTCGAGCGGTAACAGAGATAGCTTGCTATCTGCTGACGAGCGGCGGACGGGTGAGTAACGCGTAGGAATCTACCGAGTAGTGGGGGACAACCAGTGGAAACGCTGGCTAATACCGCATACGCCCTACGGGGGAAAGCAGGGGATCTTCGGACCTTGCGCTATTCGATGAGCCTGCGTGAGATTAGCTTGTTGGTGAGGTAATGGCTCACCAAGGCGACGATCTCTAGCTGGTCTGAGAGGATGATCAGCCACACTGGGACTGAGACACGGCCCAGACTCCTACGGGAGGCAGCAGTGGGGAATATTGCACAATGGGCGCAAGCCTGATGCAGCCATACCGCGTGTGTGAAGAAGGCTTTCGGGTCGTAAAGCACTTTCAGCAGTGAGGAAAGGTCAGTGATTAATACTCACTGGCTGTGACGTTAACTGCAGAAGAAGCACCGGCTAACTCCGTGCCAGCAGCCGCGGTAATACGGAGGGTGCAAGCGTTAATCGGAATTACTGGGCGTAAAGCGCGCGTAGGTGGTTCAGTCAGTCAGATGTGAAAGCCCCGGGCTCAACCTGGGAACTGCACCTGATACTGCTGAACTAGAGTACGGTAGAGGGTAGTGGAATTTCCTGTGTAGCGGTGAAATGCGTAGATATAGGAAGGAACACCAGTGGCGAAGGCGACTACCTGGACCGATACTGACACTGAGGTGCGAAAGCGTGGGGAGCAAACAGGATTAGATACCCTGGTAGTCCACGCCGTAAACG
>OJDH01000011.1_pt1 | contig 153848 bp, 145 predicted proteins | sample 1592761 | NCBI WGS metagenome assembly OJDH01 (sample SAMN05416855, study PRJEB24817) | seawater metagenome | isolation source: Sea water | place: Canada:Atlantic | collected 2013-11 | reverse complement strand
TTAGCGTACTCGGCTTTAACCATATTTACCTAATGGGGGTCGATTTAGGTTTTGTAGATGTAAACCACCATCATTCAAAGTCCTCAGGTTACTACCAAGAAGATGGCAATGAAACCTATGATTACTCAGCCGGTAATATCACCTCACTTGTTGTACCAGGTAATTTTAGGCCTAAGGTAAATACTAAGCATGAGTTTAAAGTATCACGGCAGATCATCGAGCAAGTCACCCACCGAAAGCCAAAAGAACAAACCTTCTACAATTGTAGCGATGGTGCCAGAATAAAAAACACCACACCTCTTATGATAGAAAATCTACTCATCATGGCGAGCAATGATGAGCGTGACCATGCTTTGGAAAAACTGCATAAAAAGGTTTTCTCAACCAAGTACAGTACCCACTTTATCGAAAAATATGAAAAGCAGTTTTCAAATGAATTAATGCTTGAAGAAGTGCAGCAACTACAGAACTTAGTCGAACAGGAAATTTCGGCGCCTGAAGATATTAACAACTTAATTAATACCCAGAAAGAGTTGCTGTTTGAATCATATCAGTCAGGCCGCTCACTGCTGTTTTACTATATGTATGGGACGGTAAATTATGCAAATGCTGTTTTTACAAAGCTTTCGTTTTCAAACCAAAATTTATTCGAAATACTACGTTTTTTTTCAGCAACGCTGAGAAAAATCAAATTAGCTTTGTCACTGAAGGTTAAGATGTTCGATAACTCTCATTACAAAAATGAAGTCAGAGAGGTCAAACTATTTCGAACGTTTTCAGAAAATAAAAAAATGTACATCATGACGGACTGTCATGATTTCAGACAGTCTGCAGTGCGTGCAATGACAACTCACTATTCATGGATAGAAGTACATTGTATTGATGTGCAAACTGGCAATGAGCTTAAAGGCATCGAAGACATTGATGATAAAGACTTTGCCATCATCTATATCAAACCGAAAACTAAAGAGCAGTATTTACATATTTATACTAAAGCAGGCGGCCAAAAAAGTTCACCTAGCAGTTTAGCTCAAATAATCTCACTGCCTTGGGATGGCTCACAACATCCCTATATTAATTCAGCTTATTACTCGGCTAAACTTGCGATAAAAGCATGTTTATGTGAACACAAAGCTAGAACGATTAAACTCAAGTACTATGTAAAAGAAGGGTTTAAATTACCCTTAGTTAGTACTTTCGAGAACCCGAGCAGCGAGATAGTGGTTGATTTTACCGGCTATTGTGCATTCTACGATAGCAATCATTACATCGATGCGAACATCAGTAATAACGGTGAGCGAGGCTCATTAATATTTAGCTTTGACTATAAGAATGAATTCTTTCGAGAGTATATTTCGACGAAGAAATTCCAAGCAATTAAACATGAATTATAAATTAAATGAGTTTGCTCTACTGAGCCTGGGCCGTTGCGGTACAACAATGTTTCAAAATATGATTAATAGTCATAGTGAATTATACCTTTCAGACGAATGCCATTGGATGCGCGGTATGAATGAACCAGGTCTTCAATACCACCGATTTGCAGAAGTAGACGATATAAACGTTAATAAGATACCTGATGATTCGAAATGGTGGGATGCGCTAAAGGCTCTAAACTCATCTTTGATACTGGACAAAAAAGATAAAAAATGTGGTTTGCAATACATCGGGCAAACCAACTTAAACAATATTGCACCTCTTTACAAAACATACCCTCAATTACCGAGCATAATTCTCATACGTGATCCTCGCTCGCTTTTACATTCATTGTATAGAACGGGGATTGGATACCCCTCTGCGGCAAATGACTTAAGAAACATCATCGAGACAGTTAAGCACTATACGGATAATGTACTAATTGTGAAATATGAAGACTTCATTTTAAAACCTGAGTATTGTATTAAAAGCATTTGTTCCTTTTTAAAAGTAAAATTTGAACGTGAGATGCTTGCCTCATTAGCTAACATAGTATCTCATGGCACACAATCCGCGTTGGCTTTCTCAAAACCAGACGCAAAAAAAAACAAACAGAAAAACGAACTTCCTCTATCATTACTTTTCCCAATTTGTAACCTTGTTGAAGACATAAAGACACTTGGCTACGAAGTTTTTCAAGAAAATATTAAGATCATAACTGACGTTGCTCCAACGCGACATACAATATATTCAAAAAATTTAGCAATAAACTTTGATAGCACCATATATAAAGATGGAGTATTTATCACCGAAGCAAGCGCAAATTGTCTAGGCATAATTTCGATAAAATCTAAGCTTGAAATAATTAAGATAAACTTATATTCACAAATAATATTTCCAGAATTTAATTTTTTTGAACTGCATATATTTGACATTAGAAAAACAAGCACGAGCAAAGTTAAGCACGCAAAACATAAGAACTTCAAAGAAGTTTTTGCCCTATTAGACATAATTCAGTCTATAGAAAAAAGGAAAATTTATATTTATTCCGCAGGCACAGAAACAAAAGGTTTTATCGATCGATATGAATTCATCAACAAGCTTAATATAGCTGCCATTATAGATATCTCGCCTAATCATGAAAACTTTTCTCACGGAAATTTCATAAAAAAAATAATAACATTGCAGCATATTGAAGATACAGGAGATGAAATCTTTTTAATTACGACATTAAAACACTGCAAATCTGCAAAGAGAAACTTAGTCGAATTGGGTGTGAATGAGGATAGAATTTTTACAGTAATCTAAGCTAAAGTAGAGATTTATAAATGTGAATTTTATACCAACTTAACTAAGGTGATAGGGGTTTGTTCCAAACCACTGAATTTTTATAAAAATTTTAACTTTAATAAGTTGTAGTTAAAACTGGAAAATTGAAATTACCCCACAATAAAAACAGTATATTTTCTTTCTAAAATTATACTAATTTAGGTTTTTACACACCTTGTCGATAACTTATAAAGAACACAAGAGGAAATACATTTTGAACGTCAAAAACAAGACTGGAAGCCTACCATCTAAGGACTATGTATTTGCGACTGATACTCAAGGAAACCTGAGCTTCAAGGGCAATTTTGAAGCATATTACAAAAATGAACAAGACCCTTGGGATCAATCTGCCACTGGTGAGTCGGCAGACTACTATCTCAATTCACGAAGTCGTATAGCAAAATATATCGAAGCAAAAAAGGCATCTCAAGTTTTAGAGATTGGCTGTGGACTTGGGTATGCTTGCAATCATTTTAACTCAATCTATACAAGTAGTTATACTGGATGGGATATTTCCAAGGCTGCTATTACTAAAGCGAAAGAACAGTTTTCAGAGTTCACTTTTGAAGTATGCGATATCACAGCAACACTAACTCATATAAAAAAATATGATGTAGTCGTTCTCAACCAATTACTTTGGTATATCCTACCGCATTTGGATCAAGTCATGAAAAACTGTAGCCAGTTATTGACTGACAATGGAGTGTTAGTGATTGCCAATGCATTCGCTCGCGAGCAAAAATTTGGGGTTGAATTCATTGACGGTTTTGGTGGCGCATTTAACTACTTTAACGATCCCAAGCACCCAACCAAAATGCTGCACTGTGAATACAATGATGAGGGATTCAGAAATTTAGATGGGCTATTTATTCTCAACAATAGATAACCCCCCATGTAAATTGGGAAACGCATAAAAAGGTAAAAAATGTTAAACGAAGCAACAAAAACAAATTTGAGACGTAAATCGGTTTACATCGATGACGTGCAAATAATAGAAGATACACCACTTTTTAGCTGGATAGATATCAATCCAACAGAGTTGTGTAATCGTAAATGCGTTTTTTGTCCTCGGGTTGACGAACAACAATATCCCAACCAACATCTGCATATGGATTTGAATTTAGCCCAAAAGATTGCAGACGAATTAAGATCGTTGGAGTATAAAGGTGTGGTGGTGTTTTCTGGATTTGGCGAGCCTATGATGCACCCAAAATTTACCAAGTTGGTAGCTATTTTTAAAGACGTCTGCAGACTTGAAATGGTTACCAACGGAGACTTTCTTAATGAAAGAAAAATTACCGAATTGTCAGAGGCCGGTTTAGATTATTTTGTTGTCAGTATGTATGATGGCGAACATCAAGTTGAAGAGTTTAATAAGAAATTTGCAGCCTGTAACATTGAAAAATCTCGCTTCATCTTGCGCGACCGTTGGCACAATGAAGAAGATAGCTTTGGTCTCAAACTAACCAACAGAGCAGGCATGATAAATGTTGGAGACCAAGCGCCAATTGATGTTAAACACCCTTGTTACTATACGGCTTATTCTTTAACTTTAGATTGGAATGGCGACGTATTACTATGCATGCAAGACTGGAATCACAAAGTAAAGTTCGGTAACTTGACCAACCAATCTCTACTTAAAATCTGGAAGTCACCCTACTACAACCAATATAGACGAAAGTTGCTAAATGGCTCTAGAGCATGTGCGCCTTGCAGCGGATGTAATACTGATGGCACCTTACATGGTCATGAGCACGCCAAGGTTTGGCGGCCAATTATCAGTAAGTGAGCAACCCAATGAACAAAATTACGTTTGATAAAATACACACTCAAACCAAGCAAAAAAAGCTTATGGAGATGATGCAATTATCTGCATTGGCTTGCCATGATATTGCCAATACAAATTGTCAATCCAGTACCTGCCCTATTTGCCTTTCTGACGATATCTTTTTCTATGTGGAAAAATTTGGATTTAAGTTGGATAAGTGCCGCCAATGCCAGCAAATTTTTTGCAACCCTATGCCAAATCATGAACAGCTAAATTGTTATTACAACGGCGAAATGGGCGAGTTTGAGAATCAATTTTTTGCTGACTCATTTGAAAATCGCATCCCGATTTTTGATTATCGAATTCAGATTATTCATCAACATCTTAAATCTGGGAATTTATTAGATATAGGCAGTGCGATTGGTATTTTTATTGAAGCATTAAACCGCGCTGAAACTAAGCTCAATGTCAGTTGTTGTGAGCCTAGCAAGGATGCCTGTGAAAGATTAAGCAAAAGATTTCCGCAGGTAACTTTATATAATGATTGGTTGCAAAATCTACCCGGAACTATGCAATACGAAGGTATTTCTTTGTGGGATACTATAGAGCACATAGATCAAATAGATGCTTTTTGCACTAAAGTATATAGCTTGTTAAAACCAAGCGGGTATTGGTTTTTCTCTACTCCCAACACCACTAGCTTTGAATGGGAAATAACCGGTAAAGATCATGTTCAACTACTGCCACCTGGTCACATCAATTTATTTAATCCCAAAAGTATTAAAATACTGCTAGATAAACATGGCTTTGAGCTACTTAAAATTCTTACTCCCAATGGCTCATTGGATGTTAGTTACATTGAAAAATTGATTCAATCAACCTCTAAATACGATGCTAACTTAGGTGTTTACCTTAAAGAAAAATTCAAGGAAACAGACTTTAAAGATGGATTTATTCAATTGATTTCACAAACAAATAACGCCGGAAATATGCTAGTTATTGCACAGAAGCCAGAATAACTGATGAACAAAACTTATCGCATTATCAATCCTGGTTATGATAATCAGGCTAAGCAATTCATTCGTGCACAGGGAAACTTTTTATTTGACCAAAACGACCAGCCTTTTATTGATTTGGTAATGGGCGCTGGCTCGCTCATATTGGGACACTCGGATAAAGTTGTGGTCGAAAAGATCAAACAGCAAAGCGAAAAAAGCTCGTTGTTTTTACAGAACAACCCCAGTGTGCAGGCACTCAGCAATAAAGTTGCGCAGCTTATTCCCTGTGAACTAATCAATCAAATTTATTGCAATACAGGTAGTGAAGCCACACAACGGGCCGTTAGACTCGCCAGAGCGGCTACAGGCAAAACTCATATAGCCTCTTTTCAAGGTGGCTGGCATGGTATGAACGAATGGACACTATTAGATGATGGTGGAAGATTTGGACAGTCAACAGTCAGAGCAGACAACGGCATCCCCAAGGTTGCATTGAAATATTCCTTATTGCTTCCTTACAATGACGATGCCGTTTGGCAAATCATTGATAAAAACGCAAAACAGCTAGCGGCTATTATCATTGAGCCACTTCAAGGATCTAACCCTCAACCGGATATCTATCCTTTTTTATTCAAACTAACAGAATATTGTCAAAACTTGGGCATATTAGTTATCTTTGATGAAATTATCACTGGGTTTAGAGTAGATCCCGGTGGCGCGGCTTCCTTAATGAATTTAAAACCAGATATAGTCACTTATGGAAAAGTACTGGGCGGAGGGTTGCCGTTAGGATTAGTTGCTTTTACAGAGCAGGTTTTTGCCAAGACATTTGCAGATAAAAACAAACAAATATTAACTGGCGGCACGTTTTCAGCCAACCCAATATCTGCTACAGCAGGTTTGGCCACCCTTGAGCAATTAACCCCACAAACTTATGCAAAAATTAAAGGCCTAACAAGTTTCTTTTTAAACGAACTAAACCAAGCCTTCCAAAACAACAATATAGATTTTCATGCTGATGGTAGCGGTTCAATAAATAGAATTTATTTTACTGACCAAAAAATTAAAAACCGTCAACAACGTGATGGTTTTGAAATATCAGCAGAAAAACAAACTAAGTTCAGAGCATTGATGGTACAACAAGGCGTATTGTGGCCTACAAACGGCATTGTTTGCATGCCGGTGTCGCAAAATGAGACACTGTTAAGCGAAGTCATTGATAAAATCATTTATGCTGCGAAAGAAATAGAAAAGTAATAAATGACTGACCTACATTTTAAAACAAAAGCCTATCGCTACTATGCCCCTGCCCTTTATAAGATCAAGCGTCTTTTCTCTCTATTCTTAGGCTATATTTGGCGTCTCAACGACCAACAAAAAAAAGAACTTGTTGACTATTACTGGGACAAATACTTAGCCCAGAAATTTTATCAAGAAGTGCCGTTTTATCCAGGTAAAAAGTTTGACTTAAAAAATGTAAAACGTAGTAGTGATACAATTTTTATTCTTGGTTGTGGCGCCAGCATCAATGACTTAAGTAAAAGTGATTGGGCAATAGTCAATCAACATGACAGCATAGGAGTGAACTACTTTTATGCTCATAGTTTTCGACCAACCTTTCACATGATTGAGCTAGGTCAATCACCGAAGTCATTGGCATGTATTAACAAACATTTATTAGCAGACCAAACCAGAAATAAAGAAAAGATATTTATGCAAATACGCCACGTAATGCGCCGAAAATCGGGAAAATTATGTGATAAAAACGGCAACTTGTATTTGTATTCACCTTCTATTCCCAAAAGCACATGCCCTACTTTAATCAAAAAAATTGTAGCCCGTTGGTATGGAGAATCGGGAAAATTAATGCATCATGCTTCGAATTTGGATTGTACTGTTCATTTCGCCTATCAAGCGGGGTATAGAAACATATATTTGCTCGGCGTTGACCTCAATACCAACCAATACTTTTGGGATGTAACAACTTCTCCCAGTGAGTCAGAGCTAGAAATTAAAGCTGCCACCCTTGATGACTATGAGACTACGCATTTTGACAAGAACCCAAATGTGAAACATGCGACAGCAGATAAAGCCAAAACGACATCAAATAATTCACTTACAGTCGTTGAATATCTTAAGATTATTAATAACAACATTTTCAAAAAGAAAGGGGTAATATTTGCAACGTGCTCACCTAACTCATTATTGAGGGAACATTTTAACTTCGTTGAGTTAACCTCCTTAAAGGATAACGTTAAACCTTAAACTTTTTACATACACCAACAATCAGTCCGAAAATGTAACTCCAAGTATTTAGCTCGTAAAGCACATTTCTAAGGTCATGGGATTCTTGTCTAGAAAAAAATGACTTAAATGAACTCCTTGTTATGTTAAACGCTATTTTACCCCTTAACCTCAAATAAAATATGACATTTTTTCGTGTTACATTTTTACCATATATGTCCCAGAAATCACGGCCAATGATGAAGCTTCTTTGCCATACCCAAAACACCGATTGCTTTTTGATTGGAGTATAGTGATGAATAATAAGCTCAGGAGAAAAACCTAAGACACCTCCCTCAGAAGCTAAGTTTCTTTGAGCTAACACCTCTTCCCCATAAGCCACTTTAATCCCATTCATGCCCAAACCAATAGGGAATCCACCTACACTTAATAACTTTTGTCTATTAAAGGTGCAATTTCCTCCTGAAAAATAAGGGTCTGAGGGCAATAAACGACGAGTTGATTTTGGCATTTTTGTGCTATTAGTTTCATACTCATCCTTAAACCAAGTTTTTTTCCCGTCCCTAAACCAAGGCAGATAAACCCCTCCCCAGGCATCGTATTTTCCTTGGTAGATAATATTGCAATTTACTTTTAGCCAATTTTTATCGGGAAATGCATCGTCATCCAGAAAACTCAGCCAGCGACTTCCTGAATACTTCAAACCGTGGTTTCTGGCAAAACTTAGACCTTGTTCTCTGCAAAAGGTGTAGCTCACGCAGTCTGTTATTCTCTGATACTTTTCTACAATCTTTCGGGTATCATCCGTGCTTTTGTTATCAATGACTAGCACCTTAACATTGTCAAAAGCATTTAATTGAGGAAGTAAGTGAGCTAAACAATTATCTAAAAATATCGCTCTATTAAAAGTACATATAGCGATTGTCAGGCTGATTTCGTGCATAGAAAATTTCTTATAATAGAAGGATTACCAATTGCATTACTGGTACATAACCAGAATAAAATCGCCTCTCCAGTGGTAAACTATCACTAACGTCCATGTAATAATCAAAGGCAATTTAATTGATTTTTCAAAACTCAATGACTTTATCTAAAAGCTTGGGAGAAACGTCTGACAATTCTTTTTTCATCGATTGCTGATGCCGATCAGTTGCAAGTATTACCGCATCAATATTGTCTAGTTCATCTTTAGTTATCGTCAAGATTGACACAATGTTTATACTCAAAAGCTGCTTATTCCTTAATGTAGTGTTTGAGTCAAGTATTTTGGTCACCGCAACACTTTTGCCAAGGTGCAAAATTAACAATTTTGCAAAATCATTTGCTCCCCATACCATAATTTGTTTGGCATTCCGTGTTTTGCACTGCCGAGCGACGGCAGCTAGCCGCTTCTTTTGCACCGCACGGTGATAATTATAAGAATATGCCGCATTAAGTGCCTTGACTGGACTAAACCACAATACAGTAAAAAATAGTCGGTTTAAAAAAACGGGAGTTACTTGAACCGAATTTTTAGCCTTGCACAAGATCACGCGTCGAAAATAATAAAGCGCAGACTCGCCGTCAAAGTGTTGCCTCATTTGGCGATAAAACCAAAGTGAATACTTCCAACCTAAACCATCCGCTACACTATCGTCAGAATCTTTATTTCTAATTGTTAAAGGTTCAGAAATAAAATAAAAGTGTCGCGTGAACGCCCCGACTTGCAATGCAAAATCCCAATCTTGATGGCCCGAAAATCTTTCATCGAATAGACATCGCTTAGCTAACTCTATCGGTACACAAATGGTACTTGATTGGATCCCACCTACGTCATTCGTGACAAAAGAGTAATGAGCCACAGATTCATAACTTCCTTTACTTATTTTAGGTAATGCTTCAGCTAAAACTCCATTTTTACTGTTTCTATATTGGTGATGTATTAAAAAGTAATCACTAGGATTTTGTGTATTTATACAGTTAAACACTAATTCAAGTTTGTTCGGCAACCAAATATCATCTGAATCTAAAAAACAAACATATTGTCCACTCGCAGCGCCAATACCAGTGTTTCTTGCCGCGGCACCGTTTTTATTGATTTTATGGCGCAACAACTTGAGTCTTTGATCTTGAAAATTTACAATAATTTGTTTAATTTTATTCGCGATAACGGGTTCAGAGCCATCATCAACAATTAACACTTCAAAGTTTTGAAATGACTGCTTTATCACTGATTGTAAAGCATTCTCTAATGATTGTTCTCGATTAAAAACAGGAATGACAACACTGAATAACAACATGTTACTTAACGGCAACAGCAACAGTAAAACAGCCATCTGAGCCAGCAATAACTTTTCCTGCTACTGGATCATGTTGACCAAAAAGCGTCACTTTTTGAAAGCCTGACTTTCGCAGCATGTTTACTAATTCTCTATTGGTATAGTGCTTTAAATGGAACTCAAATTTCACCGGGTCAAAGGGCATGACATCTTGATTTGGTGTAGAGCATATAAGATGTCCACCGGGTTTGAGCACCTTAAAAAAAACATCTAATAACTGTTGATCAAAATCAACATGTTCTATGGTTTCAAACGACACAACAGCATCTTGAGTATTGGCTGCAATATCCAGTAACTTGGCATCTTGGCAACTAAAAGTCGTATTTTCATTGTTAAAATGCTGTTTAGCATGCGCTATTGCGGCTTGTTCAATGTCTACGCCTGTGACTTTAGCGCCCGTGTGTTTAGCCAACATTAACGTACCGTAACCAATACCACAGGCTAAATCTAACACTTGATCCTCTTGGGTTAATCCCGCTAATTGCTCACAAGCAAACTCGTACCTATTTAAATGGTCTGGGCGAATTTGATCGTAGTGTGTTGATATTTGCCTTTCACCACGGAGCATAGTTTTAGTGGCATTGGCGTTGATTTGTGCCCCTTCAACATGTATCTGTATTTCACAAAACCCTGCACGTTCTAGTAATAGCTTTAATCTAGCTTGATTGTAGCCAGACTTATAAATATCGTGTTGATTAGTTTGATAGTTGTCATTTCTTGGATTGCAGTTCTGTTGCCCCCCCCATAAACCTGCAAACGCTTTACGCGCGTTGGAGTCGGCATTTAATAAATCTTGATTATCCCAAGTAGCGCTTTGCCACAACTGTATAAAATAATCGATATTTGGCACGCTGAGCTGTATTTCACCCTTTATTGCTAGGCTGTCGAACCAAGTCAGCATCGCCAAATCGGCTTCCATACTGGTTAAATACGGTAAGACATTACTAACAGTTAAGTGCTCGATGCTATTGTTTTCACTGAACCTATCCCAGACATTTGTCAGTGATAGTTGGCTATTTGCTTGCTTCAGCCAATATTGCTGGTCTTTGCGCACTAGCTGGCATTTATTCACTCTACTTTCTCCTGCTGTTGCACGTCGTCACTTTACTCACTAACCGAACCTTGCTTTTTATTATTTTTGCTCAAAAGTGAAGGCGATATAAAACTGAAGGCCTGTAATTTACCTAAATCAAAATAGGTATCAGTAACTGTGAATTGGCGGTAGCACATAGCCGCTAATAGCCGATCAACTTGGCTAATATGTTTTTTAAGTAAACAGTCACCTTCTACTATCACTTTTTTACCAAGCAAGGCCGCCTCATACAAAACCGAAGAGTTGATACCATGAACTATGTCTGCGTGAGCACAAAGTTGCATTGTATCTTCGCTACTTACCTTTCCATGTGAATATCGGTAGGTGTGACTCAATCTGTCTTTAGGGTGAGGTTTAAATACTAAGTTTTGCTTAGAATATTGAGCTTCGATAAAATCAATAAACGGCTGCATGCCCTGGGTGAATTGTGAATGATTAAGTACATTTGAATCACTTGGCACTTGTAAAGGGATAAAAATATACCCCGCGCCAACTCTAGTATTATCTTGATTGGCTAATAAAAATTGCTTCCGTCTTTGCTTTAGGTCTTGCATCATTGGCTCATTCACCCAGCTAAGATCATCGAAGTACAATTGACTATTATTGTTGACGCCTAGTCGGTCAAAGTAAAAGTATTGATGCTGCGGGAAAAAGCCACATTCAGCGAAGGTTACTACTATTTTTAACGCTTTTAGTTTTTCAATAATGGGTAAAAATGCTGAAGTAGAGCCATTCCAAACAACAACACTTTTAGCAGATTGAAGATAACTATCGCTCAAATTTTGCAACGGATGATGAATGTTAACTTGAGTGCCGGAATCTTCTAGCGCACTAAAAAAATGCTGCAAATAAGCTGGGCGGTTGATGCTAGCGTACAAATCGATATAAAGAAGTGTGTTATCGCTAGGTCGTAACTCGGCTCGTGATGAATGCTCTGAGGCGCATAACATCACATCCCAAAACGTTGCAGTTACTTCTGTCTTAGGGGCCAACCTGTGAATCATCTCAAGTTGAAAGTGTCCAGTACCCAGCACAACGATCGGCAGCTCGATAAGACTTTGTTGGTCTTCAATGTGTTGTTCTATGTGCGGGTAATCAGCTTGAATACTGCTTACCCACCATATAGTTGGGAGGCTGATGTTTAATTTGGAAATTTGTGCTAGTAAATCCTTTGCGTAAGCACCATCACCAACCAGACAATAATCCTGCATATCCAGCTCGGACATTTTTCGTATAACACGCTTTTGGTTTGCAGCAATTGCTTCACTAGCTAACATCTTAGGCTGCCCCCTGCTCAGTAAACCGATTAAAAATTTTCAGCGCATTACCAACCGCATCATCCATATTGTAATACTTATAATCAGCTAACCTACCTGCAGTGATCACGTTCTCAAACGCTTTTACCCTTTGTTTGTATTGTTCGAACCGTTCTTGGTTAGCTTGATTAAATATCGGGTAATAAGGTACGTTTTTAGTTGCATCAAACCTGTCATAATCTTGCGGATACTCTTTGACTATGGTGGTGTGAGTAGCGGGTTGATTCAGGATATGCTTAAACTCGGTAATTCGAGTATAGGCATGTTCGTTAGGGTAATTTACCGTTGTAGCTGCTTGATATTGTGCTTGGGGCAAGGTTTCAAAATCAAACTGCAAAGAGCGATAGGGTAATTCTCCATCTAGATAATCAAACAGCTCATCTAACATGCCAGTAAAGACCAACTTTCCGTTAAAAACTTGCCCATTAAAATACAAACGCTGATCATTCATATTCAATGTGACTAACTTGGTAGCATCAGTATCCAAGTGCACCGTAATATTTGGATGATTCAAAATATTAGTAATTAGCTGGGTATACCCTTCACTAGGAATAGCTTGGTACTTGTCGTGAAAGTAACGATCATCTCGAGATATCACCACAGGCACTCTAGCGGTAACGGCGGGTGAAATATCTTCTGGTGAACAGCCCCATTGTTTACTGGTGTAATTCACAAAAAACTTTTGATAGACCAACTCACCCAATTGCTGAAGTAAAACATGTGAGCTTTTACGTAATTCTAATATAGGTACCTTGCCGTCTACTCCGTACTGCTCTATTAACAGCGCTTCAATTTGTTGTGCCTGTTCTTTTGGGTATAAAGCATCTAAGGTATTTAAATTAAATGGGATGGGTACTAAGTTTCCGTCTATCGAGCCTAAAACCTTGTGCTCATAGGGTGTCCATTTTGTAAACTGACTCAGGTATTGCCACACCACTTCGTTATTGGTGTGGAATAAATGTGGCCCATAGTGATGCACAGTAACGCCATGCTCAGTTTTATAATCGTAGCAATTACCGGCAACGTGTGACCTCTGCTCTAAGACCAAGACTTTTTTATCGTGTATTTTTGCAAATCGCTCGGCCAACACAGCGCCCGAAAACCCGGCGCCTACCACTATTACGTCATATTCACTCATTTATGCTGCGTCACTTAGCAAGTTTTTGAGCCTGTTAGGGTTTTGCCTGTTTTCATAGGCGGTTTGGTGTTTATCGTTGAAAAACAACCCTGAATTTGACGCTAATTCTATGTATTTCAAAAACAAATCATTGGCATCTCTGGCCAAAAAATACAGTGCTGCGGCAAATCTATGGTGGGCGATCCCCGCTTTGATTAAATCCGGCTTTATACCAAACTGACTTGACAACTCACAAGCCAGCTCTATATCCCTTAAGGATTGTTCACGCCTGTCAAAAGAGCGGCTGGTTTGCTGGCCAAAACTGTTTTCATGGATCCGATAACGGCCCAATACCTCGGGAATAAAGTCGACATTGGCGCGCAAATAACCGGCGTTTAAAATATAGAAAGCATAATCAAAAATAATTTTACAGTCGGGTGAAACAGTATCGACAAGGTTTGCATGATTCCTAAACATCACACTACTGGCTTGCATGTAGGTGCCGTATTTAATCATATGCTCAATTGTGGAACGCGCTGGGATATATGACCAGTTATAAAAGTCTTTCGAATATAGCTTAATAGTTTTGTCCGTGACCGAATCAAACATATCGGATTCGTGATAGACCATGTGGCAATCGTCGTGTGTATCTAAATATTCGACTTGACGCTGTAACTTTGAAGGCAACGCAATATCGTCCCCATCAAGATAGGCTATATATTCGCCTTTAGCGGCTGCGAGCAAGGTGCTCGTGTTAGCCGCTAAGCCTTGATTTTCAGTCTTGTATATAGCGCTTAACTTGTTTGGAAACAAAGTTTCAAGGGTTGCTATAACTGCTTGAGTCTTATCTGTCGATGCGTCGTCACACACAATGACTTCGAAGTCAAAATCGGTCTCTTGTTCAAGCACTGAAAGTAAACATTCAGCAATAAAATTTTGCAAATTATATGCAGGAACGAGTACTGAAAGTTTCATACCAAGTTATACCTTAAACGACTATTGACGGAATTAGCTGTTAATATTTATATTTATTTTATCGGCCTTTTTAAGGGAAACTTAACTAAGCCGTACTACCCGCATCAACCGTCATGGTTGTGCCAGTGATAGCAGAGCCTTTGTCACTCAATAAAAAGCTGACCATTGCAGCGGCATCCTCAACACTGGCTAATCTACCTAAAGGGCTTCTGCGTTTAATTGACGCTAGCTTTTCACCTTGCAAATCGCCCGTCATGTCAGTTTGCATATAGCCTGGCGCCACACAATTTACGGTAATGCCTGCCTTACCCACTTCTCTAGCAAGTGATTTACTAAAGCCTTCTAAAGCAGCTTTACTTGCGGCATATACACTTAGGCCATTAAATCCTGTTTTTGCGATAATTGAAGATATATTAACAATTCGCCCCCTTCTATTAAGCAACATTGAGCGCAGCAAGTACTTACTTAACAACATGGGGGATTGCACATTCAAACGCATTAAATTATCGATTTCACCGTTTGGCATGGTCGCCAATACGCCGTCATGCCCTACGGCAGCATTATTCACCAATCCGTACGGACGGCCGAAGCGCTTGACTATTGACTTACATAGCGCCGGCAAAGCATCTAAATCGGCTAAATCTGCTTCAATAAAATGACAACGGTCAGGATATGCCTCGCTCAAACTTTGCAGTTCAGGGCTGTAGGTACGCGCAAGTGCTACCACAGACAGATCTGATGCAAGGGTATCTCGGCAAATCGCTAACCCTAAACCTCTACTCGCGCCTGTTACTACGACGTACTCAGCCATGACTATTACTCCTGCTTAATTTGCCCGTTGGGCTCATCGCTAAACTGTCAATTTGACGTAATTTTACAGGAATTTCAAAGCGTTGTAGCATCAATTTACACTGTGCGCGAACAGTTCGGCTAATATTCCCCCAGTCTTGATTGGGCTCAATAACAATATCAGCCACGACAAGGTTACCCAGTACACTATTGGGCTGACCATACACTTTTGCCTGAGACACTCCTTTAATCGACAAAATGACTGTTTCGACTTTTTCTGGCGTTACTTTATTCCCGCCAACATTGATAACGCCAGACGCCCGCCCGAGAAAAAATATTCTATCACCGTCTGATCGCACAATATCTTGGGTATCTAAATAGCCATTGTCGTCAATAAGGGCTTCGAGTTGAGCATCAAGGTCGTGAGCGGGCTTGATACGTAAATGCTGATTTTGATCAATCTTAAGATGCGCGTTAGCCACGCCTTGTTGCAACCAACTCACAGGAAAGCCAGCTATTTTGTCAGCCACCACAAATCCCACTCCCGCTTCGGTAGAGGCATATATGTGCCGAATACTAGCCTGGGAATAAAGTTCTGACAGCTTATCGAGCAAAGGTTGGTCCGCAATTTCTCCGCCCAGTGTGATGCGCTTTAGTGGCACGTGTTGTAACTGGTTTGTCATCAGCATTTGACGCCACATACTTGGAGTGGCGGATATGGCATTGACCTTGGCGTTTGCATATTGCTGCAATCTTGCTATTAGGTCGTTCGTGACGTCGTCCACCAATGTCGCCCCGCTGATGAGCACTTGCAATAGCACCTGTAACCCGGCGTATCGATAGGCTTGATAACAATTTGCCCATTTCAATTCTGAGAGCGTGTTCGAAAATTTGGTATTAAAGGTTAAGGAAGCGAGTGTATGCGCAAACCATTTAGGTTGGCCTGATGTACCCGATGAGGCTAACCACCAGCGAGTAACCAGTTCTCGTGTATCAGATTGCGCTTTCAACTTGCCTAATGTGTAAGGATCTTCTACCGCGCTTTTGTTCTGACTGAAAAGTTGCTTCGGCGGCGAGTTAATATCTATCGAGAGCTGCGAGCAGCTATTCTCAATACTTTCAACTAGCTCAGTTGAGCATAAATAGAGATCACTACACAAGCCATCAAATGCGAGTAACCCCACACAAAAAGAAGCGCTGTCGGTATAAATGAGCGCCAGAGGTTTATTTTCTAGGTACTGGTATTCAGCTCGCCAGAGCTTGGCTAGCGCCAATAACTGCTCTAATGAAAACGACTGGCTTGTATTCACAATCACAGGAGTGACAGCCTTTGTTAGTAAAAGAGACGCTAAGCTACTCATTAGTCACGTGTTTGCTCTAACCCCTGGGCGTAAATCGCAACAAACTCTGCGAAAGTCGCAGGGTATACTTTTATTGCTAACTCGGTGAAAGGATCGATGCCTAACTCTTCTTCTAATTGAGCAACTAACATTGCGTATCCTAATGAATCGAGTCCTGACTGCAGCAGTAACGTATCAGGCACTATTGGCTCGATTAATTGGCAGTCGCTTAACTCGGCAACACCACGCATAGCGCGTATAACGGTCTGTTCAATATTCACTTTTATTCCTTACTCAAGAATGTAACTTGCTGACACGCTCTTTGAATGGGTTTGGGTAGTTTAACTAATACAGCGTCTCGGTGTTGCCGCCATTTTTGCATCGCATAATAGAAATAATGGATGTCGTAATGGGTAATATCTGACTGACCGTTGCTTTGGCGCATGCCGCCACTTTCAATTTTTACTAGTTCGTACTCAAATAGCATATGTAGCTTTAAAGCCGAAGTATTAAAAGATAATACTTGTGCCTCAAGACCATTGCAGTTTATCTTTTGTTGAGCATACTCAAGTGCAGCCCACTCAAGTATTAATCCACTACCTGGTGCGCAATTTACCTCACCCAGATAACACCCCCACTGCATCACGGAATGTTGAGTATCACTAACATTCAACACACCAACAGGGCGAGAGTGTTGGCAGTAAATCCAGCATTCACGGTTGGTATCTTGCATTAAAGTTTCAAACCAATGCTGATGTTCATCCCACGCAATAAGTTTATCGTAATGCATATTTTCTCGCACTCTTTCGCTATTGCGCCAATGCCAAACAATTGGTAAATGGGATGCGTTAATCGGTACAAAACAATGCTCACTGGTAACGTCATTCATAGCAAGTTAGTCTCGTGTGGTTCATTGGGCAGCTCTGAATAAAGTGCAGTAAAAATACGATTAAACCCCGCTTGCTGACGAGCAGACAATGCATTGCTATGCATTTGGTTTAATAATTCTGGTTGATGCCACAGTGCCATCGATTTTTGTACTATTTGCTCAAGCAATAATACTTTGGCGTTCATTTCAAATGTTGGCTGCTCTTGCAGAGCATTTTCAATACTCACAAGGCACCAGCCCTGCCCTCTCGCCTGCTCACTAGCGAACAATTGATTCTTAGCCGTCACCACTAAAATTGAAGGCGTGGCACAATGTAACAGCTCAAACTGGCTAGCGCCGGCAGCCGAAATAGCTAAACGCCCCTGTTGAAATACTTCTGCTACTTGCTGGCAGTCATGAAAATATTCTATCGATAGGTGGCTGTGTTTTATAAATTTTTCTAGCTCATCAGTATGCTGATAACCACTCCCTGTAATGATAGTGATTGGAAGTCGAATAGAAGATTCAGAAAAAAGTTTCAGTAAGGGCAGAGTAAGCTGACTTGGGTCGCTACCGCCGAACATCAAAATCAAGCGGTTACGCTTATTTAGGGGGAGTGTTTGCACCTGATAAAATTCTTGTCTAAGAACACGATAGTTATCACCCGCACAGCACCATGCATTTGGAGCAAGGTCGCTATAGTTTAGTTTATCTGCCCCACTCGCCCAATTGATGATCATGGATAAATGCTCATCTTTAATACCCGCATCCAATAAATGACCATCGTCAAACATAGCCAGTTTACTGGTATTTAAATCTAGCAATTTTCGGTAACGGGAGTCAAATTGGTATCCATCTAGGATCAGCCAGTCAGCTTGCTCTTTAGTACACAGCTGCTGTAATTCGTGATGTTCATCATAACGTGAGCTAGCTGCAATAACGTGCAACTCCCCCACCCAATCACTGCGGGTTTGGCAATGCGGCAAACTATTCTGACTCACTGCAAATATCACTCTTACATTGCGACTAAGTAAACTTTGCGCTAGCGCAAGGCAACGCATCACGTGTCCTAAACCGATATCCGCTCCCGCGTCGACTCGAAATATAATACATTGCGGTTTTAGCTTACTATCTAACATGGGACCAGTTAAGTGCTGTGCCTTTCATTATGTCTTGTGTCGCCTGTTTACCTTGCAATTCTTCCCAATGCTTGGGAGCTAAACCGAAAGCTGGGCGGACTACGCGCAGATTCGTCTCAGTAAATGCCTCGCCTGCTTTAATATTTTCACTAGCATAAATTGAGCGGCGATACTGTTTGGACTTTTGTTCAACATCACTGCCCCCATATTTTACCTCGCCGAGCGCTTGCCAAGCTCGCTGTGTTTCATCCACCAGCATTTTAAATTCACTTGGCTCTAATGAAAAAGCGGCATCAACACCACCTGCACCCCTATCAAGTACGAAGTGTTTTTCAATAACAGCTGCGCCTAACGCAATCGAAGCAACTGAGACGCCAACGCCAGCAGTATGATCCGATAACCCCACCTCACAACTAAACGCATCACGCAGATGAGGGATGGTGTACAAGTTTGTATTTGACGCCTGAGCAGGATAAGTACTAGTGCATTTAAGCAGTATTATATCGTCGCAGCCCGCTGCTTTAGCTGCTACTACAGCAGCCTCTATTTCACTTAATGCTGCCATGCCAGTCGACATAATAATCGGCTTACCCATAGATGCCGTTTTACTAATAAGAGGAATATCGGTTAGCTCAAAAGAGGCAATTTTGTAGCAGGGCACTTCTAAGTCACCAAGAAAGTCGACGGCGTTAGCATCAAAGGGAGAACTAAAAGCCAGCATACCGAGCTCTTTGGCTCTATTAAACAGCACACTGTGCCACTCATACGGCGTGGCAGCTTTTGCATATAAACCGTGTAAAGAAGCACCATGCCATAAACTGTCTTTTTCTTGGATAACAAAATCGGCGGTATTGACGTCCAACGTCATGCTATCGGCGGTAAATGTTTGTAATTTTATAGCGTGGGCGCCTGACTTAGCAGCGGCTTCAACCATATCCAGAGCTAACGACAGTTGTTGATTATGGTTACCGCTCAGCTCGGCAATAATAAAAGGCGGATGCTGGTGCCCAATAGGCCTGTCACCAATGAAAATCGTGGAATGTTTATTTATCGACATAGATACGTTCTTAGCATTTATACGTTTTAACTTTTAGGTTATCGACCTTGTTCGGCAAAAATTGATTCTATGCCATCTGCTAACTCTTCAGGCGTATCGCAACAGCAAACTGATTGCTCACTTTGGGTAAAAGGACAATGCACTGGGCAACGAGCAGTTTGGTCGGTGGCGTAATCGGGCATAGTGATCAACGGAGATTCACTGGCGCTGATTAACAGTGTTAAGCAACCCACTGCCTTGCCATACCATTGTGATTCCCCCGGCTTAGTGATGACTAAATCGGCCCCGGCGACATTATTCAACGTTTCCATTAAACGTCTTTCTTTGCTTCCATTAGTCCAAACCTCGAACCCCTTGTATTCAAGTACCTCTTTCAATTCAGAAATATATGGATAAGCATATCCATCATGAGCATCTGCTAGACACAACGCTATTTTTTTCGCTGTTGTTTGTCCAGAACGTGATTCTGAAAGGGCCCACTCGGAAGAAGGTGAATTGATCTGGCGTATGCGCTCAATCGACAAACTCACATCAATATCAATGTCTTTGAAACCGCAACATTCACGCAAGTAAAACTCAGTGTAACCCGCATCAAACTGTTGAGTATTCCACCATTGACTTTGTAAACGTGTCATACCGTGAAAAGTACTTTGCATATAACGCTCAGTTGATTGAACAAAATCGGGTTGCAAAGTTTGGTCTTGGAATTGGTTGAGTAATGTTTGTACGGAGATATTGAGCATATTGCCAGCGACACTCTCACCTGCATCATGAAGAAAACGCGCCAAAAAACAAGGCATGAAAGCAGTATCGAGATTGACTATTTGCGTGTATTCATTGGAAATTATTGTTTCGGCTAAGCCCAAAAAAGCTTCGATCGCTACTAATAAATCATTAGGCCAAGCGTGGGCGGGTAAGGTTATTGTTTCAACGTTCGGGTCGACCAGATGAATAATGTCGGCGCCAGCACCAAAGGTCAGAAAATCAATGTGACTGTCAGGGAATTTAGTTTGAAAATGACGCAATGCTGCAACCCCTATTGTTGCTGTGTCTTTGACACTCAACATTCGGATAAGCAGTATTCGCTCAGCATTCGGCGAAGTCGTTTGCTGCATATTATTCCCCTATTTGTGATTGCATGTACGCTTTATACATTAACTCAGCGCGCTCCCAATCCTCAAGTGTATCAATGTCTTGTACCAAATGACGAGGTAGTACAATAGGAATACTCGTTTCACTAAATGTGGGTATCCCTTCTAAGAAGGCTTCGCTTGTGCCCCAATAGAATTGCCCAGCGTCATGATAAGCTTCCTCTAAGTCTTGCGAGCGCTTGGGGATGTCTTGTGGACTAAAAGGATATACACCACCATTTTTCATTTTTAATGCCCGCTGAATGGGGAATGGAAAACTGGTAACAGAAAACGCAAAGTGCTTAGAAACATCCGCTGTTAATCTTTTAAACCCGTCTTTTAGCGCAGTCACTTGAAGGAAGGGAGCTGTAGCATATATGCAGCAAGTATGACTTGGCGCTTCGCCCTGCTCCTGAACAAATTTTATTGCGTGCTGAACAACGGGAACTGTACCTGTGAAATCATCAGAGAGATGTTCTGGCCTCATAAATGGAACCTCAGCGCCACACTTTATCGCAATATCCGCTATGTGCTGACTGTCAGTAGAAACAATAATCTTGTCAAAGAGTTCAGAATTTCTGGCCGCTTCGATGGAGTAAGCGATTAATGGTTTACCACAGAACATCTTACTGTTCTTACCAGGAATACGTTTGCTTCCTCCTCTGGCAGGGATAATAGCGAGGTTCATTTATTAGGTTTCACTGTAAAACATCAATAAGTGTATCAATTACGTGCTGCTGCTGTGAAGCTGACATCGTCGGAAACAAAGGTAACGTAATGGCATATTTATAAAAGGCCTCAGAATAAGGAAAATCGCCTTTTTGGAAACCAAGCTTTTGATAATATGGCTGAATATGAATGGGAATGTAGTGTACGTTAACACCAATCCCCCGACTCCTAAGTGCGTCAAACACAGCTTTTCGGTCGTGTGTTGAAAGCTCAATCATAAAAAGGTGCCATGCACTGGTGGCAAGCGTTTCCTCACATGGCAATTTAATGGGCAACGGACGTAATGCTGTTAAATACATAGCCGCTTTTTCACGCCTGTGTTGAATAAACGCATCTAACTTATTTAACTGCGATAAACCCAACGCACCATGAATGTCACTCATACGGTAGTTATAACCAAGCACTTGCTGCTCGTAATACCAAGCGCCTTGTTCTTTATCCTCTAACGCTGATGGCTCTCTAGTAATGCCGTGCTTAGCGAACAAGGTTAAGCGCTCTAATAAACCTTTATCATTTGTTGTTATTGCCCCGCCCTCGGCCGAGGTAATAGATTTAACAGGGTGAAAGCTTAACACAGTCATATCACTAAACTGGCAACTGCCAACCGGCTTATCTTGATAGGTTGCACCTAAAGCGTGTGCCGCATCTTCAATAAGCGTAATATTGTGCCTGCTTGTTAGCGCAGCGATCGCTTGCATATCACAAGACACACCTGCAAAGTGGACTACGATCAAAACCTTAGGGAACTTGCTACAGTTAGCCAGTTTATTTTTAAGGCCTTCAATAGAGATGTTCCGTGTGAGCGGGTCAATGTCTACGAAATCAATGTCGGCACCACAGTAGCGAGCACAGTTGGCTGAAGCAACAAATGAGTTGGGTACTGTCCAAACTAAATCTAATGGACCCACACCAGCGGCTAGGCAAGCAACATGAAGGGCGGATGTACCGCTGTTTACAGCTAAGGTATGAGCTGCTTGGGTATAATCACACAGTGCACTTTCGAACGCAGGAACCGTGGAGCCTTGCGTTAGAAATTGATTTTGAAGTACATCGACAACAGCATCTATGTCATCTTGGTCAACCGCGTGACGTCCATATGGCAGCATGTTCAATGCTAATCCGTCGTGCTATCTAGTGTACGTAGCTCTTCCACGGATAAGAAATGAGGATTAGTGCCGGAGTGATACTCAAATTTATCTTCTACCGCTTTACCTGACTCACCGAGTTTGTTGCGCTTATAGTTAATATTTTTTTCGAAAAAAACGATGGCCGGTGTAATCACATAATGATCATCGAACTCCAATGAATGATGGGCCATCTCTTCCGGCACCATCACCTCATGCAGTTTTTCACCAGGGCGAATACCAACGAGCTCATGCTCACGGGTACCGCTCATAGATTCCACTAGGTCGAGGATGGCGACAGATGGAATTTTAGGAACAAAAATTTCTCCCCCTTGCATTCGTTGAAAGTTCTTTACCACGAATTCAACGCCCTCATCTAATGTAATCCAAAAGCGTGTCATTTCTGCATGGGTGACTGGTAAATTAGATTTACCTTGCTCCATCAAAGAGCGATAAAACGGCACTACTGAGCCACGTGAGCCAACAACATTGCCATAACGTACAACTGAGAATCTAGGCCCTTTAGCACCAGACATATTATTTGCTGCAACAAACAGCTTGTCTGAGGCGAGTTTTGTTGCTCCATACAAATTAACTGGATTGGCTGCTTTGTCAGTGGACAAAGCGATTACGCGACTTACGTTAGCTGCTATTGCCGCATCAATCACGTTTTGTGCGCCATTTATATTCGTTTTAATACATTCATTCGGATTATACTCAGCCGCTGGAACTTGCTTTAGGGCTGCTGCATGAACCACGAGATCCACTTCCCGCATGGCGGAAATCATACGTTCTTTGTCACGTACATCGCCAATAAAATAACGCATGCAGGGCGCATCAAAAACTTGCTGCATTTCAAACTGCTTTAATTCATCTCGAGAATAAATAATGAGCTTTTGCGGTTGGTAGTGTTTTAAAATAAACGAAACGAAACGCTTACCAAATGAGCCGGTACCGCCAGTAATAAGGATTGATTTATTATTAAACATTGTTGTTCATCACCGATGGGTTAGGCTTTCTTTGGTTTTATTCTAGTGTATATGACTATGAATCTTAAGGATATTCCCAAAATAGAGATAATTGAACATTCCTTTACATACACAACCCCCTCTCAGTTAACCCTAATAGTACTTTTTAACCGCCTTTCGCCCACGTATTAAACCACTCAACTGTTTTAAAGACGCATCAAAAAGCTGCTGGGCAAGCTCTACTAGCGCATCGTTAACCTTGATCTCCGCTTCACAGAATTCTGTTTTTTGAGCAGGCTCCAAGGAATCTAAATATTCTTTAATACATTTATCTCTCTGAACTGAGATTGAATGAAAGGATTTTTCATCGAGCGCTTCATCTTGGAGTAGAGATGAAAGTTTCTGATTGATACTCACCAATTCACTGGGTGTAAATGGGTGATTTAGTTCAATACTTTTCACACTACGGCTTGTCGTTTTTGGCGTTGCGCTTCATAAGCATCTTGCTTAGCGTCTTCTGGAATTTGTGACCATGCCGTTTTGATAGGCAACATTAAACCAATGACTTCATCCATAATCTGTAGATTGTTCTGCACTGTCGCATCAGTTAACCTTTGAACCATATAGTCGTAAAGTGAGAATAAATTTTCTGCCACTTCAGCGTTATTAGTCAAATCAAGCGTATCACGCAGATTAATTAAAATAGCTGTGCATCGACCAATATGCTGAGCTTTTTCAGCATACTCTTTACGCTCCATACAGCCCTTTGCATACGCCATTCTATCAAGTGCCCCTTGCATTAGCATCAAGGTCAATTTATGTGGATCTGCTTGGGCAATTTCTTGTTTTAAATTGCCTTTTTTATAGGCATTAATACCTTTTAAAGCCATCTATATTCTCCTATCCTACCTATGCAGAACCCAATGATGCCAGAAGTGCTGACCCCGTTTGGTTGAGCTGTGCAACAGTCTGATCTAAATTTAAATATTTATCACGTAGGATTTGTTCAGTCGAGGCCATCCGTAATTCGAATTGTTCTCTCTCATCCGCTAACTGATCTTTCTGGTCTTGTACGGACTTCTCTCTGGATGTCAGTAAGCCACTGTAATTTGTATACTGCTCTACGTAATCGTGCATTCGAACAGCCACACCGTTTTCGCTATCCGCAAACAATGCAGCTATATCGTCAAAGCTATCTTCCAAAGCGTCTTTTAGTCTATCTTCACCGCTGCCGAAACCAAATTTGTCTGATGAGCCTATTTCCAAGTCACCGTCTTCATTAAACTCAATACCCAACTGGAATAGCGTCCCCAGCCCTGACGACGAAACGTTAGCACTAATCATGTTTGAAAGACCTTGCTGAATTCCCCGAATCATAGAGTCACCGGCAAGAGCGCCATCTTCTTCCAAATCTGATGCGCCATAACGAGTTAATGTGGTAATTTGGGTATTCAAGGCATTAAAATTATCAACGAAGTCTCGTATTTTGCCTTCTAGTCCCTCTGCATCAAAGCCTATTTTCAAATTCGATGTCTTGGGCGTTATGCCATCATCATCTAATTCTGATAACTGAGACACGGTAAAGGAAACGTTCTCAATCACGTTTTCAAATTCCGTGGTACTGCTTTCAACCGCTATTCCATCAATAGTCGCTTTTGAATTCTGAGCACTTTTTACAGTATCTAAATAGGCAGCGGTTTCCGTTGAGTCAGTCGTAGCAACTCTGTTTAAGTCGGCAATGTTGTTATCATTAACGATCACTAAATCGTTACCTTCACCTTGAACTGATGAAGTGAATACTAATTTTGCACCGCCGGAGGCAGTGCCAGTATCAATAATACTCGAACGAACACCGAAGTTGTCGTCAGAGCTGTTAATAGCAGAACTCAATTGCTGGAGCGTCATGCCAGCTGTCACGTTGATAGAAAAGGTATCAGTGGTCGCGCCGATTTTAAATGTCAAACTGCCTGCCTGAGCACTGACCGAGTCAGACGTGCTTGAAAAGCCACCATCGACTGCATTATCCGTTTCTATTCGACTACCACTGGCTAATTGGGTGACGGCAATTGCGTAGTCTGCTTCTACCGCGCTGTTTGATGCTTCGGCCGTAAACGGTTCGATGTTCTCGCTCGGATTTTTAATCGTCGGCTCACGGCCTTTTAGGTTGGCATCGCTTCGCAGTTCATCTACGCTATCTAAAAATTCCTTCATTTTAGACTTAAGCGTACCAATACTGGATATTTCGGCATCATAAGACTCTTCTTGAGAATCAAGACGCGCCTGCTTAGGCGACCGTTCAGCCTCCAATAACTGGCTAACTAAGGCCTCAAGATCAAGACCTGAACCGACCCCTAGCGATTGAATTGACATAATTACCTCTCACCTAAAAATGATTTAGGCCCGTTTATTGAAAAACATCCCTACCGCTGAACCTACATCCATCTGCAAATCTTGAATACGCCGCGATAAATTAAGTACCTCTTCTGTGGGGATTTGTCTGATAACGTCCCCACTTTCAGAGTCTGTTACCTTGACCACTTGTTTACCGCTGTCTTCATCCACCGAGAAATTTAATTGCTTGTTTCTGGTTTGAACAAATTCGTTAACCTCTAAAAGCGCTTCGTCCAGCTCTTGCTTCGAAAGCTCACGATCCTCTTGTACTTGTTTATCGGCTGTCGAAGCAAACCCTTTAGTATCCTCACCGTTTATATCACTGGCAGATTTAACATCGAGCAAGGAAACATTCGTTTGTTTCTTAACATCCGTATTTAGAACATTTTCATTGTTAGTCAAATCAGCAACATTCCTGCCAACTTGTGAAAGATTAACTTCCATAACCCACCCCTTAAACAAAGAAGGGAACAAAGACGTAATGATGTCCAATGCTCCCTATCGAGTTTCTAACTAACCGAATTATGCAATTCAGTATAATCCACTTTTTAACGCATAAAATATAATAAACCTAGCCCAACAAACTTAAGGCAGTTTGGGGAGCTTGGTTTGCCTGACTTAAGACCGATAGTGATGCTTGTTGAATGATTTGATTACGAGTCAGTTCTGCCGTTTCAGCTGCAAAATCAGTGTCGCGAATACGTGAACGTGCGCTGGAAATATTCTCAGAAATGTTACTTAAGTTTCTAATGGTAGATTGAAAGCGATTTTGCACAGCCCCAAGATCAGCACGAACACCCCCAACGACCGAAATTGCTTCAGAAATAGCGGTTAATGCTGCGGATGCTCCATCAACGGTGGCCACATCGATGTTATCAATGCTCAGACCTGTAGCCCCGAAACCATCATTACGAGATAAATTTACTGATATATTCTGATTACCATTTGCACCTACTAAAAAGCTCGCTGAAAATGTGCCATCAAGGATGTCAGTTGTACCGAATTGCGTGTCAGTCGATATTCTGGTTATTTCAGACTTTAAGGCCGAAACTTCTTTTTGCAATGCTCCGCGATCTGCGTCTGAGTTAATTCCGTTTTGCGATTGTACTGCTAGCTGACGAATGCGCTGCAATGACGATGTAACTTCTCCTAAGGCACCTTCTGCGGTTTGCGCTAATGAGATTGCATCGTTTGCATTTCTGGCAGCTTGATCTAAACCCTGTATCTGTGTCGTTAAACGATCTGAAATCTGTAGCCCAGCTGCATCATCTGCCGCGCGATTGATGCGAAAACCTGATGATAAACGTTCAAAAGATGTATTAAGTGACGCGCCTGAATTGAACAACTGACGCTGAGCATTTAACGATGCCACGTTGGTATTAACGAATAATGCCATGATAGAACCTCCTGGAAACCTACCAATATCGCGTTGCGCATGGTAAGCCCGCCTCAAAATTCAGTAGCAATGAGCCTCCTCATTGATACCGCCTCACTAAATTATTGCTCAGCACCTCTACTTCGCAATAACACTATAAATGACCGATTAGATCACCCCTCAACTAATGTTATCGACCATAACTTCAACAACTTTAGTTTTTATTTTGATTTTTTATTCAGGCAGTTTATTTTACATAGGATAGAAATAATTTTTGGCATACAGAAAGTTGGCACGTGAGGTGCTTGTTCGAAATGGTGAAGCAATAAGAATTGAGAAACGTCAAGAACTTGGCGGGAGAATAAAAAAGGCCGGGCCAAATGACCCGACCGAATTGCTCACGTTAGGAGAACGAGCAAAAGAGTTTCTGTCCGACTAGCAGATCAGAGAATGAATACTGGCCTCTCAACCAAACTTCTACACTCTCAGTTCTGTTGGTCGGCGTTTTGCGCTAGTTGAACCACGCATCATCCCTGAATAATATCAACAACTTTCCCTAGTTGCCTACCGGGCGGCCTCTCATTTCCTACCCTCTAAGTAATATCTTAGTCATCAAACAATGATCTAACATTATTTCACGTGCAGACCTGTTACTGAACAGCAATGAGAGTTGCGTTGTTCATCTCTTGTAACGGCACTTCTTGCAACGGACTTTTTCTGCCGTTGTAATGGCAATTCCTGTAAACTGATAACCTTTCGTTGCCGCTTCCTGCCATTAAATTATAGTCGTTAACGGCTAACTCAAGTTCGGCTCCCCAGGTACATTCGCCAACCCAGTGAATATATAAACTCGGTGACACTTGTCTTATCCTTAAACGTAACGATGCTTTAAAGCATTCAGATACTTAATATATCCTCTCACCTGCAGCGTAAATACACTCATTCGCGACTTAGGTTATTCTCCTTCCACTTACAGAGGAAGTAATGTCACGATAATTACCACTTGGTGCACTTTAACGGTATGACTCATCGGCCCAATCGACACACCAACTTTCAATACTGGGCTCTATCAATCTGAGTCATTTTACCGATGGCCTAGCAAGGCTTTCATTTCAGACGCTTTTGCACAGCTACCTTGCCTACAATGAGCACTCTGTTTTATTAACAGCCTATGTTTAACAGCTACTAATCTAAAGTGTAAGTCTCGCTAATTTGGCACATAAAGTGCTTTATTTATCTTGCCAACTGGTACCCTGGTTGGCCTATTTTGTTTGTGTTACCACACGACAAAATGTATTGAGCGAAAGCTCTAGCTGACAGGCAGGTTTGATGGCCTAAACCTCAAAACCTCACTACCTCCTGGCGTCTTCCTTGTCTGTCAGCCATTTCACTTTCTTTTAAATCCCTTTGGGCATCCGACCTGCCACCCACCTGTTCACTATCATTAACCTTGCAATAGTTGCAGAGCTGATTGTGGACGCTGATTAGCTTGACCCAAAACAGTAATACTCGCCTGTTGAATAATCTGCCACCGAGTCAATTCTGCCGTTTCAACTGCAAAGTCAGTATCTCGAATACGACTGCGGGCTGCTGACACGTTTTCAGATATGTTGCTCAGATTGCGAATAGTTGATTGAAATCTATTTTGAATAGCACCGAGATCAGCACGCTTAGCATCAATAACCGATATTGCTTCTAATACAGCGACCATCGCCCTAGATGCTTGGGCTTCTGTGGCAACGGAGATAATTTCTCCTTCGAACAAACCCTCTGGCCCATATCCATTTGCTCTAGATATATTGACGCTGATTGTCTGACCCGGGTTTGCTCCCACAAGAAATGCGGATGAGAACCCACCACTTAGGATATTTACACCACCGAATTGAGAAGTAGCAGCGATTCGGCTCATTTCAAATTTGAGCGCATCGACTTCTTTTTGCAATGCCAGTCTATCTGCTGATGCATTAATCCCGTTTTGAGCCTGAACGGCTAAAACCCTGATACGTTGCAATGCGGTGGTGACTTCCCCTAACGCTCCTTCTGCGGTTTGCGCTAAAGAAATGCCATCATTGGCGTTTCGCACGGCCATGTTAAGGCCAAGAACTTGCGTCGTAAGTCGATTGGATATTTGTAATCCAGCCGCATCATCTTTGGCACTATTAATGCGAAATCCAGATGACAATCTTTCAAACGCCGTGTTTAAATTATTGTTCGACGTGAATAACTGACGAGTAGCATTCAACGACGACACATTCGTATTAACGAATAAGCTCATTTTCTTTCTCCTAACGATTTTTTAAACTTTCACCCGACTATTATTTTTATGTATCGTGATGAATACAGGACCTTGCTTTAATTATTATTGGTCTCTGTTTCTAGTGCTGGCTTATTATTTTTTTGAGTTACCTAGCGACTATGTTTAAGTTATCGAACGGACACAGAAAATCCTTTAGCGGAAAAATTAACTAAATATTTTTCTATTTTAAATTCAAACACTTACAAATAAAAATAAACGCAAAAAAAGCCGAGGGATACCCCTCGGCTTTACGCTCTGACTTTAGGAGAGAGTGAGCAGACTCTCAACTGATTGGTTCTTTTTAACCTGGTGCACTACCTCCTGGCTTCAAAGCCCCAAACAGTAGGGTCTCGAAACCTAGGTTAACTAACCAATTAACCTAGTAAAGATAAAGCTGACTGAGGACGCTGATTCGCCTGACTCAGTACAGTTAAACTTGCTTGCTGGATGATCTGGTTACGAGTCAATTCTGCAGTTTCAGATGCGAAATCGGTATCACGAATACGTGAACGAGCACCCGATACGTTTTCAGAGATGTTGGACAAGTTACGGATAGTTGATTGGAAACGGTTTTGAAGCGCACCCAAGTCCGCTCTTACGCCACCTACAGAAGAGATAGCTTCAGAGATAGCTGTCAACGCTGCAGATGCACCCTCAACGGTATCTACGTTAACGTCGTCTATATTAAGACCTGCCGCACCAAAACCATCAGTACGTGACAAGTTTACAGAGATATTCTGTCCACCATTGGCACCTACCAAGAACTTAGCCGAAAAATCTCCTTTTAGGATATCAGTAGTACCAAACTGAGAATCAGTCGAAATACGCGTGATTTCAGATTTAAGTGCTGAAACTTCTTTCTGCAAAGCTACACGGTCTGCTTCTGAGTTAATGCCGTTTTGTGATTGAACAGCAAGCTGACGAATACGTTGCAATGAAGATGTTACTTCACCTAATGCGCCTTCAGCTGTCTGCGTTAATGAAATCGCGTCGTTTGCGTTTCTAGCAGCTTGGTCAAGACCTTGTACTTGAGTAGTCAAGCGGTCAGTAATTTGTAGACCTGCGGCATCATCTGCTGCACGGTTGATTCGAAAGCCCGATGAAAGACGTTCGAAGGAAGTATTCAAGCTGTTAGCTGAATTGAATAATTGGCGTTGTGCGTTCAAAGACGACACGTTGGTATTTACGTATAAACCCATGGTTTTCTCCTACACTCTCAGTCCAGTTTTCACTGGCAACCGAAAATCATAATCGGTGGTTAAATAACACTAATTAGTATGATGATTCGTTAAATAAATCATCACTACTGGCTCTCTCAGAAATGTTATCGACGGTAGGAAAATTCTCTTTAACTAAAATTTGCCGTTTTTTTGTTAAACGGCAACGAATTGCCGCTTTGCAATTGCTAAACAATTGAGTTCCAATGGTTTTATTAAAATCGCCACGGTCAAAAATAATGCAAATAAAAAGTATTAAACGCGTGACTCGAGCACATAAACATCACGCATTTAGCGATTTATGTGAGTTTGAAGGGTCGCTTTACTGTTGTTTCAGAGTAGCAAGCAACCATGTGAGTGACGATGGTGTCATCAATGTGTTGACCCTCACTGATAATGGCCAAATAACCTATAAACGACGTATCAGCCTGCCTTCTAGTGATTTGCGTGACCCTAAGCTGAGCATAACACCCTCGGGGGAGCTGATGTTGTTAGCATACTCACGGCGAACACGTTCATCTAATTCTGTAGGTGTATTAGGAGAGCACAGCCCTGTGATTTGGGTTTCTCAAAATGGACTGAGTTGGTCCAGCCCTAGAAACGTAGGCAATAAACATTGGTGGCTTTGGCGATTGCGCTGGCACAATCAAAATGCATATGGGCTTGCATATAATCGTTCAGCCAATGCGGTACACTTTTATGGGGGTAACCCAAAGCGTAGCTTCCACCGCGACAAAACCAATGCCTTTAGTTTGCAAACGCATGACAAAGGCTACCCGAACGAAAGCGATATGTGTTTTGCAGAAGATGGCACTGCTTATGTGGTTTTACGTAGAGACAGCGATACTTATAGTGCCCAGTTTGGAATAAGTAAGTCACCTTACACACATTGGCATTGGATTGATTTAGGATTTTATTTAGGTGGGCCTAACATGCTAAAGCTCGATGAACACAATGCGCTACTAGCAGGCAGGATAATATATAAAGGCAAATTCGTGACGGCGATACTAAATCTAGAGCTAAAAAGCGCAAAAATCACCCTCCTCGTGGTTTTGCCATCAAGTGGGGACAATAGCTATCCCGGCATGGTTAAACGCAAAGACACAGTGTTCGTTAGTTATTACTCATCACACCAAGACCAACAAGCGCACATATATTTAGCTCAGATAGCGCTTTAAGCGGATAAAGCGCTGTTTGAAACTTTAAGGCTGCAACTAAATGCGAAAACTTTCAGATCAGGCCTGAACTACTGCAGCTTAACTGATGTAATCGAAAAGCGATAACCCTGTCACTTTTGCAAATGTGGCTTGGGCCGCTTGTAAAGCAGTCTCTTGTTTGCTTAGTTCTGATACTGCTTCTGCGTAGTCAACATCTTCGATATTTGCTCTAGCCGTTTTATTGGATATTTCGAGATCTAAGTTTGACGCAAATACCGATTGCGCCACATTGAGTTTCCCTCCAAGCAAAGATATTGAATCAGCGATACTGGTTAAACTGTTATCTACTCCAATCAAGGCATCGCTAATTGCCTGTTCATAATCCCCATCGGAGATATTCTCATCTCTGAGGCTGTTGTAAAAGTCATTGAGCGTCTCGGCAATATTTTTCTTTTCAGGTTTTTGCAGTGTGTAGTTCACGGTATCGCCTGCAGCGCCTTCGATCGTAAACTCTTGCCCTTGAAACTCGAAAGGCTCACCACTGGTAAATGGTTGCGTGCCCACCACAACGCCAGTACCAACATTGCTAATAGTCACTTCATCAACACCAGTAATACTTATCTGATACTCGTTATTCGCTGGGGTAACAGGGTCGTAATTTTGTTTATGAAACTGATCAAATTCACTTTGAGCACTTATTCTGGTTGAGGCCGATGTAACACCACTTGTGGAAGAAATTTGACTGTCCAACCTTGCGTACACATCTTCAAATACCGTTTGCCCAGAGTTATTCATCGCTAAAGAAAAGGTATTTGAAATGCGAATATCGTTTAACCCTTCGTCACCTTCAAAGACATACTTATTACCAGCTGCGCCGGCAGTATAGCTGAATGCAGGGGTCGAGGATTGGTAACCAGCAAAAATGTATTCACCATTCGCACTTTGGCTATTCATTGCATCAAATATTTGGTCTCGAATTTGTCCAATTTCGATGCTTATGGCGTTACGGTCATTAACGTCCAATATGCCGTTGCCCGCTTGGATCATGAGCTGTCTTGCTCTTTGAATGTTATCCGTTACGTTCCCGAGTATGGTTTCTTCTTGCTCAACACTGTTAGTCAGCAAGTTATTGTTTTTGTTGTATTGAGCAATTAAATCAATTTCTTCTGTTAAACGTATTACTTGAGCAGATCCTACAGGATCATCCGACGGTCGAAGTAATTTTTTACCCGTAGATAGCTGCTGCTGAACATCCGACAAATCATCCTGATTGTCTAGTACAGCACGAATGCTTCTATCATATAACTGACCAGTGGAAATTCGCATTATAAACCCCTCACGTGTTTCATTATCTCACCATACTCAAAATGGTGTCGAACATCTCTTGCGCAGTGTTTAACAAACGTGCTGAAGCCGCATAAGATTGCTGAAAGCGCACTAAATTGGCCGCCTCTTCATCTAAACTCACACCTGACACTGAGTCATACCAATCTTTTGATTGTAGCTTTAGCGCCTCGCCTGCTTTGACCGCAATATCCGCATTGGCTGCTTTTTGACCTATATCGCCAACAATATTGGCATACGCTTCGTGGAAACTAACCGGATCACCAGATCCCGCATTATTGAGCTGCATGCCGTTCTCATTTTGAAGATTAGCCATGATTAAGCCATTGCGGTTATCATTAAGTCCATTTTGGTTGAAACTGATAGAGAATGTATCCCCCGCTTTCGGCTCCCCTTGCAACGTAAAATCGTAACCAGGGTAATTATCAAGTGCACTAAATGCTGCGGGCCACCCTGGCGTGCCAGAAGCTTGCTCTAAAAGGTTATCCATCGATGAAATACCACTTACCGTGGTGATAACAGTGCCTGCACTATCAAGCACTTCATATTCAGTGGCAGAGTTAAACCGCACCGATGCCGGTGCACCGACTCCACCACCGGGCGCAGCGCCAGGCGCATGAATACCTCCGGCCCCGTCAAAACCCGATGAGCGTAAATCAAAAGGTGCGGTGTCCACAAAGGTATTTGTCACTGTTGTTGAAACGAGCTCTGAGCCGCCTAAATTATCTTCGCCTGCTTCAATTCTAATCGGGCTTGCTAACGCTAAGTCTTCTGGGCGTGTGGTGAACACTTCGATTTTGTCTGCCACATCTTTGGTCGGTTGCAATAAGAACTGGTCATCTACCGTGTAACCAGCGCCTTTGGAAAACTCTAACTCGATACCACCAAAAATTTCATTAAACTCGCCACTTTGTGCAGTTAACCCTGTATAACTCTGGGTAAGAGCCGTACCGTTCACATCGGTCACAGGTGAACCATCTAGGTTAAGTAATTCAACGGTGACATCTACAGTTGGCGGCACCCCCGCCGTGACTCCGTCAATGGTAACTCGGTAATCAGCGCTGGTAATTTCACTGGCACCGCCTTTTGAAATACGGCCATTAACGATAGAGGTACTATCAGCATTATCTGGATAATTAAGAGCCGTGGTGATAGGACGTGTAAAAATCTCGCCTCCCAATTGCTGGTCATAATCCATACCCGCCCGGTTTTGCGTATTCACAGCTTCGGTTACCGCTAAAGCGATTTGTCCTAGCTCTCGGCGACTGGGCTCTAGTACCTCATCACGATAGCGAAATAACCCACCAATCGTCCCTCCTAGCTCGGTTTCCGCTAAGTTTAAAGAGGTTGGTTTGCCATTACTGGTCAACTGTAACGATTTATAATTCAAATCTGCACTGTTACTCACTTCAAACACACTAAACGTGCCGTCTTGCATTACAAGTGACTCACCTGAGGTGAGGTTAATCATGATGGAGCCATCATTGTTTGAACTATTTCGGGTCTCAATCGACACCAGACTGCTTAATTCCAGCACCGCATTATCTCTTTGATTCATCAGCGCACCAGGCTCATCGTGACGATTATTAGCTTGAGCGATTCGAATAGACTCATTAAATGAGGCAATAGATTCGACTAAAGAATTTACTTTATTTAATGAGGAGGTAAACTCAAAATTAACTTCCCTCTCTTTCTCAGCCATAAAGGTGGATAATGTGCCCATTTGGCCAAGCATTGAGTCGGCATCGCCCAGCACCAATTGTCGAGCAGACATATTCGTCGGATCATCATTAGCCGTTTGCAGCGATGCAAAAAAACGGCTCATACTACTTGAAATAGAATTTGCTTCGCTGGCGAAAACATTATCTAAAACAGCCGTTTTGCTCCAATAAGCTTCATGCTCAGCAAGATTGGTGGTGTCTCGGCGCAACTGGTTCTGAGCAAACGTGTTCATTACTCGCTCAGTAGTGAATTGGCCGACACCTCCGGTTAACTCAGCTACGAAGTTTGTTCGCTCACGCACATAACCTTCGGTGTTCACATTGGCTATATTATTACCTGTGGTACTGAGTAATTGATTACTTGCCTCCACACCAGAGCGGGCGATAGAGAGCAAATCCGCCGTTCTAATCATGATTTATACTCCGCAAACTGATGTTGTTCATGGTTGATAATTATTCAGTGAACCGCTGTTTAGAACGGAAATAACTTTTTGCGCATACGTTGGGTCGGTGGCATAACCCGCTTGCTGCAATTCGTCGAAATAGCGTTTGGGATCGCCAGTATTTTGCAGCGCTTGCTTGTATCTCGGGTTTTCTTTTACAAATGACGCATAGTCTTGCATCGCATCATCGAACGAATTGTAAGCTCTAAATTCGGCTTTTTTCGGCGCTGCAAGCCCTTGTTCAAACTCAATAGTGTTCACCTTTACAGTGTCACCTTGCCAGCCATTGCCCGCTTTAATCCCAAACAAGTTGTGGGTATTGCCTTTCTCAGTGTGCATCATGTATTGTCCCCAGCCAGTTTCCACCGCGGCCTGGGCCAATAATGCTTTGGGCTCAATGCCTAGTTCTTTCGCCACTTGCTGAGCGACAGGATAAAGCGCATCCAAAAATTCGCTTTGGTCACTAAAAGCTGCATCTTTGTAACCTGCATTGGATGCTGCGGTCTGTGGCAGGCGCTGCTCCGGTAGCGCTATTTGTTGCGCTTGTTGAATGCTTTTCGCACTATGACGATTAATATCTGACAGGTTGCCATCATTTCGAATAACGCTTGAGGGTGTGAATCCATTTCCGCCTTTGCTTAACTGTTTAACGATAATGTCGGCCAAGCCGATACTGCCGTTATTCGACATATCTGTCGCTAACTGCTGATCGTGCATATCGCGATAAAATTTAACTTGTTCAGAGTTAAATGGGCTGTCTTTATCAGCCATAACATCTTGAGCTTTTCGCATAGACTTAAGCATCATCTGTACAAAAATAGCCTCGAACTGCTTCGCAGCCTCTTGCAGTGCCGCATCATCGCCGCTTTGTGCTGCTCTGCGCAGTTTGTCTAAGCCTTGAATGTCATTCGCATTGCGCGACATATCAAATTGACCTTGAAACTTTATGCTGTTGTCTATGTTATCCATCGACTATGCCTCGGCCCGGTTAATCACGCTAAATTACGACCAGCTCGCCTTGCAAGGCACCTGCCTCACTCAGCGCTTCCAGTATGGCCATTAAATCACCAGGGGCAGCACCTACTTCGTTTACCGCGCGCACTAGTTGGTCTAGCGTCACACCAGGATCAAACTTAAACATGCGAGTGTCGTCAAGATTCACATCAATAATGGACTGGTCCGTAACCACTGTATCTCCCTGCCCTAAGGGATTTGGTTGAGTCACCTGCTGATTTTCACTGATCGTCACTGTTAACCCGCCGTGTGTAATAGCAGCAGGTAACAGACGCACATCTTGACCGATCACTATGGTCCCTGTTCGGCTGTTAATAACAACTCGCGCGGGTGCCTTAGCAGGCATGAACTCAAAGTTTTCTAGCGTCGCTAGAAAGCCCACTCGTTGCCCGACATCTCGGGGCGCAGACACGCGAACCGATGCAGCATCAATTGGGGTTGCAATAACATAACCTTTATCGGGATCCGCCCCTAAACGTTGGTTGATAGTATCGGCAAGGATCTTTGCCGTTGAAAAATCGGGGGAATTTAAATTAAGTGTTAGAAAGTCATTTTGCATGAATCCGCTGGGCACAGCGCGCTCAATCAAAGCGCCATTTGCGATACGACCAACGGTGGGCGTGTTAGCGACAATTTTAGAACCGTCTGCTCCCTCGGCGCCAAAACCACTGACTACCATGCTTCCCTGAGCGACGGCATACACCTTGCCATCTAGGCCTTTCAAAAAAGTTTGAAGTAATGTACCGCCGCGCAAACTTGCTGCTTCACCAACAGAACTTACCGTTACGTCAATCGTTTGACCGGGTTTTAAAAAAGGCGGTAGTTCAGCATGAACCGCAACAGCTGCAACGTTTTTGATTTTTGGCTTCAAATTACTGTCTAAGCTGATGCCGAAGTTTGACAGCATGGTGCGAAAACTCTGCTCAGTGAAAGGACTTTGCTCACCGGTACCAGGTAAACCCACCACCAAACCGTAACCCACCAGTTGGTTGCTGCGTACACCTTGCACGCTAGCCAAGTCTTTTATCCGCTGAGCCTGCCCTACTGGAGCAATAATAATGCTCGATACCATGAGAATGAATAAAAGTAGTTTCATATACGACTCCTGCCTAAAAAGGCCAGTACTCAGAAGAAAAGAACTTGGTCAGCCAACCTTCTTTTTGCGCTGACGCAAACGTTCCTGTGCCACTATATTGAATGCGCGCGTTGGCAATTTTGGTCGATACGATTTCATTGGTTGGGCTAATATCAGCAGGACGAACTACGCCCGTTAAACGAATATATTCATTACCGTTATTTAACGTTAACCATTTTTCACCTCGAACCAATAAGTTTTGATTGGGAAAGACTTTCATCACGGTGACAGATATGTCGCCACTTAAATTATTACTCTGGTTAGCTGACGCGTCACCGGTAAATTCATTTGAGCTGTCTACGCCAAGTTGAATTGACTGAGAGCCAATATTAACGGCGTTTCCCCCCAAACCAATGATTGGGTTTACATCCAGTGCCGACTCTTTAGAAGTTGTTGTTCCTGCTGATTTAGTTGCACTGGTATTCTCTTCTAAACTTACCGTGATAATGTCGCCTACGCGGCGGGCTTTCACATCGGAATACAAGCTATTGGCCATATCAGCCTGAAAAATTGAGCCGTCTTCGGCAATTTTCTGCCGCGGCAGTTCAGCCGTAATAGGTGCATAGTAAGGGTCGTTCGGCATAATATCCGGCTCAGGCGTGCTCTGGCATGCGCTGAGTAATCCACTTAATCCAATGACATATAAGGCTTTCATAATATTAACCATTAAAGTTGTTGAATGACCTGACCTAACATCGAATCTACGGCCGAAATCACTTTAGAGTTCATCTCGTAAAGGCGCTGACTTTCGATCAAATTAACCAACTCTTCTGTCACGTTAACGTTAGATGTTTCTAGCGCTCCCTGAACAACCGTGCCTAACCCTTCAAGGCCTGGTACCCCTTGGATAGGCGCACCACTGGTAGCAGTTTCCACATAAAGGTTTTGACCAATAGGTTGTAAGCCCGTCATATTAACGAAATCAGAAAGGCTGATTTGGCCTAGCACTTGTGGGTCAGCCTGACCACGAATAGAGGCAGAGACTTCCCCGTCTTGAGAAATCGTAATCTGCTGGGCGTCTTCAGGCACAGTAATGTTGGGTTGCAGTAAAAAGCCCGCCCCAGGCGTAACAATCTGCCCTTCATCATTAAGGGTAAATTGACCATTACGTGTGTAGGCAATGCTACCGTCTGGCTGCTGTATCTCGAAAAATCCACGCCCCTGGATGGACATGTCCAGCGCATTTTCTGTGGTCAGCATATTGCCTTGCGTATGGGCTTTTTGCGTGGCGACCACTTTACTACCTGCGCCTAACATCAAACCCGACGGTAACTCAGTATCCGCTGATGAACGACCACCTGGCTGGTTAATATTTTGATAAAGCAAGTCTTCGAAAATCGCCCTGTCTTTTTTAAAACCAACGGTACTGGCATTGGCCAAGTTGTTCGAAATAACAGCCACATCAGTTTGTGCGGCGTCGAGTCCGGTTTTGCTGATCCATAATGCTGGGTGCATAGGTCACCTCCTCTTTAAAATTATCTTAAGCTTGCAAATACTAAGTCGTCTTCAATAATAATTAGACAATACGCAGCAACTGATTCGCTCTTGAATCAAGATCGCTGGCTTCTTTCATGAATTTAATTTGCATCTCGTAATGGCGCTGCAGGCTGATCATGTCGACCATTTCTTCTACAGGGTTTACATTACTGCCTTCTAACATGCCGTTGCGTATGCTGACCGTTGGATCGAACTGCGCCAATTCACCGTCTTTCTGGCGAAACAATCCATCATTCCCTCTTTCAATATTGTCTAAGGCGGGGTTTACTAATTTCAATCGCCCCACTTCTTCAAGTACGGTTTCTGGCGCCCCTTGAGGTCGTACAGAGATGGTTCCATCACCAGCGATGTTGATATTTGACAAAGGAATAGGTAAAAAAACAGGACCAAACTCTCCCAAAATTGAATTGCCAGAAGAGTCTTGAAGTTGCCCATCAGCACTGATCTGCAAACTACCGTTACGGCTATATGCTTCAGCGCCATTAGCATCTAGTACGGATAACCAACCTTCACCTTGAATAGCGACGTCTAAATTCCGCTCGGTTTGGATCATAGCCCCGCCTTCAAAGTTATTGGCAGGGTTCTCTGTCATGGAAAATACTCGGGTTGGCAGCCCTTCCCCAAATGCTGGCATACTGCGCGCCTGCTCTAACTGTGCGCGAAAGCCAGTGGTCTGCGTATTAGCGAGGTTATTTGCACGAACAGCAGTACCAAGAAGATCTTGTTTAGCACCGCTGGCTGCAATATAAAGCAATTTATCCATGACAACTTCTTGACGAAAAGTGAACTTAATAAGAACTGTGCAATTAAGATGCCATTCATCGACATTCCAGTTTGGAATAGATGAAAGTTTAAGCTGTGAAGGAGTGTATAGCGGGATTTGCTTCGATATAAAAAAGGCCACAAATTGTGGCCTTTCAGTATTAATGTATTGAATTTATTAACGAATATTCAAAATAGTCTGGTTAAGCTGGTTGTTAACCTCAAGTGCTCGAGAGTTCGCTTGGAAGTTCCGTTGAGCGATAATTAAATCGATTAGCTCGGTGGTTAAGTTTACGTTTGCTTGCTCTAGTGCGGATGAATTGATATCACCAAAGGTACCGGTAGTTGCCTCACCGGCAAGAGCTTCACCGGATAAAATACTTTCTTGCCACTGGGTATTACTTTGCTGTGTCAAACCTTGGTCATTAGCGAAACGCACTAGGGCGACACGAATGATTGGCTCAGATGTACCGTTTGAGTAGGTTGCACGTACAAGACCGTCAGCACCGATATCTATACCAGTCAACCGGCCTACCGCTAATCCATCTTGTTCAAGTGAAGTCACTTCAAATGCAGAAGCAAACTGAGTGGGTTCATCAGGGGTGGCATTACTTGGGTCAAAAGCAAAATTAGTGGTAATGGTTTGTGAAGGGTCAGAACCATTGGCTAGAATTGTTCCCCCTAACGCGACTGAGGTGATATCGCCCGTAGCACTAGTAGTGCCATCGGCATTGGCAATACTGGTAAAATCACCACCAGCGCTAAAGGTCATTCTATAGCCAGCGACCGGGGAGCCAGTGGTTTCTCCGACTACATTTGGCCCAGTAACAGGTGGAACGCCTGGAGTATCACCTTCAGTATTTAATGCAATATCATCCATATAAGTAGTAACCACCCACTCATTAGTGGCAGCTTGATCTTTCATGAAGTAATAGGTCATAACATGACTATCCCCCAATGAGTCAAACACAGTAACTGAAGTTGCAGCATTATAAGTCAGTGGATCATCAGGATTGAATAAATCTAAATCGACGGCATCATCCCCGGCGGGTAAATTCATTTTTAATGAGACTTCTGATGTAGGCTGAGGAGAGCCTGATGAGTCAGGGATACGTACAGCTTGAGTCGTACTTAATGCAACTGAAGATGAGGTGCCATCTGGGTTAACAGGGAAACCAAGCAAGTTATCGCCATTAGAGTTCACTACGAAGTTTTCTGCATCAAGCTTAAACATACCAGCACGCGTAAATGAAAATTCTCGAGAGTCAATTTCCGGGATGGTGGCAAAGAAGCCATTGCCTGTAACCGCTAAATCCAGTGAGTTATTCGTAAACTGCAAACTACCTTGAGAAAATTGCTGAGCAACTTCTTGGGTGATAACGCCGTCGCCGACCTTAGTTTTACCGCCGGCTAACAGTGATGATGCATATACATCGCCAAACTCTGCTCGGGATTCTTTAAAACCAACCGTATTCACGTTAGCAATGTTGTTTGCCGTTGTATCTAAGTCTCTTTGCGCAGCGGAAACGCCACTCAATGCAATATTAAAAGACATGTTAAGTTCTCCTGTTAACCACCAAGTTGAATGACGTCGTCGAGCTTGACGCTGACATCACCATCTAGATTTAATATGACACCTTGACTACTGCCAGCTAGGCTGACGCTATCAACGTGTCGATTGACTGCTGTAACGAGTTGCTGTGGCTCACCTGACACATTGCCTTGCGCTTTGACCACATAATTGCCGGGAGGCATAAGATTGCCAGCGGCATCTTTTCCGTCCCAATTGAATTGAATATTGCCAACAGGCTGCGTGCCAATATCAAGAGTCTTAACGATACTACCCGATTCGTTCTCAATCGTAATTTTGGTATTAAGTGTGGTGGAATCATTAATAACAACCCCGGATACACCCTGACCTTCGCTAGCCATATGTGCCACATCACCCTGCAGTAGTACCTGTTGACCTATCAGGCTAGACGCTTGTAAGGCTTGGTTTGAAGTCATGGACGTGGCGAACGTTTCGAATTTCTCGTTGAGCTGGCTGATACCGTCAGCCATAGTGAAGCTTGTCATCTGCGCCACCATCTGATCATTATCAACCGGCTTACTAGGATCTTGGTTAGCCAATTGTTCAGTCAGCAAGGAGAAAAAATCTTCTTGTGACAAATTTTGATTGCTTTCATCAGCGACAGGAACCGTTTCGGGTTGCCAATAAAGGTCACTGTTTAAGCCGTTCTTAATTAATGTATCCACGTCAATTCCTCGAAATTATTCAGTCCGCGAACGATTAGCTGCCTTGGCCTAAGCGCAGCACATTCCTAAACAAGCGTTTAGTGGTGTCCGCTACTTGAACATTTGTTTCATAAGCTTTAGACGCTGACATCATGTCTGCCATTTCTTCCACTATGTTCACATTTGGTTTATAAATGTAGCCATTTTCATCAGCCATCGGGTGACCGGGGCTGTATTCGATTTGAAGGGGAGCATCGCTCTCTACGATCCCCATTACTTGCACGCCTGCACCCGCATTCTGTTCTTGAGATGCGCGTTGCAGTTCGGCGGCAAACACCGGGTGACGAGCCTTGTAGGTTTGGTCATAGCTGCTACTAACGGAATTTGCATTTGCCACATTACTTGCCGTCGTGTTTAAGCGAACGCTTTGAGCACTCATGCCTGTACTGGCAATATCCATTACGTTAAATAAACTCATTAGTTTTGACCTCCACCGATGGCTTTTTTCATGCCTTTAATTTTACCGTTGAGAAACTCAACACTCGCTTGATAACGTAAACCATTATCTAAAAACGCATTCCGTTCGACTTGTACATCAACGTTGTTACCATCACCGGTATCAGGTTGATTATTGATGCGGAACTGCATCTCCCCTGATCCTTGCATATGGCCTTTAATATGATTTTCGTGAGTGCGGGTAAGGTTTTGATTACGACCATTTTGGGCGCTGCGCATAGCGTCTTGAAAGTTAATGTCTCGCGCCTTGTAACCTGGTGTATTGGCATTGGCCAAGTTGCCAGCCAGCACTTCCATACGTTCAGTACGTACTTGAACTGCCTTGTGGGTGAATCCCATTAACTTATCTAAACTGATTGCCATTCGCTTTACTCCTCATTCGTCAGGAGTAAAGCAATAGCTATGCCACAAAAGAATTGACAGTACGAGGATAGATAGCTAACAAATTGAAATTGTTAACTTTTTTTAACGTAATACAAACCGCTACCACTACGGTTCATAACAAAATCAGTGGAAATACCCGACATTGACTCCGATGCGCCAACAAAAAGAACACCTTGTGGTTGCAGGCAAGCGGCAATTTTTTGCAGTATCGACGCTTTGGCATTTGCCGAGAAGTAAATCAGCACATTGCGGCAAAATACAATGTCGTATCGTGTGACGCTTGAGAAGGGAGTCTGTAAATTGATGGGCCTAAACGTGACCAAACTGCGAACACTTTGCTTTAAAACGCTACTATTACCACTTACACATGCGTCAAAAAACCGCCCACGACGTTCATCTGACAATCCCCTAGAGAGCGATAAATTATCGTATTGTGCTGCTTTTGCTAGGGTTAACATATCACTTGAAATATCGGTTGCAACGATATCTATACCCGCCGAAAACGCGTTTGGATACCTAGCTTGATATTCACGCACAGCCATAGCGATTGAATAAGCTTCTTGTCCAGACGAGCAAGCGGCACTCCAAATTTTAATCGGTTTACCTGTCTTTGATAATGACGGAAATAGGGTGTTTTGCAGCGTATCAAAGGGGTAACCATCGCGGAACCACAGTGTTTCATTTGTGGTCATGGCATTAATCACTGCATTTATTAATGCCACATCGTGATTGGCGATGGTACGCTTGATCAGTTCCGATAGGGATTTTTGCTTAAATTTTGCAACTAATGGTAACAACCGACTGTTTACCAAATATTGCTTATTGTCCCCCAACACGATGCCACATCGATTCTCCAAATAGCGGCAAAATAAACTGTATTCGTGTGCATCAAGTGTATTACTGGTCAATCGCTTTCCTTGACTGTTATTTGTTATCAAACCATTTTTGCACTGAGGTCACCAGTTCGTCAGGATGAAACTTAGCGATAAAATCATCAGCTCCAACCTTTTGCACCATCGCTTGGTTAAACACTCCGCTTAGAGATGTATGCAATACAACATGTAAATCTTGTAAAGCTGGATCGTTTTTGATCTCAGCAGTTAGGGTATAGCCGTCCATTTCCGGCATTTCAATATCAGAGACTAATATACCCACCTTATCTGTTATGTTGCCCGTTTCCTTAGCCAGCTCTTTTAAACGATTCAAAGCTTCTAAACCGTTTTTAGCCATTTCAATTTCTAACCCTAGTGTGGACAGGGCTTTTTTGACCTGATTTCTCGCTACAGAAGAATCATCAGCAATAAAAATAATCTTCTCACGTTTGTTTTCAACCGAAATACTCGATACTTCATCGCTCACGTCAGTACTGATAGGTGAAATTTCATTTAGAATTTTCTCAACGTCCAAGATCTCAATTAACTCTTCTTCGAACTCTGTCACCGCAGTCAAGTAACTCGCTCGGCCACTACCTTTGGGCGGCGGCATGATCGCCTCCCAATTGGTATTGATGATGCGCTCTACTGCACCGACCAAAAAACCCTGCACAGAGCTATTGTATTCAGCAATAACGACAAAAGCAGAATTTAAGTCAATGATTGGCTTGCCACCAGTGGCCATGCTCATATCAATGACTGATATTGTTTGCCCTCGAATGTGCGCAATGCCGCGCACGTAGGAATTTAATTTTGGAATAGAGGTTAATTTGGGGCATTGCAGTACTTCTCGTACTTTAAACACATTAATACCAAATTTCTGCCGCCCATTTAATCTGAATAGCAATAACTCTAAGCGATTTTGCCCAACCAATTGGGTTCGCTGGTTAACTGAATTCATTATTTCAGACATGTAAAACTCCATAAAAAATAAAAATCGGCGTAATAGTTGCTTTCAACCTTATATCGCGGCAAGTACTTCGCTTATTATGCAAAATCGTCTATTTTTTGACGCTATGCACAATCTGTATTTGCCTAAGCATAGACAAATTGGTCTCAAGTGAAAATGAATTATAACGTTATTTATAAGGTGTTTGCCGCCATTACCCTACTGCCGTTCATTAATACTGCAGGCTTTGCGAGTACAAATACCCATCAAGCACGTTCAGCACAACTGATTGAAGGGGCTGAACAGTATGTATCATCTCAAATCAGTTCATCGGCTAATACAAGGCTTAACATTAGCACTGCCGACATCGATCAAAGAGTAAACTTGCCATTGTGCCCCACTCCGATTGTGTACAGTGCCAGTTTGGAATCGCTCCAACAGAGCAATGTAGCGGTGAAAGCGCTTTGCAGTTCAACAAATTGGTACATGTATTTAATGGTCAATGTGAAACAAATGCAGCCGGTGGTGGTTATTTCTAACGCTGTCAGCCCTGGCACAATATTGAATCAAAGTAATATTGAGCTGATCAACATGAACCGTGCACTTCTTAGACGCACTACTTTTTCAAATGTGGATGATGTGATGGGTGCACGCATCAAACGCCGCGTTAGACCCGGGCAACCTATTACACCTAATAATTTATGTTTCGTGTGTAAGGGTGATACAATTATTATCAACGCTTCAAATTCCATGATGCAAGTTAAAGCAACGGGCGTAGCTATGCAAGATGGCAATATTGGTGACACCATAAGCGTGACTAATAGCCGCTCGAAAAAGCAAATAAATGCGCGCGTTGCGAGTACCAGTGAAGTCGTTGTAGGCATATAAACCAAAACAGCGATGCAGCGAATATTAAGAACGCAAATAATGCAAAAATTGTGTAAGTCATCCTAAAGATATGCCCTGGGCTGCCGATACAATATTTGAGGAAAGTTTAATAAGGTCAGGTAGTCACTATGTCTATTAACAACATTAACAACATTAACAACAATGGTCAAAAGCAAGTTATTGATAACCAAAAAGTTAATCAACAACAAACGCAAAACCAACAAGCGAATGAAGCTGCTGCAAAGAGCACGTCTTCGCAACCTGTGCGTCAAGATTCTGTTTCGTTGACACAATCTGCACAGCAATTAGCCCAAGTGCAGAAGAAAAGCGCCGAAGCGCCAGTTAATCAGGAAAAAGTTGATCGTCTAAAGAAAGCGATTCAAAGTGGTGAATACAGTGTAAATCCTGATAGTTTAGCGAAAAACATTGCATTACAAGAATCAGAAATATTTGGCAGAAACTAATATCGGCAGCATAATGATTGCCTACTAAAAAAAGGCAAAAAGAATGTCAGAATTAATAAAAGAAATAACGAGACAGTTCGACCATCTAGAAAACCTCATTCAAGTGCTTGACTCTGAGCTGCATCTCATTAGCACCAGAGATGCCGAAGCCCTCATCAATCTACTCAAGAAAAAAGAAGACTTGCTCACTCATATTCAACAGCAAGACGACGCTATCAGTCGATCTTTTGATGCTACCTCAGAAGAAGAACGAACTGGCCAAGAAATTACAACCATGTTTGAGCGCGCAAAACAGCTAGTATCGGAATGTGAATATCGCACAAAAATAAACCAAACAGCAGTTGAACAAGGTCAACTCAGACTAGAGCATTTACGCACATTGCTGCTCGAGTCTCGCGCCAAAGAATCAATGACCTATGATAAGAGTGGTAAAGCCCGGGGTGGCAAAAGTGGTAGAGGGATTAGCGCTTAAGTTGTAACCCATTCAGTTGAGTGCTTTTATTGGCTTCATAAGCGCAGCTCTTTTTATAAACTATTTCAATGACGATTTTCATACGTTCTTTTCAACTACAGTGTTTTAACAGCCATGTAAAAACGAAGAGTCAGACTCTGATATAGCTATTTTGTAATCAAATAATTCACTTTAAAATGTTCACATCAAACATTCATTCACGGCAACCTATTGCCGCCTAGCAAACTTAAGTAGCCCGTCGCACCTTAGTGCTAACCTTACGACTTCTAATAGTAATGTACATCCTTTACTCGTTTAGGCCGCGCAGTTGAAAGGTAAATGTCATACACACGTTTAAAGTCTAACTCTAGTTCTGTTGCATACAGATCGTCACCTACCGGATAGCTTTTAATAACGCGAGCACCGCGAATAACGCCTTGAACTGAGCTCGACAAACGCTCATCTGATAACAAAAAATTTGATAACGTTTGGCTGCCGTCAACTTTTTGGCCATATACTTGCTCTGTGAGCTCGCGATACGCATCAAGTTTCGAGGCCTTGATCGCCATTAACATCTTTGTAGAGTCTGAATTGCCACGTTGTCCTTTAATTGGCGCATAACCAATGGCTGATAGCACTGGGTAATCTTGCGGCTCTACCACTTCCCATTCAACTTGTTTATCAAGGACTGATGAGCAGCCAACAAGCACTAGGCTCAAACCCAATAAAGTCATACTTAATATTTTCATAATCATTCCAGTGATAACGGACCTGCACCTTTAATCAAGTGCTTTTATGACCATTCATAGTTGTAACTTGATAACTAGTAACAATAGCTAGCAAGAACCGCACCTATATTTGAAAATGTAACACCAATAGGAGGTAGCCGGTAATACTATTCCAATGAATTAGTTTAGGTACGAAAAATGCTTCATTCGAACATATTGGGAAAATTGACAGTTTTTTATTCTATTTCGTCATTTTTCAAAGAGTAAAAGCACAACCTTAGTCATCATCACAAGCGAGCCACACTATGCCAAAGCCAGGCGACATGCTAACCACCTTATTAACCTGGGTTTTCTTGGTACTCATTTCGATGCCAATACCAACCAATGCGGCGTGGTTCGAAGCGACGGGTCAAGCAGTTATCAATAACGGCAATAAGGCCTTAGCTAAAAAGCAAGCCACTCAAGAGGCCGTCAAACAGGCATTGATGTTCGCGGGCGCGTCCATTACCAGTGTGCAGGCAATGTCGAATGGCTTACTGGAAAATGACCGGTTCGAAATACGCAGTGGCGGTGAAGTCAATGACTTAACTTTGATCAGTGAAACTTACCATGATGATTATGTGACCGTCGTCATTCGCGCAGACATCTTTGCCCAAAGAACACAGTGTGATGCGGCACAGTATAAAAAGCGTTTAGTCAGTACTTGGTTCCCTATTCGAGACCGACAGCAAGGTATCACTGGTGGGTTAACAGGATTTGGCCAAACAGTCAGTGAGCGCTTTGAACAACAGTTTAACCAGACCAGTCGTTTCGCCCGCATGACTCAGCGCCAACCTTACTATTTATCACCGCAAAGCCGTGACATAGAAAGCGACATCATCACGCTGGCTCGCCAAACTGATAATCAATATGTGCTGATTGGTGAAATCACCGAGTTCTCTGTAGAACGCTCGTCACGTAATGCATTGCTATTTTGGCAAGATGCCCCGTTGTCTAGGAATTTTCGTTTAGAACTCTCCTTATACGACGGCAACAACGCTAATTTGCTCAAGCAAGAACGCTTAGCTATTAACACGCCGTGGGAATTTGAACTACACCAACAAGTCAGTCCATCCAGTCAGCTGTTATGGCAGTCGCAGTTTGGCCAAGCTGTGACCGCAATAATCACCGAACAAGCATCATTAATAGATGAAGCCTTAGACTGTCTACCTACTTACGCTCGAGTTTTACAGGTCAATAGCGAGCAACTCACCGTCAACATTGGCAAACAAGACGGTGTACAGATTGGTGACGAGTTAACCCTTTTCAAACACACCCAATTTGTGGATGCCATCGGTAACCTGCATCAACAATTACGGCTTCATCCAAATCAAGTTAAAGTGATGCAAGTGTACAATGAAACCGCTGTGTTAACGTCGACCTCAAGCGTCCCATTGGCTAACATTCAACCAAACGATTTTGTGGCACGTCAGTAGCGCTTTCATTATGAGTAGTGCTGGGCAATAATAGCAGCGCTTGAACGGCGTCCCCGTAGTTTAATGGATAAAACGAGCCCCTCCTAAGGGCTAGATCTTGGTTCGATTCCAGGTGGGGATACCAAGTTAGTTTTAGATTGAATCACTTCTTGTCGCCAAGGTTTATTACAATAACTCCCCCCTAGTTACCAAGCCGTTTATTTTATACCTAGATTATATTTACTTAGAGACCCTATTTTTACTGGATATATGCCCATGGGCATGTTTTGAGAAACTGAACTAGTTTTGTGTGAATCGAAAATAGATGGATAGAGAGCGAACAGAATACCTAGTTCAAATATGCTCAGGGGCTTGTGTCCCTGAGCATGACGTTTATGCGTCTTGTTCTCTAGCGTGACGCACGAGATTTGTCATCCAAGAACCTCCTGAGCACCAGTTTTCATCAGATGCTTCCGCTGATGCCACGGCAACGACATATGGCCCATCGTTCCAAAATGCAAACATAGGCCCACCCGAGTTACCGGGTGTTAAATCCGCGTGGGTACTCATCGATCTACCAGGGCCGAGATCATACCAAGGCTCATCAAGTTTCTTATCCCTTTGGTAAGTTGGTCGCATGGTGCCGCCTATGCTTCCAGGATAACCAATGTTGAACCAGTAGGGTTCGCCATCCCATGAGCTGTTGTACGTCCGAGTCCCCATCCAACCAAATAAATCACCGATTCTGTCATTCGTTACTAGCACGGCATAATCTTCATCAACCTCAAACCAACTAACGGTACGACCGGTAATTTTGGTGTAAAACCAAACTCTTGATATAGATGTGCTAGCCCTAAGAGAGCCGGCAGACCTATGTACTTCAACCGTGCCTGCACCATTTGAACTCCAATCAACTACGTGACTTGCAGTTAACACATGCCGAGGACCAACAATAACTCCAGACCCACTCCCAGATGACGTAACGACTTTACAAATGGTTCCCCACGTATAACTCGTATCATTGTATATCCTGCGGTCCTCTGCGTTAAAAACAGTCAATGGCTTTAAGTCTTTACCGTTGAGAGTTACTCGCGCGGGCTTAGCTAGCTTTGCTTTACAAGGTTTTGGGCTGGTGCCGAACCACTTAGGTATCATTGGGATGGTGGGTTTACTGTCAACATCTTGGATACTTTTATGCTCAACGCTCTTCAGTTTGTAGCTCTTTAACTCAGGCAAGAGCATCGATTGCAGCTCCTTGGGAATTTTACCTTTCGAACTTCTAGCAAAAAATTTAGCCACTTGATCGTAGGCCAAGGGGGATTCAACATCTTTTTCATTTCCATTAGTCATTAGAATTTCCTTTTAAAATTAAATAATGTTTATCAGTAATCTCTACTAAATGATCACCACTATGAGCATAGTCGCTGCTCAATATCGACGCGAGTCAAATGGAATTTTTTTACCTTAAATGGGAAGGCAGTGGATTGAGAATTACGCTCTTAATAAGCTAAATTTTTCTCGATATTGGAAATTCGCCCCTAGGCACGCCGAGTCAAAATCTTGCAACATATCTAAAGACATCATAAATGGAATCGACGCTGACTTTCTCATTTTGAAAGAAACAACACCCATTGACGTAAAGCTTAGATAAGTGTTTTTTACCGCAAGTATTATCGCGTCTGCCGAAGGGGCAAGAAATTAGAGTATGTTTCGTAATGATTTCATTATTCACAAAATCATCACGAAACAGGGTAAATCCACTTCATTACCCCGCATAAGCAATACATTTCTACACCAGTGAAATTATCACGACATATTTCACTAACCGCTCATACTTAATACTGTTCACCCCGCCTATAAGTTATTGATAATAGTTTGCATTACCCTTTCTCTTTACATATTATCTCGACGTTTTTAGCATGCTTGACACACAATCAACACAAAAGTAACGGATACCTAAACTAAAATGAAAAGAACGCTACTCGCTACCGCTATCGCAACCACAATGTTTACCGCAGTTGCACAAGAAACGCCTAACAGTAGAGCCATTGAAACCGTCACTATTTACGGCAATCAACTTAAAGCACAGGAAGCAACAGGCGCGGCACAGTACATTGGTGAGCAAGACTTGGAGAAGTTCGCCTATACAGATATTCAACGCATTATTAGGCAAGCGCCGGGTGTGTCTTTACAAGTAGAAGACGGTTACGGCTTACGCCCAAACATCAGTATCCGCGGTGTAGCGACTGAGCGAAGTGGTCGTATTACGTTGTTAGAAGACAACGTTTTGATTGCTCCAGCCCCCTACTCTGCCCCTTCTGCGTACTACTTTCCCACAGCTGGGAGAATGAGCGCTTTTGAAGTGGTTAAAGGCCCTGCGGCGATTACCCAAGGGCCTTATACTATAGGCGGGGCAATCAATATGATTTCAACACCTATCCCAAGCACCCAAAGTGGACAAGTCACATTGGAAGCAGGTCAAGATGCAACCTATCGCGCCCACGCCACGATAGGCGGTCAGAATAATAATGGCTTCGGTTATTTACTTGAAGCGCACCAATGGCAATCCGATGGTTTTCAAGACATTGACCGCAGCAGCAATGACACAGGTTTAGATGTGACCGATGTCACCATGAAACTTGCCTACGCGCCAAGAGATTCACGTCATAGCGTAGAGCTTAAACTGCAATACACAGATCAAGATTCAGAGCAAAGCTACTTAGGTTTGACGGATGCTGACTTTGCTAACAACGCACAGCGTCGCTATGGTTTATCAGCTCTAGACAACATCAGCACAGAACATACACAAGTGATGTTAAATTATGCGTTTGAAATTAATAAAGACTTACACTTCACGACTGTTGCTTATAACAATACCCACGAACGTGATTGGTTTAAAACCGAAGGGATTGACTTAGATGGTAGCGAAAACGCCCAGGACTTCTCACGTACCAGTTGGTCCGATGTAGTTAACGCTATCAATAGCAATGAAGCAATTGGTGATACTAGTGTCGCGATGCTTCAAGGCATTTTAGATGGCAGCGTAAATACTGAAGTCGGCAGCATTCAATTGCGCTCTAACAGTCGAGAGTATTATTCACGTGGTATTCAATTTGGTTTGAACTGGAACAAGCAACTCGGTGAAGCCAAGCATCATATTGAGATGGGTGTGCGCCTACACGAGGATGAAGAGGACCGCCTACAGCGTAACAGTACCTACCAGCAAGTAGACGGCCAATTGTTATTAAGTGATTTAGGGGAGCTTGGCAACGCGGGCAATCGCGTACAGGATGCAGATGCATTAGCTCTGCACGTTTACGATCGCATAGAGCTCGGTGATTGGGTATTCACCCCAGGTTTACGCTTTGAAGATATCAGCCAAAGCCGCACTCGCTACACAAATGGCGCTGAGCGAGTATTTCGTGACGACAGAGAAAACGACACCACGGTATTATTACCAGGTTTAGGCGTGTTGTATAAAGTGGATAGCAACCTAAACTTGATTGCTGGTGCTCATAAAGGGTTCACTGCACCAAGTAACTCCCCTGGCGCGAAAGAAGAAGAAGCGGTTAACTATGAACTTGGCTTTCGCTACAACAATAACGCTTTGAACGCAGAGTTAGTCTACTTTTTAAGCGATTACGACAACATCGTAGGAGTGTGTACTGCATCTTCTGGCAGTAATTGTGAAATAGGTGACGCGTTTAATGGGGATGCTGCCACAGTGCAAGGCATTGAATTCTTACTCAAAACCGAGTTAGGCCAAGTTAACGGCGTGCGCATTCCATTCAATCTAACCTACAGCTACATCGACAGTGAATTTGATACGGACATTTCAGGCACTGACTTTTTTGGAGACGTTAGTGCTGGCGACAGTATTCCTTATATTCCAGAAAACCAAGGCCAAATAACCATAGGGTTAGAAGGCGATAAATGGACAACCTACTTGAACGCCGTGTATGTAGACGGTGTTTGTACCCGTGCTTCCTGCGGCGGTTTCGAGGTGACAGATAGTTCATTCATTCTTGACCTATCTGGCTCGTATAACGTAAGTAGCGACTTACGTGTTTTTGCTCGTATCGAAAACCTAACCGACCAAGAAGATATTGTTAGCCGTCAGCCTTATGGTGCTCGCCCCAACAAATCGCGTACAGCCTCTGTAGGCGTCACTTACAGCTTTTAATCTGAATTTGTAGTAACGTAGTTAATCAACATACGTTATATCGCACATCGCCTTACATTTGGAGTCAACCAAATCTAAGGCGATGTTTTATTCTCACTGCTAGAGTTTTCTGACGTCAACGGTCTCTCACACACTTCAAATACCTCACTTACTTTCCTTTTGAGCGTGCAAATTAACCTAATCCTAATTCCATTAAATAATGGCTGAGTGGTTAATTATTTATTGGAATTGGCATAACTGCATCGTCCTTTGTCTTAAGAATAGGTTGCTAACCATGTCATTGAGCCTAAATTTTCGTTAAATCAAGGTCATAATCGATACTGACTTGGTAATTTATCTTGAATCAACGTTATAATCGAGCCAGTTGTAATTCGCTAGAGGATGTATACGAGTTTATGTCGAACGATAATAGTAAAGATGAAATGCCCTCCATGGTTTTGGATAAAGACGATGTGGAATCTTATCGTCGTAATCGTGGCCCTGCGCCATCGAAAAAGGAAAAATCATCCCCCACTGCTACACCCAATAAAGCGCCAAAAGCGAAAGGCTCTGGCCCTTCTTGGTTAGCGTTAACCTTTATTATTATTATTTTAGGTGCGGGCATTGGTTATACGGCCTACACCATTGAGCAACAAAAGCTAGTGATCATTGAAGCGCAAAAGCGCATTGGCGATTTAGAAAACCGGCTTTCCGCCACCGGTGAAGAGATGGACCAATCAGCAGTCGCTTTGCAAGTAAAAGTGGGTGAGCTGAGTAAAAAAACGCAAGATTTGTGGGAACAAATGGATAAGCTTTGGGCTTCTGCTTGGCGCAGAAACCAGTCTGAAATCAAAGATCTCGAAGCTAGTATGAAATCTCAGAAATCAGTCCTTGAACAGAGCATCAGTGCCGTAAAAGGTGAAACAGACGTGAACGCTACAACGGTAGGCCTATTGCAAGAACAGTTAGACAGCACTAACAATACGGCTAATCGCTTAGCAGAGCTATTAAACAAAGTAGAGCAAACCGGCATAGATACTGATCAGCAAGTGACGAGTTTGCGTGAAAAATTAATGTCCACTGCATTAGCCAGTAATGGTTTAACTGGTCGTATAGCTGAGCTAGAAAAATGGCGAAAAAATGCTGAGCAGCAATTGAAGGCCAGTAATCAACCTGCTGCAACAACCCCGTAGTACTTAACAATCGCTGTAAAATAGCGCCTGAAATGTATTCATGTTTACAGACATTAAAAAAGGAGACCTAGGTCTCCTTTTTTAATTGAATTGTTATCTTATCTACTCAACGAAATGACTAATCTACAAACCCTTCATTGGCTTTCACCGTTAACGGATGATAACCAGGTTTAGCTTCTGCGAAGGCTTTTTGCGCCAATACTTTACCTTTAGGCGTTTGCGACAATGCCTTGTAAATCGGCTTCACCAGCTTGTTACGACCAATACTCACTAAATAACTGTGCACCCGAGGTAGCGCGGGTTCATACCAGTTTTCCACGGCCATTAACAACCAGCTATGGGCAATCTCATTGTTCTTACTTTGGGTTAAATCAAATACCGCATCCAATTCAGCTAACTGATCTTGGCTAAGCGTTTCGGGCATGTTATTCAAGAAATACAACCACTGATGAACAACCCAATCTTTTGCGTCAATATCTTTGGCTTTTAACTCGCCATTGAGCCACTGATTGCGGGCGTCATCGACAATTTTAAACGCATTTGAATGCGGCACTGGTGCGCCTTGCGGGATCCCCGGTTGGAATATCCATTGATGAATACGCTCTGATGACAATTTATCAGCATAGTCGTTTAACAAAGTATCGTTCAAATAAGCCATGAACTGATCAGTGGTGATACTTTGAAACGCGAAATGCTCGAAATAATTTAGTAAAAATTGATCAAAATTATCTCGTCCGACTTTTTGCTCTAACTCCCTTAAAAACAGCGCTCCTTTTTCATAAGGAATATTACTAAACACCGCATCAGGATCTCGACCTCGAAGATCGATAGCAAGTATTTCATCATCTGCAGGTAAGCTATCGATATCGGCTTGTAAGTCTTGGCGACCTAATACTGCTTCCATGTTATATCTATTATCACCATACACCATTTGCATGATGCGGTAAGTTAAATACGTGGTGAATCCTTCGTTTAACCATAGGTCACGCCAGGTCGCATTTGTTACGGTATTGCCAGACCACGAATGTGCTAATTCATGTGCAATCAATGACACTAAGCTTTTATCACCTGCAATCACCGTTGGCGTAATAAACGACAAGCGGGGATTTTCCATACCACCAAACGGGAAGGATGGCGGCAATATTAATAAGTCGTAACGATCCCATCGATAAGGCCCGTACGTCTTTTCGGTCACTTCAAGCATAGATTCCGTGTCGGCAAATTCGTCGGCTGCTGCATCAAGTAAGGCTGGCTCCGCATATACACCGGTGCGCTTACCCATAGGCTTAAATTTTAAATCCCCCACCGCTAACGCTATCAAATAGGCTGGGATTGGCTGGGGCATATTGAACTCGTAGACACCATCACGAACCGTGTCAGGGTCGTTCGAAGCGCTCATCACAGCTAGCAGTTCTTTTGGTGTATGCACAGTGGCGTTGTAGGTAACACGCACCTGAGGTGAGTCTTGTAATGGCATAAAGCTACGCGCATGAATCGCTTGAGACTGCGTAAATAAGAACGGATGCTGCTTACCTGCTGTTTGCGCTGGTGTTAACCATTGTACACCTGATGCTTGCGGCGACGTTTGATATGAAACAGTGACTTTATCGGCACCTTCAGGCACGGTGATAGACAAAGGAGCGCCTAAAAAAGAATCTTCTTTACCCAAAGAATAAGGAATCGGCATGCCGTTTGCCGTTACCCCTTTAATAGTCAAATCACGTGTATCAAGTACTAACGTGTTATTGCCTTCCTGCATACGTTTTACCGTTAACTGCACATCCCCTGAGATAACTTTTTTGTCAAAGTTAACATCCAAATCTAATGCTAGGTGCGTCACACTGATTTGCTCTGGGTTTGAAAATGAATGGTAGTCTTTACCTGACTCAATATTCACTGCGACGTTAGTCAGAGTATCTGAAGAGGCTGTATGATTGGTTTGGTTAGAGCTGCCTTGTCCGGCACATCCGCTTAATGCAAAAATGGCAGATATGGTTGTCGCTAAAATGGCTGACTTCATTGTTGTTCCTGATGGTGAGTCCACGATAAATTGTTGCATATACCGAAGCCAAACAGAACCGTTAACCCACAGCTGACCCGTCAGTATTTTGTAAATTGAAATTTCTTTGTTTACCCTTATATAGATAATGGCCAAACGCATAACCGAATGGAGAGCAGTATGTCATTTGACGAAGAATGCTTAGAAGATGATTTTTTATCGGCGATGAGTGACGTCACACCATTAGGTCCAGATGACAGAGTCAGCACAACCCAAGCTGAGAAAACCCTTGCCCAACAATTAAGGCGTAAGGCATTAGAGCAACAACTGAATCGTGCGAACAATTTTTTATCCTCTGAAATTACCCAGTTAGTGGCGCCAGATGACATGCTCGGCTTTAAGCAAGACGGTGTGCAAGAGGGAGTGTATAAAAATTTACGTTTGGGTAAATACCCAATTGATGATGTGTTGAATCTGCACACTGGCAGTTTCGAAAAGTCTCGACAATTGTTGTTTGATGCCATCATGGTAAATCAAGCTAAAGGCGTGCGGTGTATGCTCATTAAGCATGGGCGTGGTGAACAAAGCAAACCCATAGTAGCTTACTTAAAGAGTGCCGTTAATCATTGGCTGCTGCAATTACCCCAAGTTATTGCCTTTCACAGCGCACAAATTCACCACGGGGGAAGCGCGTCTGTGTATGCATTACTGAAGAAAAGCGAACAGCAAAAAGACCTTAACAGAGAATTACATCGTAAAAAATAGCCGCTGTTAAAGCATATTCAAGCGTAAGATGTATGCATGAAAGAGGTACGTTATCTGGCTGATCAATAACGTTCAACACAGTTGATCAAGCACAACAAAGTGGCAAAGCTGAAAACGCTCAGTCCCTTTATTTCTCCGCAAGTACTGCTGGGGCGCTTACATAATGCGGTATTGCATTCGTCGACACGGGTTGTGATTTTGCTGAAGCGCTAAATATAGCGGCAACAATGAGAAATACGACAGTTGCTAACACGCCTGCCAAACCAAAACCTTTAGATGAACGATTCATATCAGTCTCTTATTATTTTATGGGGTACTTGCATCCTGCCCTAAAATCTTAACATCCTTTTCACAAGCAGAATTGCAAAGTTCTGTCAAGAAACGAACGAATAATAATCAGCTTTTGCTCAGGTTACAAGTTTTTATTAAGTAAAATCAGTAAATTGAAAGAATAAAAAAAATTTCTCTCTCGGGAACTTTTTGTTTATTTTTTAAACATTGATTGTTTTTTGCGACAGAGAAACTAAACAAAAGTCGTAAACCTCTAATACTAAAAAAGAAATTCAAAAAAGCCCCAAATTCGGGGCTTTCTTTATAGGGTGTAATATTTACCTAAGGACTTCTTCGCCTGACTTACCCCAAATAAACACGGGCGTTTCTAAACATTCGCATCCACGGGCTATCTTCTTGCCAATCGTCCGGGTGCCAAGAGTTTGCCACCGTTCTAAACACACGTTCAGGGTGCGGCATCATGATGGTTGCGCGGCCATCCCTTGAAGTTAAACCTGAAAGTCCTGCAGGAGAGCCATTCGGGTTTGCCGGATATTGCTCAGTAATCTTGCCGTAGTTATCAACGTATCGCAGGGCAACAGTATTGCTATTTAGCGCAGCTTCCAAGCCCGAAGGTTGAGCAAATTCAGCACGCCCTTCACCATGGGATACCGCAATTGGCATTTTTGAACCTTGCATGTCTTTGAAGAATATCGACGGGGAGTCTTGCACTTCAAGCATAGCAACACGGGCTTCAAAACGCTCAGATTGATTGGTCACGAAATGCGGCCAAAGTTCAGCCCCAGGTATTAGCGACTTAAGATTCGATAACATCTGACAGCCGTTACACACACCAAGGCTAAAAGTTTCGTTACGCTCGAAGAACGCTGAGAATTCATCACGCGCCATGGCGTTGAACAAAATAGACTTCGCCCAACCTTCCCCAGCACCTAATACATCACCATAAGAAAAACCACCACAGGCCACTAAGCCTTGGAATTCACTAAGTGACACCCGACCGGCGAGTATGTCACTCATGTGCACATCCACTGAAGCAAAGCCTGCGCGGTCAAATGCAGCAGCCATTTCAACATGTGAGTTCACGCCCTGTTCGCGCAATATCGCCATTTTAGGGGCGGTACCTTTTGCGATATACGGCGCCGCAACATCTTCATTCACATCGAAAGAAAGTACAGCGTGCAAACCTGGGTTATTCAGGTCGTTTTTGCTCGCCAGTTCTTGCTCTGCGCATTCTGGGTTGTCACGCAAACGCTGCATATGATGCGTAGTTTGCGCCCATGCATTACGATACACCCCGCGACTATTTTGCAGCACAGGCTTACCTTCGCGAGAAAAACGAATTTGATCATCATCTGATAACGTTCCAATGACATGGCTCACGTCCGATAAGCCATTGGCAGCTAATACTGCTTCTACCTGGTTTAGTTTATCTGCATCGAACTGAATAACCGCGCCTAACTCTTCATTAAACAAGGCGCTAGCATTGTCACCGGCTAATGCATCTAGCTTAACATCCAAGCCAGTATTACCGGCGAACGCCATTTCCACTACGGTAGTAAACAAGCCGCCGTCAGAACGGTCATGATAAGCATGCAATGCTTTTTCGTTCACCAACTGTTGCATCGCTAAAAAGAAGCCTTTGAGCAACTCTGGGGAATCTACATCTGGCGTTTTATCGCCCAACTGTTGATATACCTGTGCTAAACAGGATGCCCCCATGCGATTTTGACCTGCGCCCAAATCGATTAACATCAGGCGCGTATCGCCTTTTGTTGTCAATTCTGGGGTCAAGGTTTTACGCACATCCTTCACCGCACCAAAAGCGGTGATCACCAATGACATGGGCGAAGTAACAGCCTTATCGCCTTGTGCATCTTGCCACTGGGTCTTCATAGACATAGAGTCTTTGCCCACTGGAATAGTCAATCCTAGGGCTGGGCATAACTCTTCACCAACCGCTTTGACCGCTTCGTAAAGGCCCGCATCTTCCCCTGGGTGACCAGCTGCAGCCATCCAGTTAGCTGATAATTTAATACGTTTTAAGTCGCCGATATCGGCAGCTGCAATGTTAGTCAAGGCTTCGCCTACAGCTAATCGCGCAGATGCACCATAGTTTAATAACGCAGCTGGTGTGCGCTCGCCTAAAGACATCGCCTCACCCTGATATGAATCAAAAGCCGCAGCAGTGACGGCTACATCGGCCACAGGGATTTGCCAGGGGCCTACCATTTGGTCACGATTTACCAAGCCCGTTACCGAGCGATCGCCTATGGTGATCAAAAAGGTTTTCTCAGCAACCGCGGGCAAATGTAACAGACGCAGTGCGGCTTCATCTAAATCGATATTGCTAACATCAAAAGCACTGCCAGTCAGTGCTTTTGATTGTACATCACGATGCATTTTAGGCGCTTTACCGAGTAAGACATCAAGGGGCATATCAATCGGTTTATTATTGAAATGGCTATCATCCAAGGTCAAATGGCGGGCTTGTGTCGCTTCACCGACCACAGCAAACGGCGCACGTTCACGGGCACAAATATCGGTAAAGGTGGCTAAATTTTCTGGGGCCACAGACATTACATAACGTTCTTGCGACTCGTTACACCAGACCTCTAATGGGGTCATCCCGGGTTCGTCGTTCGGTACATTACGTAATGAGAAGTTAGCGCCTCGGCCACCGTCGTTAACCAGTTCTGGGAAAGCATTGGATAAACCACCAGCGCCCACATCGTGGATAAACTGGATTGGATTGTTTTCGCCTAGTTGCCAACATTTGTCGATCACTTCCTGACAACGTCGCTCCATTTCAGGGTTGTCACGTTGTACCGAAGCAAAGTCTAAATCTTCGTTAGATTCGCCAGATGCCATTGACGATGCCGCACCGCCGCCTAAACCAATGTTCATGGCCGGGCCGCCCAGGGCGATAAGCTTGGCCCCAACGGTTATTTCACCTTTTTGAGTATGTTGCTTACGAATATTACCTAAACCACCCGCCAACATGATGGGTTTGTGATAACCGCGCACTTCTTCGCCATTAAAGCTGGTCACTTGTTGCTCGTAGGTGCGGAAATAGCCAAGAATATTCGGGCGACCAAACTCGTTGTTAAAGGCTGCCCCGCCCAGTGGGCCATTTAGCATAATATCGAAGGCCGTTACGATGCGCTCAGGCTTACCATAATCGTTCTCCCAAGGTTGCTCAAACCCTGGAATACGTAAGTTAGATACAGAAAACCCGACTAAACCTGCTTTAGGTTTAGAGCCGCGACCTGTAGCACCTTCATCTCGAATTTCACCACCCGAGCCTGTTGCCGCACCACTGAAAGGGGCAATAGCGGTTGGGTGGTTGTGGGTTTCAACTTTCATCAGAATATCGATGTCTTCATGGTGATAGCGATACTGATTACTGTCTGCTTGAGGGAAGAAACGCCCTGCGAAACTACCTTCCATTACAGCGGCATTGTCTGCGTACGCCGAATGCACATAGTCTGGGCACTTTTCGTAGGTATTCTTAATCATTTTAAACAATGATTTAGGCTGCGCTTGCCCATCGATTGTCCAATCAGCGTTAAAAATTTTATGGCGACAATGCTCTGAGTTTGCTTGAGCAAACATGTAAAGTTCGATGTCGTTAGGGTTACGTCCCAACTTTTCGAAACTGCTAACCAAATAATCTACTTCATCGTCGGCTAAGGCTAAGCCCAGTCGCACATTGGCACTGACTAACTCTTCACGGCCGCCGCCTAACACATCGATAGTCGTTAACGGCTTCGGTGCTTCGTGCTTAAACAATATACTCGCGTCTTGTAAATCGCCGACCACGCTTTGGGTCATGCGATCATGCAGTACATTCTTTAACTGAATAAGTTGAGTGTCATTTAGTGGGTCAGCATCTACGTAAAATGCGCAGCCTCGCTCTAAACGCTCAACCTGAGTAAGACCACAATTGTGCGCGATATCGGTGGCTTTTGATGACCAAGGGGAAATCGTTCCTGCTCGCGGTATTACCAATAACAGCAGCCCTTTATGCTTTTTCTCTTGAATTTTGGGGCCGTAAGTCAGAAGTTTATCCAATACCTGCTGGTCGTTCGCTTCTAGCGGCGCACTGACTTGAGCAAAATGCACAAATTCAGCAAACAAAGCGTGAACAGGTAAGTTGAGGGCCTCAATTGACTGCATGAGTTTTTTAGTACGAAATTCAGAAAGGGCTGGAGCGCCGCGAAGGACAAGCATAAAGGTAATCACCAAGTTGCAGGGCTCACCCACTTTCGTGATGGCAAACCGATTTTCGGGAAAATTTTAAGCGCAGGATTATATACTGATTTTTGAGTAATTGATAAGCGATTAACCCCTTGAATAAAGACTTTTATTAAATGATAAATATCTGGATGAATTCATCACTTTTGGTCACAATATCAATCGATGTTTTTTTAAGGGGTGTGGTATTTCTTTTCGTTGTTCTTTTCACCATTTTTTTTATCAACCTTTTCGTTACGGTTTCCTGCTTGCTGTTTCACTGATACTCAACGCGTGCGATGAACCTAAAAAGCAAGATAGCTTGCAACACGTGCTCGACACGGGCGTATTACGTGTGGGTACGATTTACGGCTTAACGACCTATTACAATGGCCCCAATGGACCAGAGGGGTTTGAATATGAGTTAGCAGCCGGTTTTGCAGAGTACCTCGGGGTAAAACTAGAAATATTTCCTTATTACACAGTCAATGAGCTTTTCCCTCAACTCGATAATGGCCATTTAGATGTGATTGCGGCAGGCATTAACGTCAGCCCAGAACGTTACGCTCAATATCGCTTTGGCCCTGCTTATCAAAATGTCAGCCAGAAATTAGTTTTCAAGCAAGGGGATGTGCGCCCACGAGAGTTAGACGATCTAACCGGTGATTTCATGGTTGTTGCTGGTAGTGGCCACAGTGAAACCTTACGCAATTTTAAAGGGCAGCACCCAGAATTAAGCTGGCAAGAAACCAACGATAAAGATTCAGAAGAACTGCTTGAAGCAGTGTTGGCGGACGAGCTGGACTACACAGTGGTCGATTCAAACATTTTGGCTTTGATGCGCCGCCGTTATCCTGAACTGAGTATTGGTTTTTCTTTGAGTCAATCACAAGGCATTGCTTGGGCCACCAGCCAAAAAAGCGATGACGCGTTGCGTGCCGCTCTGATTGAATATTTTGGGAAGATTCATCAAAACGGTACCCTCGCCGCATTAGAGGACAAGCATTTCGGCCATGTTCGCCAGTTTAACTACGTAGATACCCGGGATTTCATTCGCTCTGCCGCTAAAAAGCTTCCCCGATATCAACCCTTATTTGAGCGTTATGCCGATGATTTAGACTGGCGTTTGTTAGCCGCTTTGAGCTACCAAGAGAGCCACTGGAACCCCAAAGCAAAATCAGTCACAGGTGTTAGAGGCTTGATGATGCTCACCTTGAATACAGCGAAAGACTTGGGAGTGACGTCACGCCTCGATCCTGAACAAAGTATTCGCGGTGGCTCTGAATATCTATCAACCTTACTTACCCGCATTCCAGACCGAATTCCACACCCTGATAGATTATGGTTTGCGCTGGCGGCCTATAACATAGGCTTGGGGCACTTAGAAGATGCTCGCGTATTAACCGAGCGCCAAGGAGGCAACCCAGATATGTGGGTTGATGTGAAAAAACGCCTCCCCCAATTAAGACAAAAGCGCTATTACAAGACCACGCGATACGGATATGCTAGAGGAAACGAAGCCGTTATTTATGTGGATAATATTCGTCGCTACTATGACACCCTCGTTTGGCTTAATGAACAGCAACCGGAGCTTCTGCCTACTGAACCTGATGAGACTGAGCTTGATGAGACAGAGCTAGACGGCGATACAGTCGATGAAACAGCAATAGAAGTCCTGAAAGATGATGATAACTTAACGCCGGTAGAAGAGTCGAACGAGCAGACCGAGGGTGGACAGACTGAAGCAGAAACGATAGAAACAACTGACGAAGCAAAAAATGAAAACGCTGATACAGAAGGCGCTGAGAACGTTGAAGACTCTGATAACGCTGATGACGCTGACGGCTCTAATATTGCTGAAGGCTTTATTAACGCTGAAGGCTCGGACAACACAGAAAATAACCTATAATGTTTAGCTTCTCGCTAGCCTCGTTAAGTACTTGGAACGCTTTTATCGACTAAATCTGAGCTTTACCCTTCTTAAGTACACTTTATTTTACAACATTACATCCACTATTTTTAGCTGTCATTTTTCATTCACAATCAACTGTTAGATTATGTTTTAGTGAACATAAATACTCTTTCGGGTGTCTATTATTAGTCAGAAAAGATCTGATTGGGTACTTTGGCAGTAGAACTACAGCGTAAAAAGTTCATTTACTGAAACATGAACATTCAACGTTGCGACCTTACAAACAAAGAATGTTAAGCATCATTAGTGACAGAAATATTGCATGTTGAAATACGAGCACACTAGCAATATTGGTATGAAGAAAAAAATATAAGAGAAAAGACGAAAGGAAAAAAGAATGAAAAAAAGAGCCACCATCAATAATCGTAGTCGTGTTGCAAATACCAGCCGACGTCGTCAATTATTAAAGCGTGTACACAGCAAAGTCATCAGCCGCCGTCAGCAGTATCAAATGACAGAATTGACTGAAGAATGGGCAACTGCGATAGCTAACTAAGCCTTTTTTTGCTTGTTGGCTTTAATTTGCGCACGGCGCTGACGAAAAAAAGCCGATATTGTTTCACCGCACTCCTCACCTAAAACACCACCTTGTACCTCTACTTGATGGTTTAAACGCGTATCGTTAAGCACATCCATGATACTACCGGCGGCGCCCGTCTTCGCATCATAAGCACCAAACACTACACGCTTAATGCGACTGTGAACTAATAAACCCGCACACATAGTGCATGGCTCTAACGTCACGTATAAGGTGGTATCTATTAATCTATAGTTTTTTACATTGATGCCAGCTTGTCTTATCGCTAGCATCTCAGCGTGAGCTGATGGGTCGTTGAGCGTGATAGACTGATTCCAACCTTCCCCAACGATTTGCTGATCTTTAACCAACACTGCCCCTACGGGGATCTCTCCTGCCTGTGCTGCTTTACTTGCAAGGCTTAACGCGTGACGCATCCAAAGTTGATCTTGTTCTAAACTCATCTTACTCTTAAATTTATTGTATGCAAGGACATGAAGTTGGTGAAATAGATTAAATATTTCGTCAAATTAACCAATCAAGACACTAATGAAACTCTCTATAAACTGCTAAACAATTGATAATATTAGATTTTTAATTCTGGTCAGCGAATTGCTTAGTACTATATAAATATGGATACTATTTTAACACATAGATTTGAGGAATAGACATGAACATCACCGCCGTTGCGATCGTTGCTATAGTTTGTTGGGCCATTGTTGAACTAACCAATGGAACAAAAACCAAGAAAAAAAATAAAGCCGCACTCGAACAAGATGCTGAATTAGCGAAGCAAGTGTCCGATTTAAAAGAGCGCATCGAAACATTAGAAAAAATTGTAACCGATGAAAAATACGACTTACACCGTCAGTTCGATGATCTAAAGAAAGACAGAGTTGCCTGAGATCCAAAAAAAAACCCAGCGAAAAAGGGCCACCTCTTATTGAGTTGGCTCCTTTTTGTTGTCGAGTTGTTTATCCTGAGCCTATTTGTGAGTAATAGGCACCGCATACATAGACAACACTTTGCGTTTAATTTCTGCGGACTCTTCACTTAAGCGAGAAGATAAATGTAATTTGGCTTCATCGACTTCGGCTGGAGTAAACGAACCGTCACTCTCAATGTTAACTTCTCCCAACAACTCAACAGCCGCATCAGCGCTTGCAAAACGTTGGTAATTTTGTTTTATCTGGCTATCGATTTGCTCTGCTACGGCTTTAGCACTGTCAAATTCAGCATCTAGAAGCTTACCAAATGCCACATGCACATTACCTTTAAAACCCACTATTCCATCGACTATGCTGCGAATATCTTCGCTATCCGCCTTATCGTAACTTCCCTCTACTTCTGTGGTGTGTAATTCTTTTGCTTTACTTAAATCACAAGGATCGAATTCATAAGAGATAGAGACAGGTACAATCCGCAAGCTGCGAACATAATCTGCTAAAGGTTGCTCTTTAGGTTTATTCAAACTGAGCATAGAGATAATAGCGGGATTCGTTGCATCCACACCATCCTTTGCGCGTCCTTCCCTTTGGGCAATCCAAATATGTTGCGCATCATTTTTTAACGTATGAAAAATATATTCGCTGAGCAACTTAGCATCGGCCAGCTTTTGTCGCCTGTCTTTGGCGCTGCGATGTACGATAAAGCATTTATTCAAGCGGATTAAGTCTGCTACCCAATCTTGCTTAAGTAGATTATCCCCTACGGCAATTCGAACCGTGTCTTGTCCGCTTAAATGCAGTGACCAATTGACGAAGGCAGGATCTAAAGCGATATCACGGTGATTACTAACAAAAATACACGGTTGGCTTAGATCCAGCGCTTCAAGACCAGATACGCTGAAACTGTCCGTCGTTTGCTCGATCATGCGCTCCATATAGGGTTCGACCAACACTTGAAAGTCGCGAAGACTTTTAATGCTGCTGCGCCGCTTAGACAAATACAACCGAGTCACCGCTCTTAATAGCGGATAACAAAAGCGCGGCCAGGTAGAAAACCGAAAGGCAACTAAACTGTCCATGAGTTGCCGATTACGGATTAGTCGCTCCAGTACCTGGGGCAAATCGCAATCGTTAAATGGACGAATTGAGTCAAACTTTTCATTCATGAAGGAAAACTACTTACGGATAATAAATGGGCCAGCATTTTGCCTGCGAACAAGCAAATCAGCAAACCTAATTTGGTTAATATCAGCAGCAATACCGCTGCTCCTACCTGTTGTTATACCCTACAACTGACAGTGTATTACGCCTGAAGTTCGCGACAAATAATGTCCACTTCCCCATTTTGGGTGGTAATGTAAGTCGAGTCGCCAGTAATCGTGAACGACATATCACTGGTACGAGAAATTAACTTAGCCAGCGCTTGAATGTCTTTCCAAGGGAATTGATATACTTGCACAGGTAACGCCGAAAAGCTCGATTGACTCTGTTGCCACCAAGTATCAGATTTACTATTGAAACTATACACTTTGGTATTTTTGGCCATGCGACTGGCTTTTTTGATCCGCTCCTGGGCAGGCTCCCCTACATCAATCCATAAATGTAATTGATCGTCTAGACCGCGCAACCAAATGTCCGGCTCCTCAACGGAGCTAAGCCCCTTGGTAAAGCTCAACAACTCATCGGCGTTTAGGCAGTATGCAAGTACCCTGGCCATCATGCGTTCCACGGTTTCTGATGGATGCTGCGCAACAGTTAAATTAAGCGCAGTGTAATAGTCGCGATTAAGATCAGACAAAGAGATTTTGAATTTATAGATCGTTGGCTTTAACGCCATAATGGTTACTCAAAGTAAGATATTGAATACAAAATAAAAAAGGCCAGAGATACTGGCCTTATTCACAAGAAAAACTATTCCCACTCAATAGTAGCTGGCGGTTTGCCAGAAATGTCATACACCACTCGCGAAATACCATCTATTTCGTTGATGATACGGTTCGATACTTTACCTAAAAATTCGTAAGGTAAATGGGCCCAATGCGCGGTCATAAAATCAATCGTCTCTACTGCACGCAATGAAACAACCCAATCGTATTTACGTGCATCACCCATGACGCCTACTGACTTAACGGGCAAGAAAACCGTAAAGGCTTGACTCACTTTATTGTACAAGTCGTGCTTGTGTAACTCATCAATAAAGATGGCATCAGCGCGGCGCAACAGGTCACAATATTCTTTTTTCACTTCACCTAAAACCCGAACGCCTAAACCCGGCCCTGGGAATGGGTGGCGATACAACATGTCATAAGGCAAACCCAGCTCTAAACCAATTTTGCGCACTTCGTCTTTAAACAATTCACGCAAAGGCTCAACTAAGCCCATAGCCATATCGTCAGGTAAACCACCAACGTTGTGGTGCGATTTAATTACGTGAGCTTTACCGGTAGCAGAGCCAGCTGACTCGATAACATCTGGGTAAATCGTGCCTTGTGCTAACCACTTAGCATTTTTGAGTTTCTTTGATTCTTCATCAAACACTTCAACAAATACGCGGCCTATGATCTTGCGTTTTGCTTCAGGCTCATCCGTACCGGCCAATGCAGATAAAAAGCGCTTTTCTGCATCAATTTTGATGATATTAAGTCCAAAATGATCACCGAACATGTCCATAACTTGTTGGCCTTCGTTTAAACGTAATAAGCCGTTATCTACAAATACACAGGTCAGGTTTTTACCAATCGCGCGGTGCAACAACATCGCTACGACAGACGAATCAACACCACCAGACAACCCTAAAATAACTTCGTCATCACCGATTTGCTTCTTCATGCGCGCAACTGCATCCTCGATGATTGCACCAGGTGTCCAAAGTTTTTCGCACTGACAAATATCTAATACGAAATGCGACAACATACGCTGACCTTGGCGAGTGTGCGTTACTTCAGGGTGAAACTGTACACCGTAGAATTGTTTTTCGGGGTGTACGATCGCGGCAAATGGGCAACTATCGGTCTTCGCTGCTGTGATAAACCCGTCCGGTACAGCCGCCACTTTATCACCGTGACTCATCCATACATCAAGCAACGCGTTACCATTGGGGCTAACATGATCCTCGATGTTATTCAGTAATGCCATTTGCTCAACCACTTCCACTTGAGCATAACCGAACTCTCGCATATCTGAGCCTAACACGGCACCGCCTAACTGTTCGGCCATGGTTTGCATGCCGTAGCAAATACCAAATACGGGGACACCCGCATCAAATACATATTGCGGCGCACGCGGCGAGTCTTTTGCATGAACAGATTCAGGTCCACCAGATAAAATAATACCGTTTGGATTAAATTCACGAATTTGCTCTTCGGTCACATCCCATGCCCATAATTCACAGTACACACCTATTTCGCGCACTCTACGTGCGATAAGTTGAGTGTACTGAGAGCCGAAGTCGAGAATGAGTATGCGTTGGTCGTGAATGTTTGTTGTCATCTTGGTACTCGTGTTATTAGCGCAGTGGCGATAAAAAAAGGCTGGTTAAAACCAGCCCGGTAGTCAGTTTAAATTATTAACCTAAGCGGTAGTTTGGCGCTTCTTTGGTAATGCTTACATCGTGTACATGAGACTCACCCATGCCGGCCGCCGTCACTTTAACGAACATTGCTTTGGTGCGCATGTCGTCAATGGTGGCTGACCCCGTTAATCCCATTGCTGAGCGCAAGCCGCCCATTTGTTGGTGAATAATGGTTGAGATAGGGCCTTTATAAGCGACACGACCTTCAATGCCCTCTGGTACCAATTTTTCAGCACTGTTGCTGTCTTGGAAGTAACGATCCGACGAACCATTGTTTTGATCCATCGCTCCAAGTGAGCCCATACCTCGGTACGATTTGTAATAACGACCTTGATATAATTCTACTTCCCCCGGCGCTTCTTCGGTACCGGCTAGCATACTGCCTACCATTACCGAGCTAGCACCTGCAGCGATTGCCTTAGCAATGTCACCAGAGAAACGAATACCACCATCGGCGATAACCGGTACATCAGTGTCTTTAAGCGCTTCAACGGCGTCAGAAACCGCAGTAATTTGCGGTACACCACAACCAGTAACAATACGCGTAGTACAAATAGAGCCTGGGCCGATACCCACTTTCACAGCATCAACACCCGCATCGGCTAGGGCTTTCGCACCTGCACCTGTGGCTACGTTACCTGCAATTAATTGTAAGTCAGGGAAGTCAGCACGGACTTTTTTCACCCGATCAATAACTCCCTGGGAATGACCATGCGAAGTATCAATCAGCAATACGTCAACGCCAGCTTCAACCAACAATTTAATGCGCTCATCAGTACCTGCACCAACGCTCACGGCAGCGCCTACACGTAAACGGCCCAATTCGTCTTTACAAGCGTTAGGCTTACTTTCCGCTTTTTGGAAATCTTTAACCGTAATCAAACCGGTTAAGCGAAAAGCGTCATCAACCACTAAGATTTTTTCGATGCGGTGTTCGTGCATTAGCTCAAGCACTTGGTCTGAATCAGCCCCCTCTTTTACCGTTACCAAATCTTCTTTGCGAGTCATCACTGACGAAATGGGTTGATCTAAGCGATTTTCAAAACGTAAATCGCGTCCAGTAACGATACCTACCAAGGCGTTGTCTTTATCCACAACAGGGAAACCAGAAAAGCCATGGTGCTTACTTAGTGTGTTAATTTCACCTATGGTGGCGTTTGGCGAGACGGTAACAGGGTCTGATACCACACCACTTTCGTATTTTTTCACCATACGAACATGATCGGCTTGAGTTTCAGCTGGCATATTTTTATGAATAAAGCCGATGCCGCCTTCTTGCGCTAGGGCAATAGCAAGCCGTGCTTCGGATACAGTATCCATAGCAGCTGAAATAAGTGGGATATTTAGCGTCACACCGCGGGTTAATTTGGTTTTCAAATCAGCGGTATGGGGGAGAACGGTTGAGTGCCCGGGCACTAACAACACATCATCAAACGTAAGAGCTTCTTTAGCGATCCGTAACATGCAACAACACCTGTTAAATGGGTTTTTATTGCGGCGCAATTGTAGCGGCTTTACCTTATCAGGTAAACTCCAATCCTGTTATTTATTTAAGATTTTGTGCCTTATGTTTAGTGTGTCACCCGCAAACCGAAATATCTTCACCGTAAGTAAGCTAAATCATCTCGCTCGCTCGGTTTTAGAATCTGAAATAGGCCAAGTTTGGCTGAGCGCTGAAATATCAAATTTCGTTGCTGCCAGTTCAGGACATTGGTATTTCACCCTAAAAGACAACCGCGCTCAAATTAAAAGCGCGATGTTCAAAGGTGCTAATCGAAAAGTCATGACTCGCCCGAAAGAAGGCGACAAAGTATTGGTACGGGCGAATTTGAGCATTTATGAGCCAAGAGGAGATTATCAGCTGATAGTTGAGCACCTTGAACCAGAGGGTGAAGGTCAACTTAAGCGCCAGTTCGAAGCGCTAAAACAGGCTCTTTCTGCACAAGGCTTATTTGCCAATGAGAACAAGCAACCATTACCTAACAGCATTAGCCGAATTGGTGTAGTCACATCTGCGACGGGCGCTGCGCTGCACGATATTCTAACGGTGTTAAAACGTCGTAACCCAGCTGTCGAAGTCATTATTTATCCTACCCAAGTACAAGGTGCTAACGCCAGTAGGCAAATTTGCCGGGCGATAGAAATCGCCAACCGGCGAAATGAAGTAGACATACTTGTCGTCGGGCGCGGCGGCGGCTCATTGGAAGACCTATGGTGCTTTAATGAAGAAAATGTAGCTTGGGCTATTCATTACAGTGTGCTGCCCATTGTGAGCGCTGTGGGCCACGAAGTGGATATCACCATTGCTGACTTTGTGGCTGATTTACGCGCCCCTACCCCATCGGCAGCAGCGGAATTAGTCAGTCAGTCACAAATTGAAATGCTAAGCGCATTGACGTCTAAACGTGACAGGTTATACAAAAATACCCGTACATTGCTCAAGGAACTACAATATCAGCAGCAGTCGCTAACACAAGAACTCAATACTTATCACCCTAAAAATCAACTTCGCCAACACATGCAACGGGTCGATAACCAGCTAACCGCTATCACCCATAATATGACAACTCGATTAATGCGCGCCAAGCAAACCTGCGATAGCCGTATCAGCAAGCTGTCACAGTTTTCGCCCATGGCATTATTGAAAGAACAACAGAACACCCACAGCTTGTTGTCACAGCGATTAACCCAAGCGTGGCGCCGTGGCGTAGAGCAACGTCATTTAAAGCTCGCTAATGCCAGCCACCTTCTTGACACCGTCAGTCCTTTATCAACTTTAGCAAGGGGATACAGCATCACCTTTAAAGACGATAACGTAGTAAAAAGCCAAAAAGATTTAGTAAGGGGCGATGTGATCACCAATCGGTTTGCTGATGGTGAAACCAAAAGTACGGTGAATTAATACCAATTCCATTAAGTAATTGCCCTCTCAGAATTCATCCTGCGGGTTTTGGACAAGGCGTCGGTGTACAGGAATGGTTGTTCCCTTTCAAATACCGAGAACGCAGTGCAGAACCCGCAGGCGTATTCCCTCCGGGCGAATTTTAAAGGGACTTCCTCTGCGTTGCTCGAACTCGAAAGAGAACCACTATTACTTCATTCAAGCGCCTTGATTAAGTCCCTTTAAATTTTCGCTGAGTGGCTAATTATTTAATGGAGTTGGTATAACCCGTGTTGGCAGTGAGCCTATAAAAACAAAAAAGCCCGTTAATCTTCGTCAATCGATTAAGGGGCTTTTTGCTTTACTAAACATGCTTAACAAGACAGGTAGCTAAGACTTGTTGTCTATTATGCTTACTTATTATTTTTGTGCATCCGCATCAACATTTTACGTTTACGGCGCTGGGAGTCTGTCATGGTATTGGTGTTACTTTCGAATGGGTTTGCGCCTTCGCGGAATTCCACTTTAATTGGTGTACCCATGACTTTTAATGATTTACGAAAGTAGTTCATCATATAGCGCTTGTATGAATCTGGTAAGTCTTTCACCTGATTTCCGTGAATAACAATAATCGGTGGGTTATACCCCCCCGCATGGGCATACTTCATTTTCACACGACGACCGCGCACAACAGGCGGCTGGTGATCAGCCTGAGCCATGTCCATGATACGTGTCAGCATTGAGGTATTAATACGCTTCGTGGCGCTGTTATACGCTTCTTGAACCGATTCAAATAAATGCCCAACATTGGTACCGTTCAGAGCTGAAATATAATGCAATCGGGCAAAGTCGATAAAGCCTAAACGTCTATCAAGTTCACGTTTAATTTCATCTTTAACGTCTTTTGCTAGGCCATCCCACTTGTTCACTGCGACCACCAATGAACGCCCAGAATTAAGCACAAATCCCAACAAACTCAGATCTTGATCTGTCACTCCCTCTTGGGCATCTATCACTAAAAGCACAACGTTTGCTTCTTCAATCGCTTGTAACGTTTTAACAATAGAGAACTTCTCAACGGCCTCTGAAATACTGCGGCGACGGCGCACACCTGCCGTATCGATCAGTACATATTCGCGACCGTCTCGCTCCATAGGAATGAAAATACTGTCACGGGTTGTGCCTGGTTGGTCATACACCACCACGCGCTCTTCCCCTAAGATACGATTGGTCAGTGTGGATTTACCTACGTTTGGTTTCCCCACAATTGCCAATTTAATCGGCGATGCCAGTAACTTTTCCAGTTGCTTTTCAGCGTCGATTTCTTCATCGGCTTCTTCATCTTCTGGTACTTGCATATCAGGAAATTGTTCTGATAACGGCATTAAAGTATGAGTTAATAACTGCGTGACACCGCGACCGTGGGCTGCAGCTATCTGATTAACATCCCCTAAGCCTAACGCAAAGAAGTCGGCACTTTCACTGTCACCGTCAATTCCATCGACTTTATTGGCCACTACGTAAACAGATTTATTCTGTTTACGTAGGTGGTCGGCAATGCCCTGATCTGCAGCCGTTAAACCCGCGCGGGCATCGACTAAAAATAAAACAACATCAGCTTCATCAATGGCCATTAATGATTGGTTGGCCATCGCCATATCAATGCCTTGCTCATCACCGCTGATACCACCGGTATCTACTACGATGAACTGTAAGCCTTCATAGTTAGCCTGACCGTACTTACGATCTCGGGTTAATCCAGGAAAATCCGCAACTAACGCATCGCGCGTACGCGTTAAGCGGTTAAACAACGTGGATTTACCCACATTAGGGCGGCCAACTAAGGCGACAACGGGTAACATATTTCACAATCCTTAAAACGCAAACGGCTCAGGAACATCCCAAGCCGATTAATATTATCAACGTGACACAAGCCACTATGGGCCAAATTAGGGCACTTGAATCGCCACTAACTTGCCATCACGAGTTTGAGTATACAGCATATTGCCATCAACCACTGGGGCGCTATATATACTCTCATCTTCGTCATCTCCCCCTACATCAACCCGAGAGACAATTTTGCCGTCAGTTTGATTAAAGAAATGTAAGAAGCCCCACTTGTCGCCCGAAACCAAGTATTCACCAATGGGTTCAGCTGCGGTAAGCAAGCGTTTTTTAAGGGCGCTTTGGCTCCACTTTTCAATACCATTTCTAGCATCAAGTGCGTACACGTTACTGTCTGAATCGACCACAAACAACGTATTACCTGCTTGGGTTAAACGACGATAGGATTTGTACTCACGCTTCCATATCGTGCGGCCACTTCTAAGCTCTACTGACGCTAAGCTACCATCGAAAGAAATAACATAAATAACGCCACCAGCCACCAACGGCTTGCTGTCGATATCAACAATGCGGTCAAGCTCAGTCGCACCAGTTGCAGAGCCTATGGGTTGCTCCCATGCGGTTTGCCCTGTACCTAAAATGTTAACAGCTAGTTTGCCAGACGCTGTACCCACAATGGCGCCTCCATTTGCCGCCACAGGCGCTGCAATACCACGTAACGATAATGGAGGAACATCAGACTCGTAAGACCATATCTGTTCGCCTGACTCAGCGTCTAGACCAAACATGGTGCCAGAGCCAGTATTAATAACGACAACGCCTTCATCAATCGCGGGAGCCGCTAATACTTCGCCTTTGACCGTAACAGACCATTTCTCTTCGCCTGTATGCACATCAAGGGCTGTCACATCGCCGTTCTCTGTACCAAAAAATAAGGTTTCATAAGCAACCGCTAAACCACCTGCGATTTTTGCAGAAGCACCACTAGACCACAGATTGGTGATACTAGAGGTAAAACCTTCATGGTTGTAAACGGCGTAGTTGTTCTTCCAGATTTCTTTACCGGTTTCTTTATTATACGCAGCCACTTTGCCTTGGCGATTTGCTGCGAATACCATGTCATAGGCAACAGCAGGCTTCAATCGAGAAAAGTAATGGTCTATTCCATCACCCAAATCGGTATCCCATAATGTTGTGGGTGTGAACTGAGAATCAATCGGCTTAAGGATACGGATTTCTAGCTCTTCATCATCGGTAAACCATCCTGAAATCGTGCTACAGGCTGATAAACCAAAGGTGCTAATCAATATTAAGGGCAGTAATGCTTTTTTCACGTTTAAATCCTTACCCGTTCGCCGCAAGAGCCAAATTATCAAGCTTCATTTTAACCACAGTGTTCGCACTATTTGCTGCCACAGCTGCACTGTACGCACTACGTGCTTTGTCAAACATTGCTTGCTTAACGTATATGTCGCCTTTAATTTCTTGCTGCTGAGCGTTAAACGCCGTTGAGGTGACTTTATCCACACTAGCAAGTGCTTTTTCAGGTTGCTCTAATGCTAATTGCACACGAGCTAAACGTAAATTTGCTAACGCGTTCACCGCGTCGCTTTCACTATTAGCGGCGGCAAATGAAAGTTGTTTTTCTGCTTCGTTCAGATCTTTACGATCAATTGCTTGTTGGGCAAGTTGAAACGCCATTAGTACGGCATAACCTGTATCGCTGTTTTCACCAATATAGGCTTTAGCTTGACCAAAATTGGCGTCCTGCGCCTGCAAAGCAGCGGTTTGCGTTTCAAATGCCACTGATGCTTGTTCTTTTGTGGCGATTTGCTCATCGTTGTAATAACGCCATCCCCACAGGCCGCCTAAACCAAGAACTGCACCAACAATAATGGCGGTACCGTTCTCTTTCCAAAACCGTTTAATCGCTTCAACTTGTTGTTCTTCTGTTTCGTAATGTTCCATCGCAACTTCCTCTCACTGCACCACCGCTTCGACTATGAGCAGCGACTAATTATCTATTTAAATCGTATTAAAGCGAAAACAACTCAACCAATGTCGACTCAAGTTCTGAGCGAGCAATGCGAATTTGAGGCTTGTCTTCACGTAAAAACTTAATGCTGACTTGTGCATCTTGTTGTTCGGTTTCACCTAACACTAAAGCAACTCGGGCTGCACTTTTATCTGCACGTTTCATTTGCTTCTTAAAGTTTCCACCACCAAAATGGGTCTGTACTCTAAGGGTTGGCATAACGTCACGCAAACTTTCTGCAATTTTAAGCGCATATAACTCGACTTCGTCACCCATAGCCGTCACGTATACATCCACTGGAGACGCGACAAACTCTTCTGCACCGCTTGCTTGCAGCATTAACACTAAACGCTCCATACCGATAGCAAACCCAACGCCTTGAGTAGACTTACCGCCTAGCTGTTCAACAAGACCATCGTAGCGGCCACCTGCACACACAGTGCCTTGGGCACCTAAACTATCAGTCACCCATTCAAAAACCGTACGGTTGTAGTAGTCAAGCCCTCGCACCAAACGCGGATTAACTCGGTATTGGATACCTAAGGCGTCTAAACGTTCACACAAAGCGTGAAAATGTTCTTTAGATTCAGCATCTAAGTAATCAATCAGGCTTGGTGCATCTGTAATAGCCGCTTGTACTTGTGGATTCTTACTGTCGAGCACTCGCAAGGGATTGCTTTCCAATCGGCGTAAGCTGTCTTCATCCAAGTGTTCTTTTCTAGCGAGTAAGAACTCAACTAGGGCTTTGCGGTAGGTTTCACGCGCTTCATTTGAACCTAATGAATTAAGCTCTAAGGTCACCTGCTCTGAGATACCAAATTTTTTCCATAAACGGGCGCTAAGCGCAATTACTTCAGCGTCAATGTCTGGGCCGGCTAGCCCGAATACTTCTACACCGAACTGATGAAACTGGCGGTAACGACCTTTTTGTGGGCGTTCGTGGCGAAACATAGGCCCTAAATACCATAAACGTTGCTGTTGGTTATACAACAAACCATGTTCATTACCGGCGCGAACAACACTGGCCGTACCCTCTGGACGCAACGTTAAGCTGTCGTCGTTGCGGTCTGCGAAGGTGTACATTTCTTTTTCGACAATATCAGTCACTTCGCCAATAGAGCGCTTAAAAAGATCGGTGCTTTCAACGATGGGCGTGCGTACTTCTTGGTAACCATAACTGGCAACGACTTCACGGATCGCTTTTTCAGCCCATTGCCATAAGCCTGACTGTTCAGGAAGGCAATCATTCATGCCTCGTATTGCCTGTATTTGTTTAGACACTAAGTAGATTCTCTTTGACTAGATAGTATTAAAAAGCCCCGTATTATAGGGGCGTTGTAGGTAAACGTAAACGAAGACTCCGCTTTATCACGTTTTTTTGCCTAAGTTGGCAATTATCCTAGATGCTTTACGTCGATTTTCTTGCTGCTATCAAGCAATGCAGCTTTCGCTCTAATGCGCTTTTCCAGTTGATCAACCAGATCATCATTCGACAAACGTTCTTTTTGGCGTTTGCCATCCACGTAATAGCCGCTCATATTGCGCGCGCCTGTTAAGCCCAAATCTGAGACTTCAGCTTCACCTGGTCCATTGACCACGCACCCAATAATCGACACATCCATAGGGGTTAATAAATCTTCTAAGCGTGTTTCTAATGCATTCACTGTGCTTATTACATCGAACTCTTGGCGAGAGCAGCTTGGGCAGGCTATAAAATTGATGCCACGTGAGCGAATACGAAGCGATTTTAGAATATCAAAACCCACTTTGATTTCTTCAACTGGGTCAGCCGCCAGCGAAATACGAATGGTATCGCCTATGCCTTCGGCAAGTAACATTCCCAGGCCCACCGCACTTTTCACTGCGCCAGCACGGAAGCCGCCTGCTTCGGTAATACCAAGATGTAACGGTTGATCAATTTTTTTGGCTAATTCACGGTAGGCGCCTACCGCTAAAAATACGTCTGAGGCTTTAACGCTGACTTTAAACTGATCGAAATTGAGTTTATCGAGAATATCAACATGACGCATGGCTGACTCAACCAGTGCATCAGGTGTGGGCTCACCGTACTTTTCTTGAAGGTCTTTCTCTAATGAACCGCCATTAACACCTATACGAATAGGAATGCCTTTATCCCGGGCACAATCAACAACTGAACGCACGCGCTCCATACTGCCGATATTTCCTGGGTTGATGCGTAGACAATCAACACCGTATTCAGCGACTTTTAAAGCAATTCGATAATCAAAGTGGATGTCTGCAATCAGAGGGACATTAACTTGCTGCTTAATCAATTTAAACGCTTCAGCTGCATCCATGGTGGGTACAGATACACGCACGATTTCGCCGCCCACCGCCACAATGCGTTTAATTTGCGCTACGGTCGCCTCAACATCTGTGGTCGGCGTATTGGTCATAGATTGCACCGCAATAGGTGCTCCCCCGCCAATAGGAACGCTACCCACATTGATCCTAGTTGATTCTCTGCGCTTTATTGGTGACTCTGCAAACATGCTGTTTCCTAACTCAATTTGATAAGGTCAAACGTGTACTGAGAGCTTAAGCTCAGCACATACTACTTAATGGCTTAATTAAGACTGAGGTAAAGTAAATTTAGCCGTACTATTTGGTGCTAAAAATGACATATCTAGGTCTTCATCCGCGTACCGAATTTGCACCACACTTGGTGCCCCTAAAATGACTTCAAAGGGGGCGACTCCGGAAATACTCATTACACGGCCCGCTACTTTAACCCCGACAGCAATGGTTTCTCCGGTGGCATCAATAACGCTCACCCAACAATCCTCAGCAAACGTGAAAACCACATCAACTAATTCACCAGTTTGCTCGTTTTGTGCGGTAGCAGACAATTGAGGGTCTAGTGACGCAGAAGCACTTTCATTATTTGCGGTTAGCGCTGGGGCAACACCGTCTTTAGGTGATGCAATATTAGGGACTAAAGCGCTATTACTATCTTCAAGGCTTCCACTTGCATCAAGCTCGCTACCTTGACTTAATTCATCACGAGCTGTTTCAGCCATTTCTTGGGCCATATCTTTAGAGCTCGAACCTGACTCGTTAATACCTTCAGTAGCGATAACGGCAGTGTCGTTTTCAACATCGCTTTGGATAGCGGCAGGCTGTTCACTTTTTACTTTATTTTGTGCTGCATTTTGTACTTCACTTTGTACAATGGGGCTATCTAACGTACCTGCGGTGTCGTTGTCACCCTGTTGAAACCACCAGACAACAACTAGCGCGACAACTATCGCCAAAATAAGGTAAGTGACTAACATAAGCTTATCGTCGTTAGCTTGATGGGCCACTCGACGGGAAAAACTTTGTAATTTGGCTGGTTCTTTTTTATGGGTATCTAGGTTATCTAACCCGTCGAGCACTTGAGCTTCTGATACATCAACCTGACGAGCATACAATTTAAGATAGCCCTTGATGAAAGTCATCGAGATACTAGGGTCGTATTCATCGTTCTCTAAAGCGATAATTAAGCTCGGCTTTAAATGGATCAGGCCAGCAATTTGCTCTACCGTTAAACCTTTTTCTAATCGCGCAGCCTTCAATACAGGTCCTGGACCGAATACCTGAGACTCTTCCATATGTTGTACTTCTTCACTCATTTAACTAACGCTACTCTTAATAATGATTAGGGATGGCTATTTGGGTTCAACAACCATCAATTTTTGCCCGATATAGATGGAAGCAGGATCAGAAATGTTGTTCCACTCCATAAGTTTGCTCATCTTAACGTTATATTGCAAAGAAAGGCGATAAAGATTCTCTTTCGCCGTAACAACGTGATATTGACTTGCTTTTACATCTGACGGGGCAGCATCCTTTCTAGGCTCTACCGCTGGCACGTTAACAGTCTGTAAGGGCGAGTCCATTGGTGCAATGCCATTAATATAATCCCTGGCTGGCTGAAAGTCTGGATATAGGCTCAGCAACATATTTGCGTAATCACTCGCTCGATTTGGCGAACCGGCGCCCTGCTCTATTTTTACCGCTAACCACAAACTGTCAGCAGAAACGGATGCCACTTTTTCATAGCGACGCAAGCTATCTCTTGCTGCGGCAAAGCGATTGGCCTGCAACTGCATTTGTGCTAACAAGAATAAACTTTTAGCCCGGCCTGGTTGATGATTTAGCGCATCTTCGAGAAAGTCGATCGCATCGTCTAACGCATTTTGACTTTGGCTACACAGCGCTAAGTTCTCGTAGGTTTCTGCGGATGAATTATAAATATCACTATTCAATGCTTTGAAGAAATAAACTTTGGCTTGTTCGTAATCGCCTTGTGAGCACAAAAACGCACCATAGCTATTGGCGATATCGGCATTTTTAGGCGCCAACGCCATGGCTTTTTTATATGACGCTGCGGCAGAGCCAACTTCTTCGACGTTCTGAAAATAATATGCCATACCGTAATGCACATCTGCCATTTCTGGAGCAAAGGACAATGCTTTATCAAGGTTAAATTTAGCTTGGCTGAAATTACCGTTTTCTAGATAGGTTAGCCCTAGAGATAAGCGTGTCTTTGCGGCCTTTTGCTTATCGAAGTCATCAGCGCCTGACCCAGCATTTTGGCTAGCACAAGCACTTAAGGCGAAAATCAAAATGACACTCATTACTCGGAAAAAACGGAAAACATTCATAGGGATCATTCGGTTAGTACTCAATGTTCCATTTTTACCGAAATTTCATCACCCTTCATCTGTTTTTTCAACATTCGTTTAGTTCTATCAACCACGTCGCCCACAAGTTGACCACAGGCTGCATCAATATCATCACCTCGAGTCTTACGCACGACTACCATCAAACCGTAACTCGAAAGCACTTTCGCAAAGCGGTCAATGCGTGAATTACTCGAGCGACTATAAGGAGAACCTGGGTAAGGATTAAACGGAATCAAGTTAATTTTGCACGGTGTATCGGCCAATACTTTCGCCAATTCATGGGCTTGGTCGGTACTGTCATTGATACCGTTGAGCATGACATACTCTACTGTCACTTTACCTTGGTTAGCATTCGATTTGGCTAGATAACGGCGCACCCCAGCCAGAAATTCTTGAATAGGATATTTTTTGTTGATTGGCACTATTTCGTCACGCAATTTATCATCTGGGGCGTGCAGCGAAATAGCCAGCGCGACATCTATCTGATCGCCTAACATGTCGAGTGCTGGTACCACTCCTGAAGTACTCAAGGTCACACGGCGTTTTGATAAACCGAATGCGAGATCATCAAGCATTAAATCCATCGCCGGCACCACATTCTTCAAGTTTAACAGTGGCTCGCCCATCCCCATCATGACCACATTAGTTATGGGACGTTTGGCACTATCATTAGATAAGCCGATGGTCGTTGCTACACGCCACACCTGACCAATAATTTCAGACACACTTAAGTTGCGGTTAAAGCCTTGCTGAGCAGTCGAGCAAAAAGTGCATTCTAGGGCGCAGCCAACTTGCGACGACACGCATAAAGTCGCGCGGTCCGCGTCTGGGATCCACACAGTTTCGACTTCTTGTCCACCTTCTAGGCGTAACGCAAATTTTATCGTACCATCACTTGCGCCTTGCTGATAGGCGATTTCTGGCGCTTTGACTTCACATTGTGCTTTGAGCTTTTCACGTAACGCTTTGTTCAAATTAGTCATTTGATCAAAGTCTGACACCCCAGCTTGATAAATCCATTTCATCATTTGGTCGGCACGAAATGGCTTTTCGCCAATCGAACTAAAATACTCTCTTAAACCCGCTCGGTTAAAGTTGAGTAAATTAATTTTAGTCGGTTTTGCTGACATCACTTCTGACATGGAACGGGGTACCTCAAATAAAAGAAACTAGTGTACATTTTTTATGCGAAAACTACCATTTTGTTGGTCGTTCTAGCGCGTTTAGATCGCAAAAGGGAGCCTAAGCTCCCTTACCTACAATCGTTAAAAAAATTAACGAGTGCGTGGGCAAATTTCTTCGTCAGAGAAGAAGTATGCAATCTCACGTGCTGCTGACTCAGGCGCATCTGAACCGTGACACGCATTTTCGTCGATTGATGCAGCGTAGTCTGCACGCAACGTACCAGCAAGTGCTTCAGCAGGATTAGTTGCACCCATGATTTCACGGTTCTTAAGAACTGCGTTTTCGCCTTCTAAAACCTGAACCATCACTGGACCTGAAGTCATGAATTCAACCAAAGCGCCAAAGAAAGGACGTTCGCTATGCTCAGCATAGAAACCTTCTGCTTGTTCTTTGCTAAGGTGAAGCATTTTAGAAGCAACAATGCGTAGACCTGCGCTTTCGAAACGGTTGTAGATTGCGCCGATTACATTTTTAGCAACTGCGTCTGGTTTGATAATTGAAAAAGTACGTTCTAAGGCCATGATTGGTCTCCGATTACAAAATAAAAAAGTGCGATTAAAAATTCGCGCGGATTATATGCGTTTCCTTGGCAAAAGCCCAACAAATCGCGAAATTAATCTGCCAAGAGATTGAAACTTTATTATTCTTTGCCCGAGAGGCTTTAGATTGACGTATATTCGATGCCACAAACTGTTTATGATAGCTTTCAGGAAAACCATTAATAAGGAGAAACGGTGCTTCGCTTACTTTTTTTACTGCCACTTATTTTATGTTTGCTATGGTTTGCTTACCTCAGACTACGAGGATTTTCATTACGCCAAGGGAAACAAGGGTTCATCTATATCTTGGTTTTCTCCGCTATTATTGCGGCCTTCTATACGCTGATGCTGTGGTTAACAGCCACATAAAAAACACTAAAACAACGAAAAAGAAAATAACAAAAAAGGAGCCGAAGCTCCTTTTTTTGTTTTTCAGGTAACGCTTAGTAAATTTCTACATCCGCTTGTTCACGCAGTGCATTAATAAACTCACCATAGGTAAATTGCGCTCGCATTGTAGATAATCTATTTTGCAAAGCCGCTACGTCAGTGCTTGGTAACTCGGTGCCGTCATTAACTTTAATAAGTTGGACTAAACCGACATCACCATTGAATAGCTCAACCACTTGCGCGTTTGATTCTTTGTCCTCAGTCAATTTAAACAAGGCCGTCACTAAGGCTGGAGAAACCTGAGAGCCGCTTCTAGCAACAGCTTCCTGCTCTTGCCACTCAACAGCTTTAGCTTGCAAGCTTTCGCTGACGTCCTGCTCAGCCTTAATATCAACTAATAAGGTTTCGGCCCACTCTTTAGCCGCCTGCTGAGCTTTCTCAGCCAATAAAATATCATTAATTTCAGGTGATACTTCTTCAAGAGCTTTAGTACGCTGAGCTTCGTAATTAGCAACGCGCACGAACATAACGTGATTGTCACCTAGCTCGATTACATCGCTGTTTACTCGATCGTTAATGAGCTCATCAGAGAATGCTTGAGCAACAACGTTAGGATAATTAACCGCTGCTGGAACACTGTCTTGGCTAAACATAACGGTTGTGTTGACATCAACCTCAGCGATTGCTGCCACTTCATCAAGTGTATCAGGCGTTTCAAAAGCAACTTCTGCCATACGTAATTGCTTAGCATAAAACTCTTCTTCAGCGCGTTCAGATTTAAGCTTAGCGATCACATCTTCTTTCACGTCAATGAATGGGCTTGTCTGTTCAGGCTTTATATCCGTTAGTTTGACGATGTGGTAACCAAATTCACTTTCTACCACATTGGATACATCATCAACATTAGCCAACGCAAAAGTAGCTTCTTCGAATGCAGGATCCATCATGCCTGCGCTGAACCAATCTAAATCACCGCCGTTCTCTGCACTAAATGTATCACTGGAATACTCTTTAGCGAGTTCGGCAAAGTCACCACCGTCGTTGATTTTAGATAAGACATCTTCTGCTTGCTGACGAGCGCTTTGCTCATCATCACCGAATTCTATAAGAATGTGTGATGCGCGGCGTTCTTCTTGGGTTCTGAAATCTTGTATATTTTGTTCGTAGTATTGCTCTGCTTCATCATCAGAAACAACGATGTCGGTCAATAAGTCATCTACCGACAATTCGACATAGGCCAAGCTCACTTTTTGCTCGGTATCAAATTGAGTGATATTGGCTTGATAATAGTTCTCAACATCATCATCAGATACGTTAATACCATCTTTGAATGACTCAGCAGGTATGGTTAAGTAACGAGCATCTCGTGTTTGCTGTTGAAGCTTATAAGCCTGTGTTGTTTCAGCGGCTAGCGTGAATTCAGAGCCTAATAATGCATTTGATAGTTGACGACGAGTCATGTCAACACGCATGTAATCGCGAAATTCGTTTGGCTGAAAGCCAGCTTGGCGTAATACTGCGGTGTAACGATCATTATCGAATTTGCCGTCAAATTGAAACTCTGGCATCGCTACAATAGCTTGCTTGATTTGTGCATCGCTGACGCGTAAGCCCATATCAATGGCTGCTTGCTCAAGAAGTTTGTCGCCGATTAAACGGTCCAAAACACCCTGCCTAAATTGTTGCAAGTAAGCGCTATCGGCGGTCAATGCAGCGAAAGCTTCACCGTACTGTGACTCCATGCGTCCGCGTTCATTTTGATAGGCGCGTTCTAAATCGGCTTGTGAAATAGTGTCATCATTAACTTTAGCTACCGCTGTTTCGGCAGAAGAATTGATATAGCTACCGACGCCGGCAAATACAAAACTTAAAATCACCAATCCTAGGATAGCCATGGCCCAAGTGCCCTGGGTTCCCTCTCTGATTCTTTCCAACATGTTCGTTTTTAACTCCAAATGAGTTGCTTTAGATAAGCTGAATTTTTACTAGTTATTAGGGCGTGTTGACCTAAAGAGGCAGGATTATATATTAAACGTAATCATAATTAACAGCAGATAAACAAAAGGCGATGATAAATCATCGCCTTTTTTTTGGAAAAGCTTTGCTTAGTTACAAGCGTCTTTAAGGGCTTTACCCGCTTTGAAAGACGGAACTTTAGCTGCTGAGATTTGAATAGTTTCGCCAGTCTGTGGATTACGACCACTACGAGCTGCACGTTCACGCACTGAGAATGTGCCGAAACCTACAAGAGCAACTTGATCACCTTCCTTAAGTGCTGCAGTAATAGCATCAGTTAATGCATCTAGTGCACGTCCTGAAGCTGCTTTAGAAATGTCTGCACTTGCAGCGATTTGGTCGATAAGTTGAGACTTATTCACAATATGATCCCCTTCAATTGTTATTATTTGAGTTTCCGCAAAACAAAAATGCGGCAAACGTTATACCAAGCTTAAATTCGAACTTCAAGCATATATTCACAAAATTTTAACTTTATAGATATCGCCGCAATCCCTTTTGTGACAAGGCCTAAAGCGAAACTGGGATAAAGGCTACCACAACTTATTGCTCTGTGAAGCCCTATTTTCCAAAAAAAACAAAAAAATTCGCCGTAAGTGGCTATTTTTTACCCTTGCTTGGCTTTTCAAGGCTAAAACGCTCGGGATTTTCTTGTAATGCCAGCTCTAAAACGTCGTCAATCCAGCGCACAGGATGGATTGACAGGTCTTGTTTTACATTATCTGGGATCTCTTGTAAATCGCGTTCGTTCTCTTTTGGAATGATAACTGTTTTTATTCCGCCCCTGTGTGCAGCCAGCAATTTCTCTTTTAAACCACCAATTGCAAGCACTTCACCCCGTAACGTAATCTCACCTGTCATGGCAACATCACAGCGCACAGGATTGCCCGTAAGCGCAGAAATCAATGCTGTGCACATGCCAATACCGGCACTTGGTCCATCTTTCGGCGTTGCCCCTTCAGGTACATGCACGTGAATGTCACGCTTCTCATGAAAGTCACTGTTGATACGGAGCTTTTCAGCTCGGCTACGCACTACTGTCATAGCCGTTTGTATCGACTCTTGCATGACATCACCCAAGGAGCCGGTTGAGGTCATTTTGCCTTTGCCCACGACTGATGTCGCCTCAATCGTTAACAGCTCCCCACCGACTTGAGTCCAAGCTAACCCTGTTACTTGGCCAATCTGATTATTGTTTTCTGCCTTTCCGTAATCAAAGCGCTGTACACCAAGATAATCAGACAGATTGTCTTGAGATACAGTGACGGATTTAATATCTTTGTTTAGCAAAATATTTTTTACCGCTTTGCGGCACACTTTAGAGATTTCACGCTCTAAACTACGTACACCCGCTTCACGCGTATAGTGACGGATCATACCAATGATCGCGGATTCCTCGATCACTAACTCTTTACTTTTCAAACCATTACGACTGATTTGTTTATCAAGTAAGTGGCGTGTGGCGATGTTGAGTTTTTCATCTTCTGTGTAGCCAGATAAACGAATAACTTCCATTCTGTCCAACAGCGGACCAGGAATGTCCATACTGTTCGACGTAGCAACAAACATCACGTCAGACAAATCGTAATCAACTTCTAAGTAGTGATCGCTAAACGTACTGTTTTGCTCAGGATCGAGCACTTCTAATAACGCTGAAGATGGGTCTCCGCGCATGTCAGAAGACATTTTGTCGATTTCATCAAGCAAAAACAGTGGGTTTTTCACCCCCACTTTTGCCATTTTTTGGATCAGCTTACCTGGCATAGAACCGATGTAAGTCCGTCTGTGGCCGCGTATTTCTGCTTCGTCGCGGACACCACCTAACGCCATGCGCACATATTTACGCCCAGTGGCCTTGGCAATAGATTGCCCAAGTGAGGTTTTACCCACACCTGGAGGGCCCACTAAACATAATATTGGCCCTTTAAGTTTTCTAACACGTTGTTGCACCGCTAGATACTCGATAATACGTTCTTTGACCTTTTCAAGCCCGTAGTGCTCCGTATCGAGCAACTTATCAGCGGCAGCTAAATCTTTCTTCACTGCACTGCGTTTAGTCCAAGGTACATTTGTTAGCCAATCGATGTAGCTGCGTACAACGGTCGCTTCAGCAGACATGGGTGACATCATTTTTAATTTGCTAAGTTCCGTTGTTGCCTTTTTCTTAGCTTCTTCTGGCATCTTAGCATCATCGATTTTTTTGCTTAGCGCTTCAAATTCGTCAGGCGCTTCGTCTAGTTCACCGAGTTCTTTTTGAATGGCTTTCATTTGCTCATTCAAATAGTACTCGCGCTGACTCTTCTCCATCTGTTTCTTAACGCGGGTACGAATTTTCTTTTCGACCTGAAGCAAATCTATTTCGCTTTCCATTAATGCCATCAAGTATTCAAGACGATCGTTGACTTGATCCATTTCTAATACTTTTTGTTTTTCAGCTAATTTGAGGGGCATATGCGCTGCCATGGTGTCAGCTAAACGAGCAGCTTGCTCAATACCACTTAACGAAGTCAGCACTTCCGGTGGGATCTTCTTATTAAGTTTTACGTAACCTTCAAACTGAGAAATCGCTGAGCGAATAATGACTTCTTGCTCATTTTCTTCGACTTCAAGATCTTCTTTATTCGAAATATTTGCGATAAAGAAATCATCAGTGCTGACAAATTCAGCAATTTCAGCACGCTGATTACCTTCGACCAACACTTTCACCGTGCCGTCTGGTAATTTTAATAGCTGCAAAATGGTCGCTATGGTGCCGACAGTAAAAATATCATCAGGCTGTGGCTCATCGGTACTGGCGTCTTTTTGGGCTACTAAAAATATTTGTTTGTCTTTATCCATCGCGGCTTCTAAGCAACGTATCGACTTCTCCCGACCGACAAATAAGGGAATAACCATATGCGGATAAACCACCACATCACGTAATGCCAAGACCGGCATTTCTGTGTAATCAACATTCTCTTTGGTCATATATTGTCTCGTGTAATAAAAAGGAAAATCTTCGCAATGAAATTGTATATGGGGCTTAGCACAAAAAGTTCAAACGAAAAACTGAAACTAACCTCATCAGCTGTTCATTCTATACCACTAATAGAGCATAAAAAGTGAAGCGAAAAAAGTGTATCCGTGAAGATGAGGGGTAAGATTAGAGATTAATCTGATATTAGAAAATGAAAAGGCTCCCATAGGAGCCTTTACTATTTATAACGCATTGGTTATTCCGAAATGGATTTTTTATCCGGCGCACTATCGTAAATTAAGATAGGCTTTGATTCCCCGCGAATGACGGTTTCGTCTACCACAACTTTGCTTACGTTCGACATAGAAGGCAACTCGTACATTGTATCGAGTAACACTGCCTCAACAATTGAACGCAGTCCTCGAGCACCTGTTTTACGTGACATTGCTTTCTTAGCTATCGCTTGCAAAGCATCTTCTCTAAACTCTAACTCTGTATCTTCTAAAGAGAATAAAGCCGCGTATTGCTTCGTCAGAGAGTTTTTCGGCTCACGTAAGATTTGGATAAGCGCTTCTTCACTCAACTCTTCAAGGCTGGTCAGAACAGGCAAACGCCCAATAAACTCAGGAATAAGACCGTATTTGACCAAATCCTCTGGCTCAACCTTTTTCAACAACTCGCCTTCTTTCGACTTATTGCTGCTGTCTTTAATTGCTGTGCCAAAACCAATGCCAGTGCCTGTATGCGCACGTTGTTCAATGACTTTATCAAGCCCAGCAAACGCCCCACCACAGATAAACAGAATTTTAGAGGTATCGACTTGCAAAAACTCTTGTTGAGGATGTTTACGCCCACCCTGCGGAGGAACGGACGCAATAGTGCCTTCAATCAGCTTAAGCAAAGCCTGCTGCACACCCTCACCGGATACGTCTCGTGTAATCGATGGATTGTCTGACTTACGAGAGATCTTGTCGATTTCATCGATATAAACGATCCCGCGCTGCGCCTTTTCAACATCGTAGTCGCATTTTTGCAATAACTTCTGAATGATATTCTCTACATCTTCACCCACATATCCCGCTTCGGTCAGAGTAGTCGCATCGGCCATCGTAAATGGAACATCTAATAAACGAGCTAGCGTTTCAGCGAGCAAGGTTTTACCACTACCAGTTGGGCCCATTAGCAAAATATTACTTTTACCTAGTTCAACACCGTCATGCACGTCACCATTACGTAATCGTTTATAGTGGTTATACACAGCGACGGAAAGCACCTTTTTGGCGTGTTCTTGACCGATGACATAATCATCCAGATGACTGTGGATCTCTTTTGGAGTAGGAAGCTCGTCTTGCTTTTGCTTCGGAGCGATTTCTTTTATCTCTTCGCGAATAATGTCATTACATAATTCAACGCATTCATCGCATACAAAAACTGACGGGCCAGCGATGAGCTTTCTCACTTCATGCTGGCTTTTCCCACAAAAAGAACAATAAAGTAGCTTGTTATCGCCATCTCCGCTTTGCTTATCACTCATCTATTATCTCTTCTTTATTTGGTTGACCTAGTGCGCTTCATTGCTCGTTCCTTGCAAATGGGTGCACTAAACAAAATCAACAATAACTAATTACTTCTTAGCGTCGCTATTGCTAGCATCCGGTCGGTTAGCGAGTACTTGATCCACTAAACCGTAATCCACAGATTCCTGCGCGCTTAAGAAATTATCTCTGTCGGTATCACGAGCTACTTTATCGTAGTCTTGACCCGTGTGAGCCGCCATCAAGCGGTTCATTTTCTCTTTAATTGACAGGATTTCTTTGGCATGAATTTCAAAATCAGACGCCTGACCTTGGAATCCGCCTAGCGGCTGATGGATCATGACACGGGCATTCGGTAGACAATAACGCTTACCTTTCGCACCACCAGACAACAAAAATGCGCCCATACTAGCCGCCTGACCGATGCACACTGTGCTGACGTCAGGTTTTATAAAGTTCATGGTATCGTAGATCGCCATGCCGGCTGTCACTGAGCCGCCAGGAGAATTAATGTAAAGGAAAATATCCTTTTCTGGATTTTCAGCTTCTAAAAATAACATCTGTGCGACGATAAGGTTAGCCATATGGTCTTCGACTTGGCCAACCATGAAAATGACGTTCTCTTTTAGCAAGCGTGAATAAATATCATAAGAGCGCTCGCCTTTAGCAGTTTGTTCAACCACCATAGGTACTAATGCATTTGTAGGATCAAACGGTGTATTCATCATATATATTTCTTCACAAATAAAAATGCTCGGTATTTACCGAGCATTTAAGCAGTTGCAGACTAGATAAGTCAATTAACAAAGGGCAATTTACGCCTGTTTGTTCATGATCTCATCAAAAGCTTTGTTTACTTCTTTCACTTTTGCTTTGCTAAGAAGTACTTCAACAGCTTGCTCTTCTAACGCGACATTTTGCATTTGCTGCATTAATTCGTCATTAGTTTTGTAATACTCGATCACTTCTTGAGGATCTTCATACGCTGAAGCAGCTGTTTCGATCAATGCATCAACCTTAGCAGAATCTACTTTCAACTCTTCAGTTTTGATGATTTCGCCAAGCAACAAGCCAATTGAAACACGCTTACGTGCATTTTCTTGGAACAAGTCAGCTGGAAGTTCAGGAAGATTATCAACATTACCACCTTGTTGCTGGCTGAAGCGCTGCTTAGCTTGCTCACGTAGGGCGTTAATTTCTTGATCAACCAATGCTTTAGGCAAGTCGATTTCGTTGTTTGCTAACAAACCTTCGATAACTTGCTCTTTCACGTTAGCTTTCAACGTTTGCTCAAGTTCACGCTGCATGTTTTTACGTACTTCAGCATTTAGTGCTTCAACGTCGCCGTCATCTACACCAAACAATTTAGCAAACTCTTCGTCAACTTTAGGAAGGCTCAGACCCTCTACTTTGTTAACGGTAATTTTAAACTGTGCTTCTTTACCTTTAAGTGCTTCTGCATGGTAATCTTCAGGGAAGGTCACGTCAGCCACAACTTCTTCGCCAGCTTTAGCGCCAACGATTGGTGTTTCAAAGCCAGGGATCATGCGATCTTTGCCCATTTCAAGTTCGAAGTTTTCAGCCTTACCGCCTTCAAACTCTTCACCGTCGATAGTACCAACGAAATCTACCGTTACACGGTCATCTTTCTTAGACTTACGCTTTACTTCTTTCCAAGTAGCATGCTGTTTACGCAACGTTTCCATCATCGTTTCGAGGTCCGCATCAGTAATTTCTACTACTGGCTTCTCTACTTCGATTTTCTCAACGTCTTTGACTTCCACTTCAGGATAAACTTCAAACGCAGCAACAAACTCTAAGTCTTGTCCGTCAACGTCTGTCTTCATTTCGAAGTTAGGCATACCTGCTGGCGTAATTTTTTCTTGAACAATTGCTTCATAGAAGTTGCGCTGCATAGCTTCGCCAGCAATCTCTTGACGTACGGCTTGACCATAACGTTTTTTAATAACGCTTACTGGTACTTTACCTGGGCGAAAACCATTAATACGTTGGGTCTTAGCTAACTGTTGTAAGCGAGACTTAACCTGTGAATCGATTGATTCTGCAGGAACAGTGATGGTAAGACGGCGTTCTAAACCTTGAGTCGTCTCAACGGAAACTTGCATTCTTCTACCTCAACTTTGCGCTCGTCTGCGCATTTATAAAATTTTTGATGGGTTTTTTTATCGGTGGGATACGACCAAGGTAAACTTAATCCACCCATGCAATCGCGAGTTGACCTATTTATCTTCTCGCCTATCCGGATAAAAAAGACGCAGCAGTATAGCGATACAGCTACTTTAAGTCGAGCCGAAATGCGAAATAGTTTAACTCAAAAAAAATAACGAGGATATGTAGTCAAGACTAAAAGATATAAAAGGAAGTAAAACGAGTTGTAACGAAGAATCAAACAAAAAATATGGTGCGGAAGGAGAGACTTGAACTCTCACGCCCTAAGGCACTGGAACCTAAATCCAGCGTGTATACCAATTTCACCACTTCCGCAAGTGGGGTGGACGATGGGGCTCGAACCCACGACAACCGGAATCACAATCCGGGGCTCTACCAACTGAGCTACGCCCACCAAAGCTAACATTGTTGCCAGGTTCGCGTGGTGCGCCCGGCAGGATTCGAACCTGCGACCACCCGCTTAGAAGGCGGGTGCTCTATCCAGCTGAGCTACGGGCGCTCTACGAATCTGTTACAATTTTAGAGAAAGTGGTCGGTGAGACAGGATTCGAACCTGCGACCCCTTGGACCCAAACCAAGTGCGCTACCAAGCTGCGCTACTCACCGACTTAACAACCCGAAGAGTTATTCTCTGTCTCTCAACGGGGAGCGCATAGTAAACAGATGTATTTCTGGCGTCAAACACTTTTTTAAAAGAAATTTACTGACTGCTGTTTTTTTTAGCAATATGGCTGCGATTCAAACAAAATGAGCATTAATCGCACTGATAAGCCGTAAATTCTTTCGTAGCGAGTGATACAGACTAATCATTCATTTTGCCAAATTCCGTGCTGACAATCATAAAACAACTTTATTTTTCGCCATCAAACGTCCACCTACCGTTCTTTTTTGGACTAAACCCAATGCGGTTTAAGTAATTTTCATGTTCATAACTGTCAGCGAGTGCCACTATTTCTTTAAATTCGAACTGTTTCGCAAGTTGTTGCCCCTTGCCAATAACGTATTCACCAAGGTGACAATCACGATAAGCGGGGATCACAAAATCGAAATCTACCACAAAACGACCATTTTCTTCGCTAAAGCCTGACAACATACCTACGACCTCGGTTCGCTCAGTAAGAAAAAAATACGCGCGACGTGGGTCCGCTGAGACTTTCATAAAGCGTGGAAACAGGTGTTTGATTTCTTGTTTGTGGTAATCCAGAAAGAAATCCACGTAGTTTGATGGGCGACTCACAGCAAGGACTGAAAATTGACGCTCAACATCAAACAGTAGTCTTCGCAGAAAAAACAAATTCGTCAGGGTAATAAAGCCATTTAATATTGCCACTGGGTACGCTTGGATAATAATACCGTATAAGCAAAATGACGATGCGCCCGCTAAATTGAACCAACGCAGTCGAACAATCGAACTGCGCGTTAAAGAATAAGCAATTACCGCTGACGCACAATAACCAAAAATTTCTACTGGAGAGAGTTCCAAACCACACACCTTTATAAAGATAACAAATCAAATAGACGCATATCTTTGTTTAGATGCCGGAAAGGGGCAAGAAGATTCGATACTATTTACAAATTAGCACCAGTGCGATTGTTGAAACTGGCACAGTATGTGACAATACAGCCCCCTAGTCTTTCAGTTACTTTATACTATGCCTGCTCAAAAAATTGATGGTAAATTAATCGCTCAACAGGTGCGTCAGCACGTAAAATCTCATGTTGAATCTATTATTTCTTCGGGCAAACGCCCCCCCGGCTTAGCTGTAGTTTTGGTGGGTAGTGACGCGGCATCTCATGTTTATGTGGCTAATAAGCGTAGAGCTTGTGAAGAGGTAGGCTTCGTTTCTAAATCCTATGACTTACCTTCAACGACGTCACAACAGAAACTGCTCGAACTTATCGATACTTTAAATGCAGATGAAGAAATTGACGGCATATTAGTTCAGCTACCTTTACCCGCAGGTTTGGACAAAGAACAAGTGCTTGAACGGATATTACCGCATAAAGATGTAGACGGTTTCCACCCTTACAACATTGGTCGCTTGGCTCAGCGTATACCAGCATTACGCCCTTGTACTCCTAAGGGAATAATGACCCTCATCGAATCGACTAAACGCCCAATAAAAGGCCTAGATGCAGTTATTGTGGGTGCATCAAATATTGTTGGAAGGCCGATGTTCATGGAATTATTACTTGCGGGCTGCACGGTCACTAGCTGCCACAAATTCACTAAAGATTTACAGTCTCATGTTGAGCGAGCTGACTTGGTGGTGGTGGCCGTGGGGATTTCTGCGTTCATACCAGGTGAATGGATTAAACCAGGCGCAATTGTGATCGATGTAGGTATCAATCGTCAAACAGATGGCACACTCATCGGTGATGTGGATTACATGACCGCGGAGCAACGAGCGGGCTGGATAACACCGGTACCTGGTGGCGTTGGCCCGATGACAGTCGCGAGCCTAATCGAAAATACGTTAGAAGCTTACGTTAAGTACCACTCAAACTAAGGCATACCTGCGTCACGTGAATATTTCTGCGCCCCCCACTGATGTCATTCAATCCATTCGCACTTGGTTGAGTGACATCATAATTGGCCATAACTTTTGCCCTTTCGCGAAACGTGAATTTGAGCGCAATAGCATTGAATATACTGTAAGCGACGCCTATTCATTAGCAGATGCCACTGATCAATTTCTCGCTGAGCTTCAAATACTGGAAAAAAATAATACCATTGAGACCAGCTTGATTATTTTCAGCTCAGGTTTCAAATCCTTTGATGATTACCTAACATTGGTTGAAATGAGTCAAGCGCTCATCGACAAAGGGGGATATGCAGGGCAGTTTCAGCTTGCGAGCTTTCATCCAGATTATTGTTTTGAGGGCGAGCCTCTAGAGGATTTGTCCCACTATACGAATCGAGCTCCCTACCCTATTTTGCATGTGCTGCGAGAGAGAAGTCTTGAGCGAGTGTTAAAAACCTTCCCCGATCCTGAAAACATCCCAACACGAAATATCGCCAAAGCACGTCAACTAGGCTCGGCTTACTGGCAACGGGTAATGCAACAATTGAGCGCAACACAACCAAAAGACTAGACGGCTAAATTTCTGGGCATTGCGCTAAAGTAATCACCTATTTAGGCGATTCCCCTTCATCTATCGGGTATGAACGAATTGGCTCTTGCGCTTCTTCTTGCGCTTGCTCAAGTAAGAAGTCATCTAGGCTTTTATTCAATTGTTCCGCATTAAATTTCGGTATTTGATAAATCCAATCAGCCCAGTAATCAGTCGGAGTAGCATTGGCAATGCGTAAATATGCGTTTTCTTGCGTCTGTGCAACTTCAACTTGAAACGCATGTCCATAAGCCGTGTTCACATCTAACGTTAGCATTGGAGTTAACGTTTCCCACTGAAGTGTTGTTTGAGGCAAAAGCTGCTCGAAGTGCAGGCCGGCAAGATTAAGAGCGACGGCATCTAATACCCCAGCGTACTTAAGCGCTTGATTTTGCCCTCGACCGGTTAACACGAATGAATCATCTGAGCCGGCTCTCACAATCTGCCACGTATCGCCATCCACTCGGGAAATACTGGATAAATCCGTTTCATCAAACGGTAAAATAGGCTGCTGTAACCATTCACTATTAGTCATGGGTAAGCTTATCGCTCGGTCGCTTAACCACGCTTGCGACTGCTTAGGTATACGCATATAACTTTTATTGCCTACTGAAGATTGATTGCCTACTAATACCTGCCAAGATTTGCCGTTGCCGCCGAGCGCAACTAAGGTGGCTAAGCTGTCGTCTGCTGAAATATCTTGTAAGCCTAAATGATGATAATTACTGGCCTTGCTTGTTTTTGGTTCGATTAACTCAGCTTGGGAGAGCGCATTCACTAACGTGGCCAATTTCTCGCGGTCTACTGGAAACATCCCCACTTGCACACCATTGTCAGCATATACTTCTGTCTGCCAGCGATCCCCCTCTCGCCGAGCATTAAGTAAAACACCTGTGGCGTTTGTCAGGGTAATACGATCCACAGAAGCCGCATTTTCAATCAGTGACGGAAGTGCCGCATCTGCTGCATCTTGAGAGCTTAGGTTGTGATGCAAAAGCCAGTAACCAGCCCCACACGCCAATACAGTAAGTACGCCTAGCACGATTAAAGAACGATTCATGATGGCTCCTTAACGGCGGCAATGGACGAAGCATTTTTAGTCTTGTAGCGACTACGTGTTAAACGCCTAGCCCCCATCAGTAATAGCACCAATGCTAAAGGAGCAATAACAATGTTGGTGAATTTAATAAGGTTGCCCAAGGTTTCAATATCCTTATCTAACTGGTGACGCACTTCTCGAAGGGATTTGCGTATTTCAATTTTCTGCGCCATAAAATCGTCAATGGCTTTCTGCTGTTGCGAAGAGATAACTAACGCCCCTCCCTCACCTTGCTGCTCTTGTAATTGCGCTAATTGTAATTCTGCCTCTTCCAACTGTTGTTGAAGTATTTTCTCTTGTTCTCGGAATTTTTGCTCTGCGACCAACTTGAGCTGCTCTACCTTATCAAAGGGACGCGCAAAAGTGCCGCGACTTCGAATACTAATGAGTGCATCACTGCCTGCAAGATTCTCAACCGCATTGGTGACGAAATCTCCGTTGTTGGCAAATGGCGTAATAATGGTTTGACCAAAAAATGAAGATTGCTGCACCCAAAATCTGTCTGATAACAAATCGGTATCACCCACTAACATTACATTTAAGTCTTTTGTGCTGGATAATGATCCGTCGCTTTCAATGCCCTCTGGTGGTGACTCGAATGCCGACTTTGCATTTCCTGTGATCCTCGTTGCCAGCACATACTCTTGGTTATTGCTTGTATATTCCTGACTTAACGCTAAAGGCTCTCTTGTCTGTGCATATAATGCACTATCGATCAGATCTGAATTTTTAGTTGAATGAATAAGCGTGGCCCAGCGCTGGCCTGAACTAGCCCCTTTCTTGAAAATCCCAAAAGACGCACCATTAATCAAATCTAAATTTGAAGTGGTGACATCTTTGTCGTTCAATTCATTGGCGCTGAAGCCCACAAAACCAAAGTGCCTAGCAATATCACCGTTTTGGGTGCGCACATCTAAGCCTGCATAAGCATCGAGCAAGACGCGCTGCTCGTCATAGTTAACGCCCCATGCCTCAAACAAACGAGAAAGATTCGAACTGTTCGCACCCATGCCTGACCCCAAGAGCATACTCATTTGATCTGATTCATTTTGAGGATCGACAAAAATCAGGGCTCTCCCGCCTTTCATCGTGTATTGGTCGATGGCGTATAATAACTCGTCGCTAAAATTCTTCGGGTGAGCGACAATCAACACATCGGTACCTTTAGGTAACTCAGTCGCATCGCTGCCGATTTTATCGACGACATAGAGTTGCTGTAACTGAGTGTAAAAGGTCCACGGTTGTTCGAACTCCCCCGTCATCGGATTTTGTCCGCCTGCTACTGGCAAATCAGTTAATAACGTCACTTTGACTTGCTTAGGATTAACCAACTGATAAATCAATTTACTGATTTCGTACTCTAAAAATCGCTCCTGCTGGGGATCAAAGAACGCAATCACTTGTTGGTCATCTAGCGCATTTGTTGCGCCTAACCCTAAATAAATCGCTTCTCCGGCGGTACCGATGTTTGCTCCTGTGAGTCCAAACTGATCTGCCCTATCTTCCTTTTCAGAAAAAGGTTCGGGGTCAAGAATATGCAGTTTAATTTTACCGTTAGAGCGCCCAGCGTATTCTTCAAGTAAACTTTGTACCCGCACCGCGTAATTACGCAGGGTCGTCATATTCTTTGATGCTTTGTCGGAAAAGAAAAAGTACAGGTTCAACGGCTCATCAATTTCCGTTAAAATTTGCTGACTACCTTGCGACAAAGAGTAAACATTGTTCTCAGTTAAATCGACACGATATACGCTAAGCAACTGATTATTTAGTAAAACCAAGGCACAAAACAGTGTTGCGATAAAGAGCATGCTTAACCAAGTAATAAATCGAGTAGACATGGTTAATCCGCCTTCTTTTGTTCAATAATAAGTAAACCAGCGTACAACCAAGCTACCGTCACGAGGAAGAAGTACCCCAAATCATTTAGTGCTATCACGCCTTTTGCCATCGCTTCGAAATGGGTCAAAAAGCTAAATGACGCCACAGTATCGAGTAATAACGAAGGCGCCCATCCTTTAAATGAATCCAACACGATAGAACTGCCACTTACGACGAACAAAAAACACACCACAATAGCCAGAATAAAGGCGATAATTTGATTCTTAGATAAGGCCGACATACACATGCCGATAGCCAAAAAAGCGCCCGCCATCAACCAACTTCCTAAGTATGCCGCGACGATAATGCCGTTATCAGGCTCCCCGAGATAATTAACCGTTAACCACAATGGGAAAGTCAAAATTAGTGCTAATCCTAAAACGCTCCAGGCAGCTAAAAATTTACCTAATGTTACCTGCCAAGTGCTCACGGGCAAGGTCATTAATAATTCTATACTGCCGCTTTTGCGCTCTTCGGCCCAACTCCGCATAGCGATGGCTGGTACCAAGAACAGATATAACCAAGGATGAAAATTGAAGAAGGCCAATAAATCAGCTTGACCTCGCTCATAAAAACCGCCGATAAAGAACGCAAATACCGAAGATAACACTAAGAAAATGCCGATAAACACGTAGGCGACAGGTGAGGCAAAGTAACCTGCAAATTCCCGTTTAAACAAAATAAAAATATGTGCCACAGCTAAGCAACCTCCGTTGTCAAATCTCTAAAGACTTGGTCTAAACGACCTTGCTCAATAAACAAAGTATCCACGGGTAATTTCGCACGCTGAACATGGGCAGTGACCTCGTGCAATATATGTTGTCCCGGTTCAGGAAAAAGCGTGACGTGACCTGTTTTTTGCTCAACTTCCATTTCTGCTACCCCTTCTAACTCTGCTAAACCAGAGATGTCAGCTAAATAACTTAAATGGATCGTAACCGCTTGATAGTAACGCGACCGCTGCTGCAATCTTAAGGGCGTATCATCAAACAACAACTTTCCTTTGGCGATGATCATCACACGATTACACACAGCGGTGACTTCTTCTAAAATGTGAGTGGAAATGATGACTATTTTGTCTTGGGCAAGTTGGGTGATTAACTCGCGTACTTGATGTTTCTGATTCGGGTCGAGACCGTCAGTAGGCTCGTCGAGGATTAATATGTCCGGGTCATGAATCAATGCCTGAGCAAGACCAACACGACGTTTAAAGCCCTTTGATAAGTTCTCAATAGGTCGATTGACGACGTCTTGTAATTCAATTTTTTCGATGACGTTTCGAATGCGTTGTTCCTTGTCCTTACCTCTAAATCCTCGGACCTCGGCAATAAATTTTAGAAACTGATAAGTTGTCATATCGCCATAGGCTGGCGCACCTTCTGGTAAATAACCAATTCGTTCCTGGATGTCTTTCGTATGCTGCGCGATAGACATATCAAAAATCTCAATACTACCGTGAGTCGGCTGCAGGAAACCCGTGAGCATTTTCATAGTGGTAGATTTGCCAGCACCGTTCGGCCCCAAAAAACCGACTATGTCTCCAGGTTTGACGTCAAAATTGAGATCTTCGACCGCAGAAAAATGACCGAAGGATTTCGACAAATTCTTAACAGATATCATAGTGTTCCTAGTTATGATCCAAAGAAAGCGTGATAAAGATATAGCCTTCTCAGGTCTCTTTCAACGCTTGCATTCAAGAGAAAGAAAGATCAATTGCACTTAATTGATCATTCTTTAATTTTCACCAAGTTTAACGGTTAATGATCCCCAAAGGGAGTCGAATTTTGTGTTTTACGCGCGAAATTTCTTGGCAAAGTGATGCGCTTCCCTTATTGTCTCGCAATATGAGCATGGCAAAATCACTTCTACATACAGCCGACTTACACATTCATAGTCGCTACTCAATATTCAAGCGTATCATTAATCTGATCATTGTTATCGTGATGGTATTACTGTTCGTGAACCTGTGGTTCGTGGATAACGATAATGCACAGAATTGGCAAAATAAACAGAGTACTCAATTAGGTAATAGCTTAGGGTTAATCAGTAGCCAAATTATTGCCCAACCTCTGATTGATAGGGATAAAGCGCGAATTGATCAAGTGCTAAAAATATTACTCAACGATCCCCACGTAGACGCGGTTGCTGTTTATGATCAATACGGCCAACAGGTGGCACAGCAAGGTGTTGAAAGTTCTATCGTCGCCCAATACCAATCTAATGAACAGAACACGCCCTTAGTATTTGTTAAAGATATTCGAGTAGAAAAGCAGATTTATGGTTATGTTCGCTTATTATTAAGTGAACAGACTGTCATGGCCCTGCACAGTGAATATCAAAGCCAGTTGCGTCAGCAGACTCAAGTACTGGGTATCTTAGCCGCGTTAGCAGCCCTGCTAATAACGCGAATTTTCTACAAAGTGCGTTTCCGGCGTTATATTCATCCCAGTGACGCTGAAAAAGTCACCCATTAGTTTGATATATTGGGCAAGATATTAAGGGTATTTTGCCAACATGCCTGCTTGACGTCGTTTTCAGGTTCCGTCCTCAAGGCTTGAAGCGCATCCAAGATAAGCGGTAAATAGCTCGGACTGTTACGTTCACCTTGTTTACTGTTAATAGGCATATCAGGAGCGTCGGTTTCTAACACCAAACTCGAAAGAGGCACTTGAGCGATCACTGCGCGTGTTTTCTTCGCTCTAGGGTAGGTAATAGTACCGCCAATGCCTAACTTAAAGCCTAGGTCAATATACGCCCGCGCTTCTTGAAGGCTCCCCGAAAAAGCATGAATAATACCGCCATTACAAAACGTACTTTTCTTTAGCAGCCTAATTAAAGCATTATGAGATTGCCTATGGTGCACAATGACAGGTAGCCGATGTTGGTGAGCCAAATCAAGCTGTTCACTAAACACTCGCTCCTGCAGTACTTCGTCGGTGGGCAGACTGAAATCCAAACCAATTTCCCCAACGGCAACCACCTTACCTTGGTGCAAGGATAGCTGTTGGTCCAACAGTTGTAATTGCTCAGTGCGGTAATTGTGCAAAAAATAGGGGTGCAAACCTAACGCGAACTTAAGCTGCGAGTACGACTCACACAGTAAAATTTGCCGTGGCCACATACTTGCTTGGGTGCCTGGAATGACAATTGAATTGACCCCGAGCTGAGCACATTTCAGCAACACTTGGTCGCGATCGAGATCAAAAGCGGGGAAATCTAAGTGACAGTGACTATCGATCACAGTCTGAACTCGTTATGGCATCAAACGTTGAATTGACCAATGCGAGCTGTTTTCTCTGCTAAACAAGAAGCGATCGTGCAATCTGTGCTCCCCTCCCTGCCAGAACTCAATCTCTTGAGGTATGATTTTAAAGCCTCCCCAGAATTCTGGCGCAGGAATTTCCTTACCAGAGAACTTCGTTTTGGTGTCTTCAAAGCGAGAAAGTAACGCATCGCGGCTTTCAATCGATTGGCTTTGTTTGGATGTCCAAGCAGCAAGCTGACTCGATAATGGGCGAGACGAGAAATAGTGTTGTACGTCTTGGCGAGGCAATAGCGAAGCGCTTCCTCTGACTAGCACTTGGCGCTCTAAAATATGCCAAGGAAAGTGCAGAGAAATTTTGCTATTAGTGAGTAGGTCTCGTGCTTTGCGACTACCCAAATTAGTGTAAAAGACAAAGCAACCGTCCATAACATCTTTCAGTAAAACGATACGTTGTGACGGTTGGCCCTGACTATTGACCGTTGCTACTGTCATGGCAGTTGGGTCAGGTAAGCCAGCCTCTACTGCGTCCGCCATCCACTTATCAAACTGTGCGTAGGGATCTGTCAGCAATGACGCTTCGGTGAGATGCCCCTGGCTATATTCCCGTCTTATTTGACTTAAAGGTTGCATGCTTTACTCCCTCAAAAACGCCATTCAATAAATGTTGGTTACAACACGCAAATCTAGGTGCTTACGTGAACTTTAGATTAACTATCCTGCCCGTAACCCAGACTGCGCAGAGCACGTTCGTCATCGGCCCAACCTGATTTTACTTTTACCCAAAGTTCTAAAAAGACCTTGGTATCAAACAGGCTTTCCATGTCTTTTCGGGCTTCTGCACCAATTGTTTTTAAGCGCTGTCCACCTTTACCGATGACCATACTTTTTTGACTATCGCGTTCGACCAATATCAAACCATTAATACGATAAACACCGTTTTCAGCCATCATGAATTGCTCGATTTCGACAGTAATTGAATAAGGTAATTCATCACCTGTGAAGCGCATCAATTTCTCACGGATGATCTCAGCTGCCATAAAACGGCTAGAGCGGTCGGTGATGTAATCGTCAGGGAAATAAAACTCACTTTCCGGAAGTGTTTCATTCACCATGTCGCGTAATTCATTCACGTTCTTGCCGTTTCTGGCTGAAATAGGCATGATTTTATCAAAGGCGTGTTGTTCACCTAACCACTTTAAATGTGGCAGCAATATTTCTTTGTCTTTCACGTTGTCTGACTTGTTAACGATTAACCAGCAAGGCACATTACTTTGCATAATTTTGGTCAATACCATTTGATCGTCTTCATTCCATTTTGTGCCCTCGACAACGAATAGCACCAAACCAACGTCAGAAATAGAACTTGACGCTGCACGGTTCATAAAACGGTTAATGGCACGCTTCTCTTCAATATGTAAACCTGGGGTATCTACATATATGGCTTGGCGATTTTCATGAGTGTCAATGCCCATAATACGATGGCGAGTGGTTTGCGGTTTGCGTGAGGTAATACTCACTTTTTGGCCTAGAAGCGCATTGAGTAGGGTTGATTTACCTACATTAGGACGGCCGACGATGGCAATCATTCCACAATAAGTGATATCAGACATTTTTTAAATTCTCGAGTGCTTGCTTTGCTGTGCGCTGTTCAGCGCGACGTCTACTTTTTCCACGACCAATAATAGGTTTGCTCAACCCTGATACTGTGCACTGCACCGTAAAGGTCTGGTCATGGGACTTACCGCTAATATCAATGACTTCGTATTCGGGTAAAGGCAATTGTCGACCTTGTAAATATTCCTGTAACCGCGTCTTATCATCTTTGGGCGTTGCGTCTGGATTAAGTGCATCGATGCGCTTCGCAAACCAAGCTAAAATTAAGGGTTCGCAGCCCTGCATGCCCACTTCTTGATAAATAGCACCTATGATAGCTTCAACCGCATCGGCCAATATTGAATCTCGGCGATGACCACCGCTCTTAAGCTCACCAGGGCCAAGTAACAGCAGGTCGCCTAAGGCAAACTCTCTGGCAACTTCTGCCAGAGTATCACCTTTGACTAAACTGGAACGCATTCGCGTTAAATTGCCCTCGGGCTGTTTAGGGAAACGCTCAAAAAGTGCTTTTGCGATAACAAGGCCCAGTACGGCATCACCTAAAAATTCTAGGCGCTCGTTATGATTAGCACCAACACTTCTATGAGTGAGAGCAACCGTGAGGTTCTTTGGGTCCTGAAACTCATAACCAAGTTTGGTGTATAAAGGTTTGTAAGGGTCAATCAACTGCATCTAAATAATGCTACCTACTCGATTAAAACGTACGTCGGTTGGGATCCAGCTTGGTACCCAGCTACTAGGTGCACGGTCGAACTCAAAACTGATCCAAATCGCCACCGCTTTGCCAACTAGGTTTGCATCCGGAACGAATCCCCAGAAACGACCGTCTAAGCTGTTATCACGGTTATCACCCATCATGAAGTACTGCCCTTCAGGGACAATCCACTCATCGGCTTGCGTGCCGGGTTGCTGATAATAATCCTGCGTGCGATTCAGATTACTAGGTAAACGGAAGATGTTATGGGTTACTTCACCTAGTCTTTCTTGATATTTTTCCAGAGGCACAAAGTTTTGATATGCCTCACCGCGATCAACAAAGTTTAATTCTACCGGTTCAATAGCGGCGCAGTCTTTGCCTGAATTACAAGCAGGCTTAACAAATAGTTGCTTGTTTCGGTAAATAACCGTGTCACCTGGTAGGCCAATCACTCGCTTAATGTAATCTTGGCTAGGATTTTTTGGGTACTTAAATACTGCAACATCCCCGCGCTCTGGCACACCTGTGTCCCAAAATTTACTTCTGAAGACAGGGTCTTTTACCCCGTAGGCATATTTTTCAACCAGAATAAAGTCACCCACTAACAAGGTAGGCATCATCGATCCAGATGGAATTTGGAACGGTTCATATAGAAACGAACGTAATACCAATACAAACGCTATAACGGGGAAAATCTGTTGAGATGTATCCACCAACCAAGGTAATGTTTGCTCTTCTGGGTCGCCTGTTACACTGGAGCCGTCTTCCCCTGTCACCGCTCGCTCTTTACGTTTTGGTGCGAACATTAAAGAGTCAGCAAGCCAAATGAGGCCAGATGCTAGGGTAAGTACCACTAGGAATAATGAGAAATAATTTGCCATTTACTTACCTACCTTAAGTAAAGCAAGGAACGCTTCTTGAGGAAGTTCAACGTTACCCACTGACTTCATACGTTTCTTACCGTCTTTTTGTTTCTGAAGAAGCTTCTTCTTACGACTCACATCACCACCGTAACATTTAGCGATTACATTTTTACGCAATTGCTTAATCGTGCTACGCGCTACAATCTGGTTGCCTATAGCGGCTTGAATAGCGATATCGAACATTTGACGCGGGATCAGCTCACGCAACTTTTCAACCAAATCACGCCCACGAGATTGAGCATTGTCCTTGTGGGTTATCATCGCGAGCGCATCAACTCGCTCGCCATTGATAAGAATATCCAGTCTAGACATTTCAGCTGTTTGGAAGTGTTTGAAATTGTAATCAAGTGATGCAAAACCACGGCTAGTGGATTTAAGCTTATCGAAAAAGTCCATGACGACTTCAGCCATAGGCAGTTCATAAGTCACCGCGACTTGCTTGCCATGATAAGTCATGCTGGTTTGTACACCACGCTTATCTACACACAAGGTAATAACGCTACCTAAATACTCTTGTGGCACAAGAATATGCGCTTCTACGATAGGTTCGTGAATTTCATCAATGGAGTTAACCGGGGGTAACTTTGAGGGATTATCAACGTACAGAGTTTCACCATCAGTGGTCACAACTTCATAAACTACCGTTGGCGCAGTGGTGATCAAATCTAAATCGTACTCGCGCTCTAAGCGCTCTTGAATAATTTCCATGTGCAACATGCCAAGGAAACCAATGCGGAAACCAAAACCTAGCGCTGATGAGCTTTCAGGCTCAAAGAACAAAGACGCATCATTCAAACTAAGTTTAGCCAGCGCATCCCGAAAATCTTCGTAGTCATCTGAGCTTATGGGGAAAAGACCAGCATAAACCTGAGGCTTCACTTTTTTGAAACCTGGTAACGCCACATCCGCAGGTGTGCGAGCAAGAGTAATAGTATCGCCCACAGGTGCACCGTGAATTTCTTTAATACCCGCGACGATAAAACCTACTTCACCTGCACGTAAAATGCCAGTGTCTGTGGCTTTAGGCGTAAAAATACCGACTTTATCAGCTTGATGTACCACACCCGTCGACATAATTTTAATCTTGTCATTCTTGCGTAACTCGCCCTGTACGATACGTACCAACGACACTACACCTTGGTAGTTATCGAACCACGAATCTACGATAAGGGCTTTTAGTGGGGCGTCAATATCACCTTCTGGTGGCGGAATTTGGCGCACAATCACTTCAAGTACATCTTCAATACCAATGCCGGTTTTAGCCGAGCAACGTACGGCATCGATTGCATCAATACCCACAATGTCTTCAATCTCTTCAGCTACGCGATCAGGTTCCGCTTGAGGTAAATCGATTTTATTTAGAATCGGTACCACTTCCATATTCAAGTCAATCGCCGTGTAACAGTTAGCGAGTGTTTGCGCTTCAACTCCTTGACCTGCATCTACGACCAAAAGCGCGCCTTCACAGGCAGCTAAAGAACGCGATACCTCATAGGAGAAATCCACGTGCCCCGGCGTATCAATGAAGTTAAGTTGGTAAGTTTCACCATCTCTCGCTTTGTAGTTGAGCGTGACACTCTGTGCCTTGATCGTAATACCGCGTTCGCGCTCAATATCCATTGAGTCAAGAACCTGCGCTGACATTTCGCGTTCGGATAGACCACCACAATGCTGGATTAAACGATCCGAAAGTGTGGATTTACCATGGTCAATATGGGCGATGATCGAGAAGTTACGTATGTGCTTGTGTTGCATAGACTTTTGAAATGTACCTAGTACGTTTTGCCTGCCCTAAGCGTAATTTTGCAAGCAGCAGATATGTGCTCAAGGAAATTAGGGGAACAAATTAAATTAAATAGACGCGGATTTTACAATTTTATCAGCCAATTTGCGATAAAGAACTCAACTGATATGCATAATTAATGCTCGAAATAGCGTTTAAGGCTCAATGATGTTTACATCAATACAGTCTACTCGGGTTTTCAAGCTTGGTAACACTGCTAAAAGATGGGGTTCGAACTGCGTTCTAGTGCTGCCTGAGATATAGCGTTTCACGCCTAAGAAACTGACAACGGCAGCGACCATGGAAGACAAAATCACCCAACCTTCACCCTCAATTGAGTAGCTTGATAGCAATAAAGTACTTGTGGTCGCCACGACAATCATGGCCAGAAGCGGCAGCATATAAACAAGCAATGAAGCACTTAGCAGCATAGATTCAGGAATACCTAGTTTAACATCTTGCCCTATGGCGACGGGTTCTTCGCATGGTAACCATAGCGCGTCGCGTTTATTGGCTAGCGCTCGAGCAATCACACCCGTGCCGCAATTGTCTTTTGCATGACAACTGCCACAAGTAGATTTTATCTGAGTAGCGATTTTAATAAATTGATGCTCATGACGCATTTGGACGTCAATGACAGTGCCAACTTCTTCAATCATGTCAATTTGTGGCTAAGTGGATGGAACTGGCAATATGATTAGCCGTTTCAGGGGGAAGCTTACCCACAACAGTCACATTCAGCCTGCCTTGATTTAGGGTGAGTAAGGTATCTGATTCGTGGCGCAGTAAAATATCTTGGTTTATTCCATCGTTTTGGCTTTCACGCATGTATATGGATACATCTACTAGGCCATCGCTCAACATAACATATTCGACAGATTGCCCTGTGATTGGCAAACGATGAATATCACGTTTAACCTCAACCATGCCGACAGGCATATAGGCAATATCCCAAATCGCTTTAGTGTGCGTTTGCGGCCTTAACTTTAATACCTCTGGCAACATAGCTGGCTCAATTTTTTCAAAAAAATCATCAGGCTGCTCAGTAACGTGACATGCTGTCACTTGTATTTGCTCAAGTAACTGGCCGTTTAAATCCACTAAATTCATTTTGAGCATCAAGCCGGTTTCTTGGTCAAGCCAGACATTCATACCAAATCTAGATTTATCTTTACTGACAATGCGAATTTGCTGCGCGGCTCGCCCAGATACTCTGCTACGGCCCACCATAACAAAATCATAGCTGTCTTTAATTTCATCGGGCTGTTGAAAAAACTCACTGGGAAATGGCCCATTGATAACCCTTGATTGCAAACTATATGGTGGAACATTTGGCTCAAAGTAACTTACTTTATCGTCGATTCGCACGACTTCTCTACCCGGGCCATTGAGTAAATTCAGTTGCTCCATTTTCACACCGCTAACACTCACACCGTGACGCCATAGGTAAGGTTGAGAGTCAACGCCGGGCTTGAGGAGTACAAATGAAATACTATAATTCAGGTTACTATGGGCGTAAGACATCTTTTCGAGCCAGCCATGGGCGCTATCAGACGGAAAAGCTTTAGCAGGTTCACTGTGGGATGACGCTGGAAGGTCTACAGACACCGTATTTGGGTCGTCTTCAACTGACTGACCTGACTGACCAATGCTAGAAAAAGATAAAGACACTAGGCAGGCAAGCGTAACCTGCCTAATGCATTGAAAAGATTTATTTTTGTGAGGTGCTTTCAACGTTGTTTGACTGTTCAGTATCATATAGCTCTACTTCAGATTCGCCTTCGGCCGGTGCAGCTTTAAAACGTAATTGCTGCTTGTGGTCATTCAAGTAGGCGTTAATGACTCTGCGCTGCTCTGATGCATCAGCCCTAGGTAGAGTACGCGTCTGCTCTAAGCTGACCGGTGATAAACCACCTTGAATACCCAACAATGCAGGAGCAGAATTAAATGGTTGCTCTACATCAGTCTGGTTGTACTGCTGAACACCGATTATCATCGCTACTGCAACTGATGCTGCAATGGCCATTTGCCCACCTTGTTTAGCAAAGGGTACCACAGAACCAACCAAAGGTAGATCACGCCATGTTTTCTTCGGTGCAAGAATGGCAGGCTCTAATGCCAGTGCAGCGGCCACATTTGCGGCAATATCAACATTAATTTGCGATGCCATTTCTTTACGCAAACTATCGCGGATTAGGTGATAGCTTTGCCATTTATCGGCAAGCTCAGCATCATTTTTTATTGCATCTAGTAATTGTTCGTCGTGTAACTCACCATCGACTAGAGCAGACAAATTTTCGATTTTTTGCGTCATATAACAAGCTTCCTGAATATACGCTTAAATAAACTGTCACTTGAAATAAAAATCTATCTCAAATTAACTTGTAACTGCAACATATCAACATGACATTGTTACAACAGTTACCGTTCTTAAACCCTTTACTGACGTTGCAGCAAAGGTTGAATAACCTTGTCCAGTGCTTCACGAGCTCTGAATATACGTGATCGAACAGTCCCAACAGGACAATCCATCACATTAGCAATCTCTTCGTAACTTAACCCTTCTAATTCCCGCAGGCTAATGGCCATGCGTAAATCTTCGGGTAACTTATCCATCGTATCAAACAACAACTTTTCCATTTGGTCCGACATTAAACTTTTTTCTGGCGAATTATTCTCTTTTAAGGCATCACTGCCATCATAGAAATCCGCGTCTTCTGCATCCACATCGCTCGCAGGGGGCTTTCTACCTTGCGAAACTAAATAATTTTTAGCGCTGTTTACGGCTATACGGTATAACCAAGTGTAAAATGCGCTATCGCCCCTAAAATTAGGTAATGCACGGTAAGCTTTAATAAAGGCTTCTTGTGCTACGTCAGCAACGTCACCGGAGTTCTTCACATAACGTGATACCAAGTAAGACACTTTGTGTTGGTACTTAACCACCAACAATCCGAATGCGTCTTTGTCTCCACGTTGCACTTTTTCAACTATTTGTTGATCTGTTAACTGCTCGCTCATTCGAGCCGATACTCCTGCTACAAATATTATTTTGGCTCATGCAAGCACTATAATTGACCGTGCCTTTTGCAATAAGTTCGTTTTGTAAGAATTTTTTTCGAAATAAATTCGAAATGTAGTTTTGTTACTGTGAGCTAATAAGGGTTGATCCAACTTAATATCATTGTATTTTTTACTACATTAATTAGTATTGCCACCCTCTATTGGCATTATTGGTGTAGTTTACCCTATGCACTCCACTGTTGAACATCGTTGTGACGTACTAATTATAGGCAGCGGCGCTGCCGGACTTAGCCTAGCATTGAAATTGGCTGAGCATTGCCAAATTATTGTTTTAAGTAAAAGTAGTTTAGCGGAAGGGTCGACCCGATACGCCCAAGGCGGCATCGCCGCTGTATTCGATGAAGATGATTCAATCGAATCTCACGTAAAAGATACGCTCAATGCAGGAGCAGGTTTATGTGATGAGCAGGCGGTTCATTTTACTGCTTCTCGTGCGAAAACCTGTATGCAGTGGTTAATTGACTTCGGTATGCCGTTCGATCAGATGACCGATAGCAACGATGGTGAACAGCGCTACCATCTTACACGTGAAGGTGGGCACAGCCACAGGCGTATCCTGCACGCAGCAGATGCGACCGGTGAAGCAGTTCAAGTCACTTTAATCGAAGCGGTCAAACAACATCCGAATATCCATATATTTGAGCGTTATAATGCGGTTGATCTAATCAAGAGCAAGGATGAGCAAAATCAGTTGTTAGGTGCCTATGTGTGGAACCGGAAACATGAACATGTTGAAGTGATCCGCAGCAAATTCACCGCACTTGCCACTGGCGGCGCCAGTAAAGTTTATCAGTATACTTCCAACCCAGACGTTTCTAGTGGTGATGGAATAGCCATGGCTTGGCGTGCTGGCTGTAGCGTTGCCAATATGGAGTTTAATCAGTTTCACCCAACTTGTTTATTTCATCCTGAAGCACGCAACTTTTTGATCAGTGAAGCTCTTCGAGGTGAAGGGGCCTTTTTATGTCACGCAGATGGCACGCCTTTTATGCAAAAATTTGATGAGCGTGCTGATTTGGCCCCTCGAGATATAGTCGCACGAGCTATTGATTTCGAAATGAAGCGCCTTGGTGCCGATTGTATGTACTTAGATATCAGCCATAAACCCGCTGATTTTATCAAAAAGCATTTCCCGAACATTTATCGTAAATGCCGCGCTTTGGGCATCGACATCACCAGACAACCTATCCCAGTCGTTCCAGCAGCACATTATAGCTGTGGCGGTGTAGTAACTGATTTTAATGCAAAAACCGACTTAGATAACTTGTACGCTTTAGGTGAAGTAGCTTATACCGGTTTACATGGTGCAAATCGTATGGCTAGTAACTCGTTACTGGAGTGCATAGTGTTTGCTCACTCAGCAGCTGATCACATAATCAAGCGATTAACTGACAGGGACTCAAATGAGGATATTCAGCCTTGGGATGAGTCACAAGTGGGCGACTCGGACGAGGAAGTTATTATTCAGCATAATTGGCATGAGTTACGTCTTTTCATGTGGGATTACGTGGGGATAGTGCGCACTGACAAGCGTTTAGCAAGGGCGCAGCATAGAATTGAGCTGTTAAAACAAGAAGTCGATGAATACTATTCTTACTTCAGAGTGAGCAATAATTTACTAGAACTGCGCAACTTGCTCACCGTTGCTGAGCTTATTGTTAAGTGCGCGCAGCAGCGCAAGGAAAGCCGAGGCTTACACTACAATCTAGACTACCCTGGCTTGCTCGAAAACCCGAGTCCTTCGGTCGTCCCCGGAAAAATCACCAAATAGTGTCAGATAGACTGCACCTCTCCAGTCAGGTGGGGTGCCCCTGTAGTTTGGCTCTTAAGAGAAAACTTCATCGCCCTCTTCAGAGTATTATTTGAAACCCCTTTCTTGTTAACTTCTTCAATAGTCCAAACATCCTTATTAGTCCCAACGTCATCAGCTTTACTGTGATCAGCCTCATATTGTGAAAATACGACACGACTTGGCAACATTGCAGGCTTAATGAATTGAACCTGAGTGTTAAATGGCTGAACGAATAAATCCGGCTTTATCTGCTCTAATGCGGATAAACAACGAGATTTAGACCACATACCATGAGCGATGGCGTGTTTAAAACCAAACAACCTGGCGCTTAGTTTTGATAAGTGAATGGGGTTAAAATCTCCTGACGCTCTCGCATAATCACGCCCTAAGCCGGAATTCAGTTGCCACATCTGCTGACTCTGGACGCCCCATTTAAGCCCAATTGAGGCCTCATTCGCTGGCGTACTTTCTTTATTCAGCGGATTGAATTTAGTACTTCGATACAAATTGCTGCTGACGGATGACCAACACAACTCTCCATTGACGTGCACATCTGTAGCGATTGAAAATACAATCCCTTTAGCATGGGGCTTCATCTCTTTAAAATAACAACGAAACACACAGGCTTCACTCACGCGCACTGGGCGATATTGAGTAATTTCATTATTAATGTGCACTAAACCCAACAAAGCGAAGGGAAAATCCTTTTGCAGCATTAACATCAAATGCATTGGAAAACTCACCACGTGCAAATAACACGGATGGAGATGATCCGATTGCCATCGCGTCACGGCATGAAACTGCTTGATACTTGAATCTAATAAATGTGTCGGAGCAAAAGACAAGGACAGCTTGGGTAAATCGTCGAACGTAGGCGGCAATTGAGTAATATTATCTCGTTTAAGTGCCGCCCTAAACATCAAGCTAGCAAAACGCGGTAACGTCGTTAATGGAGTCTTCATAATTTTGATTTTTGGCTTTTGTTTAGCAGGTTCTTGCACGTTGCTGACTTGCTATAATACAACGACACAATCGACGATAGTCTTTCTCACTAACGCTGTCCTTGAATATCCAACTCCAACGAATAGAAGCCTTCTGGGGTTGATGTCGCTGTAACAGAGGTATGCGTTGCACCCATAGTAGACTGCCGAGCATTTTAGATTGCTCACCAATCCACCAATTTGCATCTTGCCTGGCATCGAGATAATTCCACTCACCTTCGTAGCTCACCTGCACCACGAACTTAGCGTGTTCTCTTTTTCGCCAGATGCTTATGCAATAGATTGTAAGCAAACTGCCTAATATGAACTGCAGTAATAACTGATAACGCAGGCTATGAGGCTGCCAAGCAAAAACACTTGTTAATAAAACAACATAAGCCAAACAGGCAATATACGCTTGCATTCGCGACGGTTTTACTTCAACTCTATACTTTGACACGACTTAATATGTGATCTATCAGGCGCTTGTAATCAGGATTATTACACGCTTGATGGCCCATAAGCCAAGCGTATAAATCGGGATCATCACATGTTAGCAGGCTCTCAAAAATAACTTTATCCGCTTCAGATAAGTCGTTAAATCCCTCTTCGACAAACGGCATAAAGATAACATCTAATTCTAACATTCCGCGCCGGCATGCCCATTTCAGGCGCGCGTATCTTTGTTTGGTAAACATGGATCATCCTATTGTGATTATTCGAGCGCAGTTTAGCATAATTTACCGTGTATAATCCTCATCTGAAACGCCATTGCTTTCTCAATATTTCCCCTTGCTAAAAAGCATTTTAACCTCATATTAATTATCCATTACGAATTAAGCTGAGATAACACTTGTGATAAACACCATTGATACCGCGGACACCATCCCTGCAAATTTTATTTGTCGCTTAGATGACTTGCATGTACTTAACATCAGTGGTGAAGAGCGTATCAAATACTTGCAAGGCCAGGTCACCGCTGACATGACAAAACTTAGCGCCCATGAGGCTCTGTTTGGCAGCCACTGTGACTTTAAAGGCAAGACTTGGAACATTTTTTACGCCCTAGAGCACAATGAGTCTGTGCTTTTCGTAAGCCATAAAGAAAGTGCCGCGGCGTCATTGCCCGAACTTAAAAAATACGGCGTGTTCGCTAAAGTCGACTTTGTCGATGAGCCAACCCAGTGGTCATGCTTTGGTGGACAAGGGCAGCAGCTAGAGGCTGTTATCAGTAAATTATTTGGTGATATACCGGCTGAACACCTGCAATCGCTTAGCAATGCTAACGGTGTGGTGTTAGCTCTAGGCTCAGAAAATAAACGCTTCATGCTTGTACTAACACCTGAAGGCCAAGCTCAATTAGCGCTACATGAAACGCTAACATATGCTGATAAGACGCTATGGGAAGTGCTTGATATAAAAACAGGGATTGCTGAATTGCGTGCTGCTACCAGCAACGAATTTGTACCTCAAATGATGAACTTACAAGCACTAGATGGCATCAGTTTTAACAAGGGTTGTTACATGGGCCAAGAAGTGGTGGCTCGGACTAAGTTTTTGGGGAAAAACAAGCGAGCGGCTTTCATACTTAAGGCTGACGAATCGGTAAATCTACTACCAGGCGATAACCTTGAAATTCCGGTCGGCGAAAACTGGCGAAAGGGGGGCACAGTGCTGCGCAGTGCAACCTTAGGCAAAGAAACTTGGTTATTAGCCGTTGTGGCAAACGATACTGAAGTTAATTCGATAATGCGTTTGAAAGATCGACCTAATGCGGTATTTACCGTGCAATCTCTGCCATATTCATTAGAATAAAAGGCGAATACTTAATTTTTAATCGGTGAATATTTCATGTATTCACCACCAATTTTTATGGGTACCCAATGAATATAACCACCAACACAGTCGTTACCATGCACTTCACTGTAAGTGCGCCCGATGGCACACAAATCGACTCGTCAAAAGAATCAGAACCAATGGTTTTCTTGCAAGGTAGTCATTACCTGATCCAAGGTTTAGAAGATCATTTGGAAGGTAAAGAGGTTGGTGAGAAATTCGTTATCGATATCGAGCCTGAACAAGCCTATGGCGAGCGCCACGACACCCTAGTTCAAGAAGTGCCACGTTCAATGTTCGAAGGTATGGAAATTGAGCCAGGTATGACATTCCGAGCAACCACAGATGAAGGCGAGCAGTCTGTGATGATCCTTGATGTAGATGAAGAAACCGTTGTGGTTGATGGCAATCATCCGTTGTCTGGCCTGACGCTTACATTTGATGTAGAGGTATTAGAAGTACGCGCGGCAACTGAAGAAGAAATAGCCCACGGCCATCCTCATACTGCTGAAGGATGTGGCCACACCCATTAGTAGATAATACTAATCGGGTAAGACTAACCGGTAATAAACACAAACGAGGCCAAATGGCCTCGTTTTTTATAGCATGTGCTCAAGCACTTGAATCAAACGGCGTCTTCGTTTTCCTCCCCTGTACGGATACGAATAACGCGTTCGACTTCGTATACGAAAATTTTACCATCACCGATTTTGCCGGTTTGCGCCGTTTTCATAATCGCTTCGATAGCAAGTTCTACTTGCCCGTCTGGGATAACGACCTCTAGCTTCATTTTAGGTAAAAAGTCTACATTGTATTCGGCACCACGATATAACTCCGTGTGTCCTTTTTGACGTCCAAAGCCTTTAACTTCAGTTACCGTCATGCCACTCACGCCGACTTCAGCAAGTGCTTCTCGCACATCATCCATTTTAAACGGCTTAATAATCGCTTCGACTTTCTTCACTTTTCTTCTCTCCAGATGGTGTGCTTAATCATAAATTGTGGGAATAGGTACACGTTTATGTTGCGTCTTTTTATAAATTTCCAATAGGCGATCTGTTACTTGTTGTGGCACAGGCTTCCCTTCAAGAAAATCGTCAATGTCATCATAACTCATTCCCAATGCTTGCTCGTCTGCTTTTTGCGGGCTTAAGCTCTCAAGATCAGCTGTCGGCGCTTTATGCACAAGGTTATCGGGTGCGCCCAAATAACTTGCGACCTGTCTAACCTGACGTTTATTCAGGCCAAACATTGGCGCCAAATCACAAGCGCCATCACCGTACTTAGTATAAAACCCAGTGATATTCTCAGCAGAATGATCCGTACCTAACACTAAACCGTCAAGCATGCCTGCAATTTCATATTGCACAACCATGCGTGTTCTTGCTTTAACATTGCCTTTAACAAAATCACGTTTGGTATCGCTAGCAGGTAGTAGCCCTGCGTCACTTAATGCTTTGCTCGTTTGCTCATCAATCGCATCTGCACCAGGCTGCACGTTGACCGATATTGATTGGCTCGGTTGGATAAAATCAATCGACAATTGTGCGTCGTCTTCATCGGCTTGCACTTTATAAGGCAACCGCACAGCAACAAATTGGTAATCAGAGCTTGATGGTGAATTCAATTGATTCACCGCAATTTGTGCTAATCGACCTAGAGTACAAGAGTCTATTCCACCACTGATCCCCAGTACCAGGGTCTTTAACCCCGAAGCAACCAGATGGGATTTAATAAAATTAACACGGGTTTGTACTTCGCTTTCAACATCAATTTGCGGTTTCACACGCATTTCGTCAATCACCGCTTGCTTGTGCATTTTTCTCTCACTCTGCTGGTAAAACTGATTATTAGAATGGCCCACTGATAGCTGACACCTGCGTTATAAATCCAGTCAGGAACCATAAGGCTGAAAAATCAGGGCTGAATAATAACCTTTAGCCCATTTCCTTCTTTTACATTCAATGCTTCATAGGGTGACAAAGGTGCATGTCCCACTAATCCACTATTAGAGCCATTCATCGATGCATATATTTTGCTTTGGCCCAACATTAGATTTTCTATGACACCTCTTTGGTAACTAGCATAATAATCTTGTCCAACATTCTCAACAGTTTGTATCGCTTGTTGCAGTATATTTACGCTTTGGGTATCAGATGAGCGCCAATCTGCGAGTAATGTCACATTAACATCATAAAAAGGTGCTAAGGCAAACCAGCGCTCGTCATTGTTGGTAATAAGTGTGTTCAAGTACGCTAAATCTTCAGCATACAATCGCTCCATGTAGATACCATAGGCAGCTAGTTGAAATTGCCCCAGGGGCAATGTGATATCCCGGCCTATCATTGGTGGCGGTAGCGCCGTATTTTGAATATAAGCACCCAATACGTGTTTTACATAAGCGGTATAGGCGTCACGGTTATTTTGCTGCGCTAAATGCTGAGCAGCGAATTCGGTGATCGTTAACTGTACAAGATCACTCGCCACATGATAAAAGCCATCGACTCGCTTGAACCGACAGACTTCCTGATATTCATCCCCTTCAGCGAGAGCTTCTTCAAATACATTGTCACCTAAACGATTGTAGTGTTTATGGGCATCACCTGATTCGAGTCGATAATAGTTTTGAGTATTCACCATCGCACTTGTATCGTGATGATCATTACAGCACTGCTCACAACGGGCATGTTGACCGGCCTTTGCAACCCCTCTAGCTTTGAACATCTCGTGCCCTTGCCGTGTGCTCAATTTACCTCCTTGAATGGCAGCCATTGCAGGCGTTTTCCCCAAACCGCTTTGTGATAATTGGCAATCACACCCGACCACAAGCTGGCTTTCTAACCGTGTTTTCTCATACTCATTGGCGAGTAATTCAACTCGATTCTGCTCAATTTTTATCGCGATATTATCCTCCATAACATCTATGGTCGGCGCCCTACCCTGGATCGCTATATCACTATCAATATGATGCAAAACATCAATATTATCCCCCGAAGGGATATACGTCACTGGTAAAGGCTGGTTATTCCCAATGTTGGTACTGACCACATGCTGACTCCGAGTAAAAGGCACGGGCGTTAGTTGGCTGTGCAAAGAGACACTTAGCGCCTCCCCAAACTGGTCTTGCCAACCTACGGTGATCTGCAACGTCTTTTTAGGTGCAACAACTGGCAAAGTTTGCGGTAAATTAGCATTGCCTTCGGGCAGCCAAGTATCAGGCAGTAAGTCGTTATCGGTATCGACGAAATACATGTTTCGCACTTGCCAATGTAATTCAAAGGGGATTGTCTGGGTTTGTGACTGCCAAAGCTTCACTGCAACCTCCCCTGCCGTAAGATCTCCCCCTGTGTCAGTTTGTATATCTTGATAACTTTTTTGCCCGGCACTGCTATGCACAACACTGAAACTGCGCAAGTCATTTAGCTTTTGCTTTGCCAGTGTGACGGCCTGCTGGCGCAAATTTAACGTATAGTCGAGCTTTATATAATGAGATTGTAGTTGCACATAACCAGCGACACCGAACAGCATAATGGCGGTGGCAATCAGCACCTCTAATAAGCTAAAACCAGAATGCATCTTCATCTAAAAATCACGCCAACTTCCGCTGACTTTTCCGATACGTTGCATGTCAGCATCTTGATGCAGTTGCGTTAACACTTCATAGTGGTATCGAACCGCCAATTGACTCAAAGCGGCATCAACCGCGGCGAGAAGCACTAATGCACCATTTAGCTGTGCACTCGCCGCCATGGCTATTCTTTGCTCAGTAGGCGGGCTTTGCGTGCTCAGGTATATAACCAGACCGAAAATCTGATTATCCCCAGGCATTAGCAAAGCTGAGTCCGCCAGAATTAACATAACTGGGGTATCGATACTGCCAATCTGTTGACCTATTTCTAAACGGCATTCACCTTGTACCCAAATAATACGAGTATCCACAATCGTTAATGGCTCGCAATTCGTGGCGATAAGCGAAACTTCACTCTTTAAAATGTGCCAGTCAGGCGCAGGTATATTAAATAGGTACTCCAATGCATCAGTTGGAAATCCCTCGTGCTCTTGCAGCGTATCTATACCCAAGTTGACATTGTTCGAATACATATCAAAAGCACATCTGTTTTCATCAAATATCTGCAAAGCACAGGTTCGACTGTTTGCATCAATGGCGGAAAGGGTCTTGTCCGTCCATATTGAGACAGGCACCCCATTACCACCAGCATTCGGGTTCGCCCCAAGGACAAAATGCAAGTCAGTAGGTATGTCAACGGCGCTGATTAAAGGTACTGGCGGGATAATGTGAAGAAAAGGATAACGAAGTACCTGCTCGCTGACTTGGTGTTGACTTTGCCCATCAGCAGATAAGCCAGCAGATTTGATGCTGGCCCAATGTGTATTCAAGCCGTTACGTTGGAATGGATTAAATTGAGCACTCACAATGGCACGCGCATTGTTGCTAAACGTTATACTGTGCTCATCGCCTTGCCAGGTAACATCAGATTGCATAAGACTCATACCATGTGCTAGTCCGCCTTGCGCTGCAGCCGATGACAATGCTTGGTTTTGGCTGTTGAGCAGTATTTTGTGTTCAAGGGACTTCACGCGGCCAGTATGGACTGTGACTAAACTAGCAATCACTAACAACAGGGAAACCGTCACAAGCATCACAGCGCCTTTGCTGACGCGCTTAGGATGATGCCCATAGACATATTTATTGTGCATCGTTGTTCACTAAGAAGCGTATTGTGCTTTGGCGTGACACATCTGGTTGAGCCTTCAAATTAGCCACCAGATTCATCTCTACCTGAGTCAAGACCCTCTGTCCCACGATAAACTCAGTTAACGTAAAATGCAGACGCGTGACCTGTACAACATTGGGGTCTGTGACATCATGCCAGCCATTGCTGTCACATTGCGCTCCAGCTGTGCGCATTTCTATTGCTTTGCCGCGCAGGCGATATCCGTAATTTTCATTGCCATCTTGGGTATCCATAACCCCATTTGCATTGCGATCGTAAGCGAATAAAATACAGCTATCTTCGATTTCATTAGTAAACTGGCTAAGGGTCAACGGATCGGCGAAAGGATTTAACGCATTCATAGGGTCGATGATTTGTGCTGACGCACCTGCATGAAAGCCCGCTCTGGCGATATCTCGGGCTAACATCTGAGAGACTAAGGTAAACTCTTCATTCAGACGGGATGAGGTCAGTAAACTAGCATTGACCCCGACCCCAAAACCGATAAAAGCAGAGAATGCAGACAATGCTGATACGCCCAAAGACATGGCAATCATCAACTCTATCAATGAACTGCCTTTGCTAAGAAACGACGAATTCAACATTGCCTGTATGCCACAATGTCACCGTCGTTAACGCACAGACGGACCCGCCCCATATTACTCACAATAAGTTTGAGCTCATCCCTCGCATCACCAAAAATCAACGAACCTGAATCCCCCATGGCCATGCCTCTGGTACCGTCAAATACCGCACTATCATTCTGCCCAAAGCGTAATTGCGTCAGTTGCACAGAGGAAAAATCACTATGTTGAATACGCGACTGCACGCCCAAAACAGAGCAACTGTCTTCGACTCGACAATTACAGGCTTCGGACATGTTCATACCTAGGCACCAAGCTTGGCCGTCTTGAATACTGACGAATACATTTTGCCCAGAGGCGATAGCACTCGCGCGAGCGTGTTGCATAAAAAAATAGCTCTCTTGTGCCGCTTGCTTAATATGTAGCTGCTGTTTTGAATCTAATAGTGAAGGAACGCCTAGCGTCATTAATATCATGGTAATAGATATCACCAACATAAGTTCCAATAGAGACATTCCTTTGCACATGTTCATCAGTATTCGTGATCCAAAGAATTGGGCTACAACATGAAAGTAACGCGCGAACTTAAGCGAGAAGCAGTGTAGTCAATCGAGGTCAAAAAAACCGAATACACAAAGCTTTGACTGCATTTTGCGTGGCGAAAAATAATAATTAAGCATATAAATATAGACTAAATTGAGAAATATTTTAGGCTGAAAATAAAGCCTATATAGAAGAGAAAAATAACAAGGATGAACTGTGTATCAACACCTCGCCCATAATCGCTATATTGGATTTAGTTTGATTGAACTAATGATTGTGGTGGCCATCATTGGGATACTCGCTATGGTCGCCCTGCCCAGTTATCAAAATCACATTGTACAGACTCGTCGTGTTGACGCGCAAAACGCTCTATTGAAATGGCATTTACAACAAGAGCGTTACCGGATCTCCCATACCACTTATGCCGACGAAGTCGCCCTGCCAGTACCTATAAACGACTTGTATGAATTTAGTGTTTCGAACATATCTGCAACTCGCTTTACATTGCAGGCCCAAGCACTGTCAACGCAACTGGCAGATACTGGTTGTACCACTCTAATTATTAACCAATCTATGGCACAGACACCAGCGAATTGTTGGCCGCAATAACTTACTCAATATAAGATCTATTTTTGGCTGACATTTTAATACCATAGCCACTTTGCTCATACGTTATCTTGCCTGTAATAACGTTACAATCTGAGCATGAAAAAAGTCTACCCGTACCATTACGAAAATCCCTCAGCCCAACGCGGCGTTACGCTTATCGAATTGATGATAAGCGTCAGTATTGCGATTATTCTCGCTGCGAGCGTTGCACCTAGCTTACAGGCAACCATCTCCCACAACACAATTGCTGCGCAGATGAATAAAATCAGTGCTTTAGCCCAGTTTGCCAGAGGGCACTCAATAGATAATCAAATTGAAACAACATTTTGTGCTACATCAGATTACGCAACTTGTTCTAATAATTGGGCTTTAGCCAAAATGGTCTTTGTTGATACCAACGGGGATGGTGAACGCAACGCAAATGAATCATTGCTTGCATCCTTAAGTATAGAGAAGAACAACATTGCTGTTCAAGGACCTCAAAACCCCGTGCTTTTTACTATTAACGGCGGAGCTAATAATAATGCAGACATCCTATTTTGCGGCGAAGAAACATCATCTCACCGGGGATTGTTCATCAGTTTACAAGGTAGAGTAAAAACTAGCCGAGACAGTGACAACAACGGGGTTTATGAAGACAGAAACGGAGAGGCTTTAAGTTGTTCTTAGGCTGGCATTGAGTGTCAACCGCAATTAGCATCGCCAACAGAACTCAGAGGCAGAAATGGCTCCATCTGCATTTTGATCCCACGCTTTACGCCCGTCACTATAATAGTAAAGTGCGCCTTGGCTAGCTACCAAAGGCTGCGCCTTAACTCTATAGGCAGTACCACCGCCCGACAGACTATCAATCGTTAAGTTGTACGCTTTATTATCCGCTGATTCACTGGCGGGTGAATGATGGGAAAAAATCGCTGGTTCCCCTGTATCTCCTCCCTCATTCGCCGCACCTGCATAACTAAAATTAGCCAACTTATGACGCTCCATTTGCGCCGCAAACGTCATAAGGTCAGCTTGAGCGACACTGCGTTTGCTGTCTATCATGTAGCTTTGATAACTTGGATAGGCAACAGTGCTAACGATCCCCACAATAGCAACCGCGATCATTAGCTCCATCAAAGAGAAGCCGCCATTGGCCGACATTATTGAAGGGATTTTTATACGCCTTTTATTCATCTTCTTGTCTTTCAATTTCCGTTTTCCAACTACTCTTTTGGATCCGCTCGAAGCGGCCATAAATGTTTTGTGCTAAACAGCCGAAAGCCGAAGTACAGGCGACTTCATCACCTTGTTCATCCACTTCAATCACCGCTGATGCACACTCGGTTCCCAAACACACGACAGGCTGCAAAATATCCTCAATGAGGATTTTGGTGTCTGGCGCGATACCGGTTTGCTTGAGAGCGGCAAATCGATCTTGATGAGTCGTTTGATTATCATTGTTTAATTCCACCACCGCATTCCCGTTAATTAATTCCACTAGATATGCGCGGCTGTTACCACTAGGTGGGGCGCACAGGCTGTCGTTTGCTGTGGCAGGCAAATAGGTGGTGAAGAACACTTGATAATTTAATATTAACGGCGAGGCTAATACTTTCTCGCCGCCAGTGCTAAGGTCCACCAGCCACCCAGCCCTACTGGCGAATAGTGCAGTTTGCTCCTCTACCACGGTTTCATCAGATGAGGTCAGTAAATGGGCCGTCGCATCGTATAAGTCATCACGGGTGAATGCATTTTCAGGTAAACCATAATGACCCTGTTCATCGATTGAGAAGATGCCATAGTCTTTTAACATATAGAAACTGTCTTGAATCTGCGCATTCAATGGATGTGCTCGATATCCAGAGCCGATTGCCACAGCATAAAAGTTTTCATCAACGGCGCTTATTTGCGCGACATCAGGCGCATAGTAAAAACGTCGATTGTCTTCTGCCAAATCCCCCCCTAAATCAGCAAGTAAGCCACCACTTACCAAGTTGCTTCGCCCCGAACCATTATGTATGTCTAAGCGAAACAGTTGTCCTCCTAAATCGGCCACATACATATGATCTGCTAAGCCATCATTGTCCCGATCAATCACCGATATACGAGCAGGAATACTGTACTGCATGTCGCTTATTAACAAGTCCGCTGCGCTGTTGCTGGCTGACCAAATTAACTCCCCGCTGTCAGCATCTACAATAAATACCGCGTTACCGACATTGTCAGCACTGCGAGCTATTTTGTTGTCTTGCTCTACATCATAACCACCACCAAAAATAAGCACATTGCGTATGGTTTCGCCCACTTTTACCTTGGTGACGGTTGGTCTTGACCATGATTGCCCGAGCTTTTCAAACCCCGAGCTTCCCCCAATAATTTGATGCACTAAGGTAGGATTTGATTTACTGGAAATATCAAAGGTATAGTAATTTCGACCGCCACGGCGCATGCCCACATAAAGATAAATCTTGTCATCAGAATGACGTAATACCAGATCGCCGTCTAAACCATAGATATGATTCGACGTGGTGTTTTCGCGGTAAAATTCATACAAATTGCCGAGTAATTCTTGAGGAATGACAGCAAAATTTTCACTACCTGTTTGGGCGTCAAATGAATGCAAGAACCCCTGATTAGTAGCAACAAATATAGCGCTGTCGGTCGCTGAGTAATTAACAATGACGGGCTGAGAGTGAATAGGGTCTCCCATTTGAAGGCGCACATCTGATGTATCACCATCACCATCGTCATCTTTTAAGTCAACGCCTCTTACCCACTTCAGTAAGTTGCTGCGTACGGTGCTCGCATCATCAAGCATATCAACGGAGAGGGCTTGCTCGGTGATATTACTGTTACTTTCATGCATACGGTTATTACTGATAGCGAAGGCCCCTGGTGCTGAAAACGTAAATAGATTACGAGCCAAACTCATTTTGCTCGCCGCGCCGCCTTGGCGAACATCATTACCATCAGTTAATACTGACCAATAGCTGTGGGCTTGCTCAGAGAAAAAACCGTTGCCGTCATCCACAGCAGGCAAACCATTTTTATCCAATATTGTGTCGCCATCGATTTTGTATTTCTTAAGGTTTCCAGGCCAGTTGCTTCCCTCAGACGGTTTAAATAACGCAAAGTACAACTCGTCTTTATGGGTTAAGCGATTTAATTGATTCACCGCAACCCCGGGGGATACAAACGTCGCATTAACATCTTTAACGGTTTTCAAAATCGATTGAAATGCGCCTAATAATTCTTGGCTGTTATCTGCTTGATAAAAACCACCGCCCCCTTGTAAGGCGATTTGGTTCAAGAAACTATTGGCTTCGGTATTCGCTGCAAAACCTATGGTGTGAGTAATAATGCGACTGTCTATTACGGATTCCTCAGAATCTGCTGCATTTCGAACCAAACTTAAGCCGCATTTTTCACCACCGCTGCCTGTACACGACGCGCTAAGTAAACTCTCAATCTCATCAACACTGTGGTTGTTGTTCGCTTCACCATCCGAGAGTAAAACGATATGGTTATTCACTTGGCATTGACGATCTGAAATGGGCGAAATATAACGCGCCCCTTGAGGAATTTGTTGGGTGATGCAATTAGACGAACTTAAATTGTCCTCTTCGCAACCAGGGGGAAGCGTGGCATCTTGCCCTGCATATGAAAGTCGGTGGCTGACACGCGTGTTACGCCTAACAGTATTCGATACACTACTATTACCCCGCGCCAGGCCATAGTTCACATCTAGCCCGCCGTAATAAAGCACACCTTCGTATAAAGTATCCACGATTGGGGTATAACCACTCGCACTGAGCTCATCCACCTTGCTGACTAAATGTTCGCGTACAGTTGAGGTTTGCCCCGGTGTCGCTTGACCTTGAAATTCGATGACTAATTTAGCGGCTCCCGACGGGCGCTCGGCGTACGTATAAGCCCCTCGCGTATTCCTAAAGTCAGACAAGATAAACATCATGTCATTGCCCGACTGCCAATCATTGCGCTCTACCAACTGATTAATAATACTCGCAACTGACGGGCTCTGATAATCTCGATTTCGATACCATCGCTCAATGCCACTCCAGCTTACCGATGCGGTTTTGGCTTTATTTTTTAATAAATAACGAGGGTAATTATTAAAGCTATTTGGGTCCCCTTCATTCGCCGCCCTAATCGTCATTGATGCGCTGTTATTGCTGCTGTTCTGATAAGCAGTGAATTCAAGGTAGGCGTTGCTTACCACGGCGCCTTGGGGTAAAGCGATATTACGAAAGCGCAAACCAATGTAATCGTTACTGCTGGCGTTGAAGGTCAGTTCACTACCCGTTGACTGATACCCATTGCCGCGCTCTTCAGCATTGTTAGATTGACTGTCAATTTGATACGTCAAGTCGCCAGTAACACACCCTGTAGCGGTAGTTTCATCATACACCACCACCAGTTGCGGTGAGAGGCCTCCTCCTTGCTCGAAGCTTTCAGCCAGCCGATTACTGGCAGCACTTAGGCCTTGGCTCGTCAGAATAATATTAAGATCATTGCCCCCGCACCACTCGCTTTGGTCAACAACTTCTTGAACGACTTCACTAAAATCAATGCTTGCAACTGTGTCGCCGACTGAGGGCCAGTCGTTGTTTTGCTCCCAAAGCACGTAATTCGATGTTTTTGTGCGTTGGCTAATGTCTTGTTGGTTACTGTTGTAAGTCAATGCATCAGGGGTTAATTCCGCATTAATTTGAATTTGGGTTGCTGATGCATCAAAACCACGGGAGGTAAAGCGCAAGTATGCACTTGTGATGGTTGCCCCTTGAGGGATGTTTAAGCTCTGGTAGCGAAGCCCCGTAACCACAGTTTCGGTTCCTGCAGATAGGGTTAAACTACTATTGTTAAGATTAACCGCACCGCTACGCTCGGTGGCATCGTCAGTGCCAACGACAATAGGCACAATCAGTTCCGGTGAAACCGTGTCGTCTATGGGACGCACCGGGTAAAGTATAGGCCCGCCATAATCCGAAAAACGCATTAAACCTGCATTTACGTTTGTTACCGAACGCAAGGTCTCTTTGAGGGCATTTTGTACTCTAAGCATACGCGACTCATTGGTGTCGTCATCGGCTGTCATACTGCCCGATGTATCCATGATAAAGAGCACGTTGGGGTCGTATTTTACCTGCTCAGTGCTCGCACCAAAGTAGATTTCCAGATCGTCAGCCACCGCCCCTAGCGATAGGCACAAGCCCAATAATAGTATTAGCATGTTGAAACGGGACATCATACCTCCGGTCATTGGGACGCTGGCGCTAGTACAGCAGCCGTTAAACTATTGGCGACAATCGAACGACTCCCTTGCATTTGGCCGCACCCCTTAATAATAAACACATGACAAGTAATATGACTGCCACTGATAACGTTACTTGAGCCTAAACAAGCCTGCTCTCGCACGTAGGCTGTACGGGACCAACTATCAATAGCAGGACTAGTGTCATAGTGACCCTGAGCTTGATGCAAAGCCCCCTTAGAAAGCCCCGCACTGGTTACCTGCCTGTTAGTCCAAGTGTCAGGGTCTTGGCAACGAAGTGTCTCATTCTGTATGTCCAGCGCCGTGTTTTGCCGAGCTTGAGTTAATGGGTCTATCATATTCACATCACTGATTACCGCGCTGTCTTCGGATTCAAACACCACACCCGCTATCGCTGCCTCTGCGGCATCAAACGCAAGTGTTTGGGTTTGTAGCGATACCGCCATTTTATTTTGCAGTAACCCGCTAGAGACAGACGCAATTCCCAGTACTGTCAAGCTAACCAGTACTAGCAATGCGAAGACCATTACTAAGCCTTTCTGCTTATGTACTCGCGCTAAATGATCACCGCAATGTGTCTGTTTCATAATTTTCTACTTCGCATGTAATTTTTGACATTACGCAGAGTGACCGTGGTTTCAAAGGGTTTAAATAAACCAGTACCACTTTGTGTAGTGGGCGCTTCATTGAGTAATTTAAACGCTTTTTGAGCGCTGACCTTCACTTCACCCTCCCCCCGTAAAAGCACACCTAAACGCAGTGCCACCACCTGACCGCCGCTCGCTAATACTACTGGTAGCTCGCCCGCCGTAACATAACGTATAGGACGCCCCGAGTTGTCCCCTGACAAAATAGTATTCGTGATCCCATAAAGCGCTTGAAAGCTGAACACATCATCAAGAATAATTTCTGCGCTATTATCAACCTCATCATTGCTCGCCAGCATTGCCCTTAACACCCGCCCATCAAAGCCTCGGCAAAGTAACGTATTGTTCTGCACAAAATAATGATTCACTACGAAGAATTCTTCTCCGTTTGCATAGCCCAAATGATTACCGCGACAGTCAACATTCCCTTGTAAACCAATAACCACCTGATCATTTGCCCCTGCATTTCCGTTGGTTGCGCCAAGCGCAGGCATAGCAACAAAATCGCCAGGCAAAATAACGGGATGATTTTGTACAAAGCTAGCTTCTTCTATCACATCTACCGCTGTGTTAAGGCTTGAGGCGAGCAGATCTGAACGCCCAGCCATGAGCATTTCTGTGCGTAGACGACTAATAACAAATCGGCCATTCTCTTGAACTGACGTCACTGCTTGATTCACGCCTTGCGTCACACGCGAACTCACCATGACTTGAATGATGGCCCCAGAGATGATCAAGCCTAATGCTAAGGCAATCATCAGCTCTATAAGACTAAAGCCCGTTTGCATTTGGCCATGACGAATATTTTTAGTCCTCACAGCGTTAAATCCAGCGTGACACAATCATGAGCATCACTTCGATTGAGGTTGCACTCAGTATTTAAAATACGCTCTTGGTTTTGCCAGCTTTCTACCGGCCAAGCGATCATAATCTGATGACGGGACCCAGCGCTGCAGCTATGTGCATCTAAAGCATTGTTGTCGTCACAGGTTAATGAAATCGATAAGCTAGGCGCAGCAGCTGTGACCGCACAGGACATTTCGTATGCATCAAATTGGGCCAATTGCGGGCTTGTACATTGGTTTTGCAGGCAATTGGGAATACTCGCGGGCAATGCTAAGCAGAAGCACTCATAAGGCAATGCAGATGAGTGGCAAGACAGGCTGGCAAAATTATAGGCATTATTCACGAAATATTGATTATCTACCGTAAGCCCTTCACCAGAAGGTGCAGCAGCAGCGCGCAAACGCTCGCTGAATTGCTGAGCGACTAATACGGCTTGGCTGCGATGAAGTGCATCTGCGTTAGAAAAAGCACTTACAAACTGTAACGATGCCACACCTAACAACCCGACCGTTAAAATAAATAATGTCACCAAGATTTCGACCATACCGACTCCCTTCATCACGCGGAATGAAGCTGGGTACAAAGTGTGCTTGGCAATGAAACTTGAACCTTTAATAACGGATGACCACAGGCGTAATAGTGATATTGAAGCTTAGCGCACTAATGCGCTACTTTAGTTATCGACTTTAGACCATAGGTATAATTGATGTGTAGCCTTGTGACTAACTTTGGGAAATGTTTTGGCAGATATAAAAAAGCCGCCAGAGAGAATTAAAAACCTTTTTAGCGGCCTATTCCAGTAGCGTGCTTGCATCTTAGATACGAGCAAACCTAGCGCTTTTAGCTTACTTGTTTTACTCGTAACTCTTTAGGCACTGCAAACTCGATGTTTTCGAGGCGACCAGGGCGCTCAGTAGCACTGCTCGCCCCCCACTCTTTTAACCTGTCGACCACACCTTGTACTAATACCTCTGGGGCCGATGCACCTGCTGTCACACCAATATGTTTAGCGTTCGCCAACCATTCTTTTTGAATACAATTAGCATCGGCAATCAGATGCGCTTTTGCACCAATCTTTTCAGCCAATTCACGTAAACGATTTGAGTTAGAGCTGTTTTGCGCCCCAACCACTAGCAATACATCGCAATCCGCTGACAATTCACGCACCGAATCTTGGCGATTTTGCGTGGCGTAACAAATATCGTCTTTACGTGGGCCTTCAATTGCCGGGAACTTAGCGCGCAGCGCGTCAATCACGTCAGCGGTATCATCCACAGATAAAGTGGTTTGGCTACAGTAATACAAAGTAGATGGGTTTTTCACCACGAGGCGAGCTACATCATCAACCGACTCAACCAAGTAAATACCGCCGTCTTGATTATCGTACTGGCCCATTGTACCTTCCACTTCTGGGTGGCCCTGGTGGCCAATAAGCACACATTCTGTGCCTTTTGAGCTCGCGCGCATCACTTCCATATGCACTTTAGTAACAAGTGGACAGGTTGCATCAAACACTTTCAGGCCGCGAGAGTTCGCTTCGTTACGCACAGCTTGAGACACACCGTGAGCCGAGAAAATCACTATGCTGTCATCGGGTACTTCCACCAGCTCATCAACAAAGACAGCCCCGCGTTCTTTTAGACCATCCACAACAAATTTGTTATGTACCACTTCGTGGCGCACGTAAATAGGCGGTGAGAAAATTTCTAAAGCGCGCTCAACTATGGTGATGGCTCGGTCAACGCCGGCACAGAAGCCTCGTGGGTTAGCCAAATGAATTTGCATAATGTTTCCTAGTGTTAACTCTTGCTTTAATCTGAGTGACGTAAGTTACGCTACAGAGATAATTTCGACATCAAAGGTAATCGTTTGCCCAGCCAAAGGGTGATTAAAATCAACCGTGACTGACGCCCCCGCAACTGAGCGTACAATGCCAGGTAGCTCACTGCCATCAGGTTGAGAAAAGGTCATGATCATGCCCTCTTCTGCCGGCGTTTCGCCACTGAATTTATTGCGATCAAGATGGTAGATATTGTCTGGGTTTGGAAAACCAAACGCGTCTTGGGGCTCAAGGGTAAATGACTTTTTATCGCCTGCACTCAATCCCAAAAGACAGGCTTCGAAGCCTGGGGTCAAATTACCATCGCCGATAACAAGTTTAGCAGGCTTATTATTTACTCGGGTGCTGTCCGCTGCTGAGCCATCAGATAATTTCAAGTCAAAGTGCAATACCACTTCACTGTTGTCTGTTATGACTACAGATGAATCACTCATTTACATTATCCTTATTTTTAAACATATCTATGACCAGTAAAAACGCGCCTAAGCAGATTGCGCTATCAGCCACGTTAAACGCAGGCCAATACCAATCTTGGTAATAAAGCACTAAGAAATCGATAACAAAACCGTGTAATAAACGGTCAAACACATTGCCGAGTGCGCCACCAATAATCAAACAAAACGCCACAGGCAACATTACCTGTTGGCGGGTAGTCTCTTTTAACCACCAGGTGACTAAGCCACATACGGCGATAGCAATACCTGTGAATAACCAACGTTGCCAACCACCTGCATCACTTAAAAAGCTAAAGGCTGCCCCGTAGTTGTACACGTGAGTTAAGTTAAAAAAAGAAGTGTACTGAATTGCTTGGTACGGCTCTAAATTCGCCACGATCCAGTGTTTAGTGACCTGGTCGATGACAAACACCACCACAGCTAACCACAGAAAGCGCAGACCGCTTTGTCTAAATAAATTAAGCATACGCGCGTGTTTCACCTTCGCCATCAACGTTAGTGACACAGCGCTGGCACAATTCAGGATGCGCCTCATCAGTGCCCACATCTTCACGGTGATGCCAGCAACGAGCACATTTTTTACCTTCTGATGCGCTGATATGTAACCACAGTCCAGGCACTTCGGTTTCTGTGGCATCAGCAGGCTTGCTCTCAACGGCTTCCACTGTTGCAGACGAGGTAATAAACACAAAGCGCGCTTCATCTTGTAATTTGCTAAGCAATTCAGCAAGCTCTGCGGTAGCGTAAATTTTCACTTCTGCTTCTAACGAGCCGCCAATAGTGCCTTCTTTACGAGCCAGTTCAATTGTACGATTAACTTCATCTTTAACCGCTAAGACTCGTTGCCAGAAAGCATCGTTAAATTCGGTATTATCCGCTTGAGCAGTCAACCCTGTATACCATGTACCGGTGAAAACGAATTCGTCTTCTTGCCATGGCATTTCTTGCCAGATTTCTTGAGCAGTAAAGCTAGTGATTGGTGCCATCCAGCGCACGAGCGCCTCAACAATATGATACAAAGCTGACTGACATGAGCGACGTGCATGTCTGTCACTCTTGGCGGTGTACTGGCGATCTTTGATGATATCCAGATAGAAACTACCCATTTCGATCGAACAGAACTGCATTAACTTTTGAGTTACCACCAGCATATCGTAAGCTTCATAGGCTTTTACGATCTCGCTTTGTATGGTGTGGGCACGGCTTACGGCCCACTTGTCCAACTCAACCATTTCTTCAAATGGAACCAAGTCAGTTTTTGGGTTAAAACCGGTTAAATTGGCAAGCAAGAAGCGCGAGGTATTACGAATACGACGATAAGCATCGGCTGAACGTTTGAGGATTTCATCGGACACCGCTATTTCACTGCGATAATCAGTTGATGCCACCCACAAGCGCAGTATATCTGCACCCAGTTTATTGGTAACTTGTTGAGGAGCAACCGTGTTACCCAAAGACTTTGACATCTTTTTGCCTTTACCATCAACGGTAAAACCGTGAGTAAGCACTTGCTTATAAGGTGCATGCCCTTTGGTAGCTACAGAGGTCATCAGTGATGACATAAACCAACCTCGATGCTGGTCAGAGCCCTCTAAGTACAAGTCAGCTGACGCAGGAATATCATCACGCTTGTCGACTACAAAGTAGTGGCTCACACCTGAATCAAACCAAACGTCTAACGTGTCTAATACCTTAACGAACGTATCTGCATCATCACCTAGCATTTCTTGAGGGTCGATATCCCACCACGCTTGTATACCTTCGCTTTCAACGCGTTTAGCCACTTGTTCAATTAAGGCATCGGTATTTGGATGTAAATCACCTGTGTCTTTGTGCACGAATAACGCGATAGGAACGCCCCACGTACGTTGACGTGATATACACCAATCTGGGCGACCCGCTACCATGCTTTCGATACGGCTTTCGCCCCACTCTGGGATCCATTGAGTTTTATGAATTTCATCAATGGACGCTGCACGTAGGCCGTTCTTGTCCATGCTAATAAACCACTGAGGCGTAGCACGGAAAATCAACGGCGTTTTATGACGCCAGCAATGTGGGTAACTATGGGTGTATTTAACGTGATGCACTAGTGAGCCGCGCTCTGCTAACACTTCAACCACATGCTCATTCGCCTTAAAGACATGCTCTCCGGCAAATATCGGCGTGTTTTCAAGATAAACACCGTTTGCACCCACTGGGTTGGCAACTTCAAGGTTATATTGGCGACCGACATTGAAATCTTCCACACCGTGGCCCGGCGCAGTATGTACGCAACCAGTACCTGAATCTGTCGTTACATGCTCACCTAAAATAAGTGGCACAGTGAAGTCGTAAAACGGATGCTGTACCTGCATGTTTTCAAGGGCTTGGCCTAACGCAGTCCCTAATACGAGAGTATTCTCAAAGCCGAAACGTTTAATGCACTCATCAAGTAGGTCTGTTGCCACTACTAAGCGCTCGTTACCATTCTCTGACTGTACTTGAACCAGGCTATATTCTAATTCTGGGTGCAATGAAACCGCGCGGTTTGCAGGCAACGTCCAAGGCGTGGTGGTCCAAATAACAACTGAAATTGTGCCTTCGCCTAAACCTTCACCTGTTGCGGTAAATTGCTTGGTGAAACTGGCTTCATCGGTAACATTGAAACGCACATCGATAGAAGGCGACACTTTGTCTTGGTATTCCACTTCGGCTTCAGCCAAGGCAGAGCCACAATCTGTACACCAATGAACAGGCTTAAAGCCCTTTTCAAGGTGACCAGAGCGCACAACGTTACCCAACTCGCGGATAATGTTCGCTTCAGAACTGAAGTCCATTGTTTTATAGGGTTTGTCCCACTCGCCAAGCACGCCTAAACGAATAAAGTCAGCTTTTTGCCCATTAATTTGCTTTTCAGCATAGTCTCGGCATTTTTGTCTAAACTCTGCTGCAGTGACTTTCTTACCGGGTTTTCCGACTTTTTTCTCAACCATGAGTTCGATTGGCAAGCCGTGGCAATCCCAACCGGGTACGTAAGGCGAATCAAAATCTGATAAGGTTTTTGATTTAACAATCACATCTTTAAGAATTTTATTCACCGCGTGGCCAATGTGAATATCACCATTGGCGTACGGAGGGCCATCATGCAAGATAAAGGGCGTTTTGCCTTTTTTAGCAGCGCGAATTTTGTGATACAGCGCTTTATTCGTCCAGTCTTGCAGCATTTTAGGCTCGCGCTGAGCAAGATTCCCACGCATTGGGAACTCAGTCTCAGGCAAATTCAAAGTATGTTTGTAGTCACTCATTGATTGCTAAATCCAAAATCGTCGTTGTTCGTCATTAAATTTCAGTTAACCCCAAGCAATTGTTTTGCTTGCTCGGCGTCACGTTGTATTTGTTGGTGCAACTGTTCGAATGAATCGAACTTAATTTCGTTGCGTAATTTTGCTTTTATGGCCACAGAAATAAAGTGACCATAAAGGTTGCCAGTAAAATGAAAAATATGCACTTCTAACTGAGAGCGCTGGCCATTTACCGTTGGGCGCGTGCCAATATTCGCCACGCCACTATATACCTTACCTGCTATGTCAACTTGAACTGCAAACACACCATTAATGGGGGCATTACAACGTTTCAGCAATAGGTTGGCAGTAGGAAAGCCAATCGTGCGGCCTTTTTTATCACCATGCAGTACCTTGCCCGAAATAGTAAACGGTCTGCCAAGCATCTTTTCAGCAAGCGAAAAGTTGTTTTCACTCAGTGCATTGCGCACTTCCGTAGAGCTAATACGGCAATCTTCTAAGCGAAAGCTTTGCGTACTCACCACACTAAAACCGCATTTTCGCCCTTCAACTTGCAGCATAGCGAAATTACCTACTCGCCCTTTGCCAAAGCGAAAGTCGTCGCCCACGACTAAAAATTGCACACCTAAGTCTTTTACTAATAGCTGCTCAACAAACTGCTCTGCGGTAAACGAGGCAAAACGTTTATCAAACTTCAAACACAGTAAACGGTCTACACCTAGTGCTTTAAGTTGCACATATTTATCACGTAATAAACTGAGTCGCGCGGGTGCGTTATCCGGTGTAAATAATTCCTCAGGCTGAGGTTCAAACACCATAACAGTGGCGGGCAAACCAAGTTCCCTTGCCTTCACGACGACTTGACTTAACACGGCTTGATGCCCCAGATGAACGCCGTCAAACTTTCCAATTGTCAGTACGCATCCTCGATGTTTATCCCGAAGATTATGTAAACCGCGGACTAATTCCACTTTGTTCCTCTTATATTAGGTATTTCATCTATCAAGTACGTCATCAAACCAAGCCACTACATCAGCCTTTAAGCTACCTCAAGCACATAAGGTGCCCGAACACGCATCTCGCGTTTGATACTGTTTGGCTAAAATCAAAGCGACGGATTATAGCGAACTACGCGCAGAGATACAGCCCGTTATAGCGCAGTTCGCTTAATTAACGTGAATTGCTTTTGATAGCAACTGTTTTGGGCGTATCCCAAGGGCAAATCCACACAATAAAAACACCGCCCCAGCTCCGGCAATCATGATGGCCAATTGTGTCATTTGCATCATCGGCTCCCACATCAGCCAGTTAGCAATCGTAGGTCGGTAATAGATAAGCCCAGCAGCCATGATTAAGGTCGAAATCACGACTTTTGCTAAGAACAACAATGTACTCGCAGAGAGTTTGTAGACCCCTATACGATGTAACTTGCTGTACAACAAGCCCGCGTTCATGGTGGCTGACAAACTTGTGGCTATCGCCAACCCGAGGTACCCGAATGGGATCGCGAAAATTAAATTAAAGAGCATATTCGACGCCATACACCAGATACCGTATTTCACCGGTGTTTTAGTATCTTGACGAGAGAAAAACCCAGGAGCGAGAACCTTAATTAACATAAAGCTAAGCAACCCAGTGGCATAGGCGATTAAACTGTACGAGGCGAGTGTGGCATCTAACGCGGTGAATTCACCTCGTTTAAACAATACGATCAACATAGGCTCTGCCAAGATCATTAAACCAGCCGCAGCGGGAATACCTAGTAAACTTACCATCCGCAGCGCCCAGTCAATGTTGGCACTAAACGCCTTGGCATCGTTTGTCACATGATTACGCGATAAGGTCGGCAATATGACAGTGGCGATAGCAATACCGAATAATCCTAAAGGAAACTCTAATAAGCGGTCAGAGTAGTACAACCAACTAATGGAGCCTGTCACTAAGAAGCTTGCGATAAAGGTATCGAATAACAAATTGAGCTGACCAACCGATACGCCGAATAATGCGGGTATCATCAATTTACGCACTTTGGTCACTTGTGGGTCTGACCATCCCCACTTAGGTTTTACCAGTAATCCAGCTCGATACAAAAAAGGTAACTGAAATGCGAATTGCATTATGCCACCAATAAACACCCCCCACGCTAAGGCAAAACCTGGCTCTTCAAAGGTATCCGCCATAAAAATAGCACAGCTAATAATGGCTACATTTAATAGCACCGGGGTGAATGCAGACACAGCAAATTGGTTTAAGGTATTTAATATGGCGCCAGTTAAGCCTGCTAACGAAATAAACATTAAATAAGGAAACGTGATCTTCAACATCAAGGCTGCAAGTTCGAACTTCGCCCCTTGAGGCTCATCGTTGAGATATTCCATAAACCAGCCTGCGCCAAATAGCGCAGTAACAACCGGAGAGCCAATCACACCGAGAAACGTTACTACTGTCACTATTACCCCAAGCGTGCCAGATACTTTGGCAATGAATTGCTTCATGGCATCTTTGTCATTTTCGTTGCTAACTTCTGTCAGCACAGGGATAAACGCTTGTGCGAATGCACCTTCAGCAAATAAACGACGAAGAAAATTGGGAATTTTATTGGCAAAGAAAAACACATCAGCTGCCGCCCCGGCACCCATTAGATTTGCCACCACAACATCTCTGACTAAACCCAAGACTCGTGATAAAAAGGTCATACAACTGACAATTAATCCGGATTTCAACAAACGATTTGACACACGACTTCCTTTAAAAAATAAATAATCCGAACAACACTGCGCTTAAACACAGCACCTATTATGCGCCAAGGGTCATTTACTTAGAAGCATTCATCCAAAAAACAATCACCTACAGGCATGTACATACTCTCGCTGGGTCTAACCGAGATGGGCCTACCTCTCACGGGGTGAACGGGCATGGTCGAGCGGGTATAGGCTGAGCGGATTTGGAATGAATAATGTGGCGTTAATTTAATTTCTTAGTACATTGCCTCTTCGCTCAATCAAGGAACTCAGGTAAACTACTTTCTGGCAGGTGCGAATGCCTATTAATATCGCCTACTTCGCTGCTTGTGAACACGATTCAAATCCAGCATTACGATACCCTGAGAATTAACTGCAGTTTTGCACAATAAATACGCAAAAGCATTTGACAAACACAGGTCTGATAGGCACAATCCGCACCCTTGAATTTTGACTAGAATTTTTTGGGAGTTCCACTTGGCTAACATTAAGTCTGCTAAGAAACGTGCACTACAATCAGAAAGACGCCGCCAGCACAACGCTAGCCGTCGTTCGATGACACGTACATCTTTGAAGAAAGTACTTGCTGCAATCGCTTCTGGCGACAAAGCATCTGCTCAAGCTGCATTTGCAGCTGCTACACCTTTGATTGACCGCATGGCAACTAAAGGTCTTATCCATAAAAACAAAGCTGCTCGTCATAAGAGCCGTTTGTCTGCACAGATTAAAGCTTTAGCTTAATATCAGTTCAGAATTTTTATTGTCAAAAAAGCGCTTAGGCGCTTTTTTTGTGCCTAAAATTTACGTTTATCGCAGCCTCTCTCCTTTTTGAAACAGATTAAAGTAACTTGAATTAATCTAAGCTAATACCATTTCAGTAAATAATTGCTCAGTGGTCAATTATTTTTACTGGAGTTGGTATAAAGAAACAATAATATCCATTTAAGGAAAGCATATGAAAAGCACACATTTATATCGTTCGCTTGCACTAACCGGCACCTTGCTAATCAGTGCTTGTGCATCAACTGAAGCAACGGATACAGCTACTAATCAGCTTGCCGAACTAAGTGCGCAAGCCATGAATAGCGATACCGCTTACGAAATAGTAAAATCACTCACAGTAGAAGTAGGACCGCGAATAGCAGGCAGCGAAGGTGATAAGCGCGCGGTTGAATGGGCGGAAAGTAAATTTAAAGAACTGGGATTTGATAACGTCTACAAAGAGCCTGTGCGAGTTAGGAATTGGTCTCGAGGTATTGCTGATGCAAAAATTATCGCTCCTTATCAACAAAAATTATTTATTACCGCATTAGGCGGCTCAGTGGCCACTCCTGAAAGCGGCCTTACCACTGAAGTGGCTATGTTCAACTCTTTGGCTTCATTAAAACAAGCTGATGCAGCGCAAGTAGATGGAAAAATCGTTTTCATTAATCAACGCATGCAGCGTGATCGCGCAGGTAAAGGCTACGGCCCTGTCGTTATTGGCCGCTCACAAGGTGCTATTGAGGCGGCAAAATTAGGCGCTAAAGCAGTCCTTATTCGCTCCGTCGGTACCGATAATTCACGCTTTGCACATACCGGTGTTATGCAATATTCCGACGATGTACAGAAGATCCCCGCAGGCGCGTTATCAAACGCTGACGCTGACAACCTACAAGCTATGATCGACGCAGGTAATGATGTGACATTGGCAGTAGACATGCGCGCTAAAGAACACGGCTGGCAAACGTCTTACAATGTTATTGGGGAATTTACCGGTACTGAGTCTCCTGAAGAGGTTGTGCTGATAGGTGCTCACTTAGATTCATGGGATGAAGGCACAGGTGCGCTGGATGATGGCGCAGGTGTAGGGATTGTTACCGGCGCAGCTACCTTAATAAAAAAGCTAACTGGCCAACCCAAACGGACGATCCGAGTAGTACTTTATGCGTCTGAAGAATTCGGCTTAACTGGCGCGCAGGAATATACTCGTAAGCACAAAGAGGAATTAGGCAATATTATTGTTGCAGCAGAGTCTGACTTTGGTGCGGGGGAAATTTATCAAATGGATACCCTATTCACGCCGAATGCACTTGAAGTGGCCACCCCCTTGTTCGCCGCCCTTGCCAAAATAGGCATTAAACAAGGCCATAATCAAGCTGGCGGCGGCCCTGATGTATCAATGCTCCCTAAGCACGGGGTGCCGGTGGTTTCTTTGCTACAAGATGGCACCTATTATTTTGACTACCATCACACGGCGAATGACACCTTAGATAAGGTTGCACCAAAAGCATTAGCACAAAACCAAGCCGCTTATGCGTTGCTTGCGTATTTCATGGCAAATAGCGGTATTGAGACGCGCCCTGCGCCTAAAGAAACGGCACAATCACATTAGCGAAGTCAAAGCGGTATCATGATTCGCACAAAAAAGGCGAGGTGTCGAAATGGCACCTCGCCTTTTGATTAGCTTTAACTGAAGCTGCTAACTATGCGAATTCAGCTGCCAATGGCTCTATAAAAGCCAACGCTTCTTTTTCAGGCTCAAGAGTTTCACAAGCATCAATCTTAAGCATATCTGCAACTGGCTTGCCTTGTAATTCAAGCAATAACGCTTGTATTTGCTCGCCCGCACCGCAGTATGAATCACAGTAACTACTGTCACCTAAGCCAATGACAGCAAACGGCTTCTGATCCATCAAAGGGAACATGTCCTTTAAATCTGCAACAAAAAACTCGAGATTCGGCGGAATATCCCCCTGCCCCGTAGTGGAAGAAACAAAAATGTACCCATCACAGCGTTTAAAATCATCAATGCTTGGGTCGTCATATATTTCGCTGACCACTTGTTTACTGGTGAGCAGCTCTTGTACTTGCTCTGCAACATGTTGGGCGTTACCGTAAACTGAACCAACGAAAATACCTACTTTACTCATTTTTTACTCTTCCTTTGCTAAAACAAAATTAGTTTACCGATTATTTGAAAGCAGATCTAACCTATCTAACGATGGTATTGCCCAGCCCCATTGCGTCATCAATGTAGACATTCTTTGGTCGAAATCATTCACTATCGCCAATTTTTCGTTACTTACCGGGTGTGTCATGCACATTTGTTGACAGGTCAATGCCAGACCATTAAATGAAAACTGGTCCCGCATAAATTTATTGTGTTTGCCATCACCATGAGTGGTATCACCGACAATGGGATGATTAATATGGCACATATGCCTGCGCAATTGGTGCTTGCGGCCTGTTTTAGGGTGCAGCCGCACGAGCGTGTATCGAGCGGAGGGATAACGACTGACAGCAAAGGGCAACTCAAATTGCTGTAGAGGTACGTATTCTGTTTGTGCTTCTTGGGCGTCTTTATCTTGTTTAGCACGTTTATCGGCTATTTTATCGAGCTTTTCTTTAAGGGCATAATCAATCAAACCCGCTTCTTTTACATGGCCGCGCACAATCGCGAAGTAAGTTTTTGCTATTGTATTACCAGCAAATTGCTCCCCCACCAGGCGAGCAATATCGGCAGACAAAGCAAACACTAGCACTCCGGATGTTGGGCGATCTAAACGATGAACCGGAAACACATGTTGACCGATTTGATCTCTGAGCATCTGCATCGCAAACTGGGTTTCGTGACGATCAATCATGCTTCTGTGTACTAATAAACCAGCGGGTTTGTGAATAGCGACTAAGTATTCGTCTTGATACAAAATAGTTAATGTCATTATTCTGCTCCACTAAATTGAAGGTCAATTTGCGCTAACACTTCAAGTACTGGTTCCCGCGTGGGCTGCCCTGTCGTGTATTCTTTAGCCCACTCTAGTGCCATCGGCATCAGTGCCATTCGTGTTGGCAGTGGCTTTTCCTCTTGCAGCAGTTCATTCATCTTGGGAATAAAGATAAATTGCAGCCACTGAGCAAACCCCAAACGATCACAAGCAAATGGCAATTCACTCTGCATTGCCCAAAGTGAAGGCGGGGAAGAAGACCATTGCTCAGCTGTTTTCAATGCCACGGTCAATTGCGATAACAGCTTCAGTACTTGGACTTCTGAGGCGCTACATGGCATGCTTCTGCTCATATTCAATCATCTCAAAATTAGGTTGTTTCCGCGTAATGCGCGGCAGTTTATAGGTAAACATGAATCAAATCAGCTCCATCAGTGAATTTCTTCTTCACGCTCAAACCGAATACCATGTATTTGATATGGGTCGCACTATTCGCAGCATCGAAAGCCAGACTTTTCTAAATATAGAAAACGCCAGTGAGGCAGCGCCCTACCCTCGCCAACAACACGCATGGTTCGGTATTATTTTCTTCAGTCGGCAATTGAGTCGCGAGCATTACATTTGGTTTGTAAAACTTCCTTTAGACGAAAAAGGCTTAGTTATCAGTGCCACGCGCAATCATTTTTTACAAATCATCACTGATGCTTTAGGCGCCCAATTAGAATATAACAAAGCAGCCCAGGGGCGTTTACCTGAAAATCCGTATACGTTCGTACCGAACCAACAGCAACTAGCTGATTTTAATAGCATAAGCCGAAATGTATTACAGCTACCGCCCAGTGAGTATTATTCACCTGCAGTGCTTTACTTCGCTCAGCCTCAAGCCCACGATTGGCAGAATGTCGCATTGCAAGGTATTGCCGATATTGCCGCGAGCGTGCGCCGTAGAGAAGGCGCGCAGTTAATTACTGAAAATATCACTAAGGTAGCCCCTCAAGTGCAGCAAGCGTTGATGTCATCCCTTGAGAACTACGCGTTAGATAAAGACACTAGCCAGTGTTTAATTGACCATGCGCAGCAGCGTTTTAATGAGCCTCAGCAGATCCAGTGGACCTTACGTGCTTTGAGCCAAAGTGTAGCTAATACTGTCGTTAACAGCTTTATTCAGCGCGTACTTGATTCACAGCATGGTAAAACGCCGGAGATCATGTTGTTAATTGCAGCAAGACATTGGCCCTGTTTACAAAACGAACAAATTTTGCGCCAATACATTAATCAACTTGCCGACATTGATATCGAACTATGTGCCGATTTGTACAGCGACTTAGTGCAGATCCCAAGTATTCGCCCTACTATGCTCAGTGTCATCAGATGGCAAGACAAGACGCCAGCAGTAACGCAAATGGTCGGCCATTTATTTAGTGGACAGCAAAAATGAATTTGTTTGATTTGACATTATTTCTGGTGATCTTATTGGTGGTATTTCAGTTTTGGCGCATGCGAGCGATTACTGAAAAAGCTAACCAATATCTCGCTCAGTATTGTGATAAGCATGGCTTGCAGCTGATTAGTAACGCGCGGCAAAAAACACGACTAGGCAGTTACCGGGGCAAATTAGATTGGCAAAGTTGTTTCGTATTTGAATTTTCAGGCAATGGTGAAAACAGTTATCAAGGCACGCTCACTATGGCCGGAAAGCATATTTTAAACGTTGATACTCCTGCGTATCGAATAGATTAGCCCTTTTAGGTTTTTGCTTATTGGATAGCTATTGATTGAAGTGGATAATAGACAACCACTTCTTTATAGAAGCCCAGAAACTGCAAAGGCGCGGCCTGAATCATTTCAAGCCACGCCTTTACATCAAAATTGAAGGTCCCTCTGTGCGCTCCTTCGCAACAACTACATCACACCATCCTTGTCTTGTCCTTCTGTCATTCATCCTGAATGCGGCACCTATCCCAAGTGTGTCCTTTTCCTTTAATCACCTTCCAAGGTGAGTGCTGTCTTCCCGGCAGCGATCCTGTTTGCATCCAATGCGCTTACGTCCTTATAAGCAACTCATCCTGAGTTAGTCCATATCCTTTAGCTCTGACGAGCAACTTCATCCTGAAGCGTCCATTTCATCCCTGTTCCATTCATCCTGAATAAACGCTCGTCCTGAGCGGGTCCTTGTCCATTGCGCTATCGCGCGACTTCATCCTGAAATATCCTTGTCATCCTTTCCATTCATCCAGAATGGGCACTCGTCCTGAGTGGGTCCTTTTCCTTGTTACCATTTCCAAATGGGATGCTCATACTGAGCCTTTCCTGATAATCCTTGTAACAGTTTGTCCATAAAACTGTATTGCTCGTCCTGAGCTTGTCCTAGGTCATCCTTGTGTCTTCCTGACTCGTCGTGTTTCCCTGTGACGAAACAAACTATATAACAAACAAAAACATTTTCGACATAGATCCGTGACACTTATGTGACACCTATTAGCCTAAAGTCTAAATTTTTTGTTAAATTTGTTTTAATTCAGTAGGTTAGGAATGTAGCAGAGAGAATTACTGGCGTGTGAAATGACTTTATCCTACACCCTTGTACGAAATCTCTTACAAGGGGTGAAGGTTATGTCCTAACGTTAAACAGTGGTGCAGGTAATTAAATTAGGCTTCGCTTGGAAAAGTTCCATTTTTATTCGGCAATTTTGTAAAAAAAAGTACAAAAATTGACAATTACTGGCGCTCACAAAACATTAAATGCCCGGTGATATGCCCTGTTTCCAGTGCTTCAAGCATTTTATATTGCCCATCTTCAAAAAAAGATAAACATTTAGGTAAGGTGACGTATACGCCTATCCCTTCACTGGCTGCATCTTCTTTCATCACACTATCAATTGCACTCATCAAAATGTGCCCTAAGCCATAATGTTGGTAGTCAGGGTGTACCCCAATAAACGACAACATATGGTAGCGCTGAGCCGGTATATGCTCTCGCACCTTCTGCTCTTTATCTACCATTTGCTTGGTGCCAAAGTAGCCTGCGGTCAGTAACATTTTAAGACGCCAGTGCCAAAATCGGCTTGGCCCAAACTCAGCATCCGGCCCTATTAAGCAAGCCACCGCTAGCAAACGTTTATCGTCAAATAGCCCTATCATAGGTTGTCTAGCTTGCCAGAAAGCATTGAGCTCTTCTCGAATGGCTGAACGCAACCTAGACTCGTATCCTTCTTTGTTGTATTGGAATATGTCCATGAACAAAGGATCATCATGATATGCCTGATATAAAATTGACGCGGCAATCTTTAAATCTTCCGCGGCTAAATATATCGCTTTGATGTTATCCATATCTGGGGCGACAACGGTTTGAGATAATGGCATGCTGCTCTCTCCTAGGAGGTTTTAATTCTCATTACATTTCCATAATACATGTTAATATTTTGTAAAACGACAATTAAGTCAAACATAAACCATTAAAATATCAGGAGTATTCAATGGAAAATTATCACACGACGATGGGTGACCTCTTTGAGCAGTTGGGTTTAGGGGGTCAGGAAGGTGATGTTGAAGCTTTCATTGAGGAACATAAAGGGTTGCGCCAAGGTGTGCACATAGAAGACGCAGAGTTTTGGTCAAAAACGCAAGCGGAGTTTATTCGAAATGCATTGCTAGAAGACGCCGAGTGGGCAGAATTAATTGACCAATTGAACACGCGATTGCGTTAAATTATTCTTATAATAATCGATACCATGCTCGTAAAATAATTTACATCATGCTCATAACGAGCATGATGTGTTTGATTTTTACTAATTCAACATATTCAAAGCAGAGTCACCCCACCCCACAAGCTGGTCATTTTTTATTACCAGAGGCGTGCATTCGTCTTTCGTTGTTACACCATCATCGTCTTTGCGCTGTGTGCGATAGTATAAAACGTGGTATTGGTCATCACCTTTCTTTACGAACTCGCTAAAATCGGCGACGCCCATGCGATCCATCACTTCTCCTGTACTTAAGTTCGGCTGAAGGCGCGCTACTTCTTTGCGGTTGCTTCTTTCTTTTTTCTGCCAATCAGATTGATAACCATCATGGCCGTCACCGTCTACAGATATAACGCAGCCCGACAATAATAAAGATAACCCCAATGTACCTGCCAGAATGAATGGCTTCATAATCAACTCCTGTTTTTAGTTTTATTCAATAACAATATATGTGCGTCGTGATATTCACTTGATAATGAATATACAAAATTAGCGCCAATAGTTATCTATTTGATTCAAAAGACTATTTTAAATTTACAAAGTACCTTAGCTCAGGTTAAATAGTCGTTACCGCTAAAATTTCGCTGAATTGACCAAACTCATGACAAAACCTTTATCCCATATTGTTGCACTGTGCCAAACGCTTGCTAAAGAAGGAAAAAAACCAAGTGTAGGATTAGTGCGCAGCCGCGCAGTGGGAAAATTATCAGTACCTGATGCAATAAAAGGCATTCAAAGCTGGCAAGCGCAGCCCAATCAGGTAGTGGAGCCCAATAAAGAAGCAGACACCACAAGTGTTGAGCCCGCTACATTAGAAGACAGAGTTGCTGAGCTTGAAAAGCAGGTGCTTAATTTGACCCAGCAACTAGAAAGTTTGCTAGCAAATGGGTAAATAACTAGTCAGTCGTCGACGGCTCTATTTCATCTAAAAAAGTCGCTAAGTCGGGGGATATTTGCTCTTTGGGTTGTAAACCAACCTGCTCTAACATCACCGCCCCCGTTTGGTTATCCACACTTAACACAAAATCGTCTTCATCTGTGAGTGCAATAAAAATAGTTTCTGGCTGGCGTAAGCGGCGTTTCATGAGTATGTGTCCCACGATATTTTGCTGAAGTCGTTCAAAATCTTCTTCATTCCACGCCTGCAATATCTGCAACTTACCACTGGGGTGCTGCGCTACTATGTTGTCGCTCCAGTAGCGAGAATAAAATTGCGCCACATCGGGATGCAAAGTTAGTTCTAAAGCCTCTGATATGTCTTTAAATTCAGATGCTTGCTCACGCAGCTCCGGTTTCCAGGGAATTAATTTACCTGTTTCAGGGGGCACGTCTGTAGCATAACAAGGGGATGGCCAGTCCGCGTCATACTCGATGGCCCCTGCTTCAGCATGATCCTTAACAAAGGCTGCAAAACGTCCCATAAAGTCATCTAATGATTGATTTACTCTTGAAGTCATATTGTGAGTCCGTACTTCGTTTCAAATACGGGTTAATGTAGCATTAAATTGCCTTTATCTTCTGGTAAAATAAGGCCTAACCTAATGTAATATATCGTTAACCTGTCATCACCTAGAGGCTCTCATATGCAAGATAAATCACTTCCTTCGGATATCTTAAGCTCCTTAACATTAGGCAAAGCAACACAATATAAAGAACATTACAGTCCAGATTTACTACAAGGCGTACCTCGCAGCCTAAACCGTGATGAACTCAATTTAGGTGACGCATTGCCATTCAAAGGAGTTGATCGCTGGAACGGTTACGAATTGTCGTGGCTAAACCTAAAAGGTAAGCCAGAAGTGGCTATTTTGCGCTGTGAAATACCTTGCGAGTCAGTTAATTTAATCGAGTCTAAATCGTTTAAACTTTACTTAAATAGCTTCAACCAAAGCAAAATCGAATCTATTCTTCATGTGCAAAAGATGATCAGCAAGGATCTCTCTGCCTGCGCTGGCTTGCCAGTAAACGTAGAGCTTTTTGCGCGAGAAACCTTTCCTGGCTTACAACTTGGAACACTAGAGGCCCAGTGCATCGACGATTTAGATATTAGTATCGACAATTACGACTTAGAGCCATCAACCTTAAAGGTTGAAGAAGAACAAGTGCAAGAAACTCTGTGTAGTCACTTGCTCAAATCTAATTGTTTGATCACCAATCAACCTGATTGGGGCAGTGTGTTGATCCGGTATCACGGCCGTAAAATTGACCAAGAAAGCGTATTGCGTTATTTAATATCTTTTAGACAGCATAATGAGTTTCATGAACAGTGCGTAGAACGCATTTTCAGCGACATTATGCGATATTGTGAACCGCAGAAATTGACTGTGTATGCACGTTATACCCGTCGCGGCGGATTAGACATTAATCCATTTAGAAGTAATTTCGAGAGTCTTTATCCAGAGCTGAGATTAGCTCGCCAATAAAACAGCGTTAGCCACATGTGAGCCACTTATTTTTCTTTCACATGCCCATGCCGTTTTCATTTAAGGAAATCAATGAAAAGTATTCAGTTAAATCCCGTTGGCGCCATGAGTCAATTGTCCAAATTAGAAGTCGACAAGCTAAACCAATCTGCTGACAGTCAGCTTTACCACTTGTTTCGAAGTTGTTGCTTGGCCGTATTAAATAGCGGTGCTGAAACAGATAATTGTGAAGACCTATTTGAAGAGAACGCCAAGTTCGATATCCGTTTGATCAGTCGTGAGCGCGGGGTAAAAATTGAATTAATTAACCCACCTGCTATCGCCTTTGTAGATGACAAATTAATTAAAGGTGTACACGAGCACTTGTTCTCTGTGCTGCGTGATCTGCTCCATATGAGGGATAGCTTTGATGCGTCAGAGTTCCCTGGGGTGGCGGAATCGGCGTATATCACTCATAAAGTATTCGATATGATGCGTAATGCGCAAACCATTAAAAATACCGCTGAGTTGAACTTAGTGGTTTGTTGGGGCGGGCATTCAATTGGCGAAACAGAATACCAATACACCAAAGAGGTAGGGTATCAACTGGGCTTACGCGAGCTGAACATTTGTACCGGTTGTGGCCCAGGCGCAATGAAAGGCCCAATGAAAGGTGCGACGATTGGCCACGCGAAACAACGTTACCAAAATCGCCGCTATTTAGGCATTACCGAACCCAGTATTATTGCTGCTGAGCCACCGAATGCTATTGTGAACGAGCTCGTTATCATGCCGGATATCGAGAAACGGTTAGAAGCATTTGTGCGCATGTCCCATGCGATTATCGTTTTTCCTGGCGGAGCTGGAACCGCAGAAGAGCTTCTTTATTTACTCGGGCTAATGCTAAATGAAGAAAATAAAGAGCAAGTGTTACCCATCATTCTTACCGGCCCCAAAATCTGTGAAGGATACTTTCACGCCATAGATAAATTCATTGGGGCAACCCTAGGTAAAGAAGCGCAATCTCTTTACCAGATCATCGTTGATGATCCCACATTGGTTGCTCAGACCATTAATCAAAAAAGAGCTGATGTACGCGCCTATCGTAAAGCCCGCGGTGACTCCTTTGACTTTAACTGGTCATTGAAAATCGAAGAGGAGTTTCAAGTACCTTTCATTCCCAGCCATGCCAGTATGACCGCATTAAACCTGCATTTTGGTCAACCTAAAGCAGAGCTGGCTGCAAATTTACGTAAGGCATTTTCAGGTATAGTCGCCGGCAACGTAAAAGCAGAAGGCGTCAAACTTATTCGCGAGCAAGGACCATTTAAACTCAACGGCGACCGAGAACTCATGACCTTAATGGACGAACTACTGCAATCCTTTGTTGTTCAGCAGCGAATGAAATTACCGGGTAGCGAATACGTGCCTTGTTACGAAATTATGTAATAAAATTAAACTGAGCGTGGTATTTTTAAACATTGTAAAAGATTACTCGCTCAATTTTTAAATTTTAATCACGACAGAACGACAAAAATGAATAAGAAAATAGTCACTCGTATCGGCATTGGTGTAGCATTATATGGTGTTTTTGTAGCAGCTGTATTGCTGTTTTATCCTGACAATGCTCAGGATATGGACTGGAAAGATCGCGAAGAGTACAACAAGGTCCAGGTTACTAAATTGGAACTAGGACAAACTAAACAACAAATATTAGCCTTGCTCGGCGGCCCTGATATTAGCGAAGCCAAGAAAACCGACGGTGAGATGTACCAAGTCATGTTCTTTCGCACACAACACGTAAAATCAGACGGCATCACAACTCAGGATGAGTGCACAGCACTTCTTTTGCAGAATGATGAGTTAATTGCTTGGGGTGACAGTGCCTACCAAGATTATTTAACCTTATAAGGGTTACCCGCTCTGTGCCTGATAGTTTAATTAAACAGCAGTACCAGAGCTTACATAAGTTGCTGGCGTTCTATCGCCGCCCTGCCCCGGAACCAGACCTAGTCCAAAAAACACTTGATTTCAACAACGCGTTGTTAGGGTTTGCAAAACTCCAACCAGATCTGGCCTTTGCACAAATACATCTTTATAAAGCGTCGCTACCGCAACATTACAATTTAGCCTTCAGCGCTAGTTTGATGACGGCACTGTTGTGCGTGCGCAATCGATTTAACGAAACCACCACAATACAACTCATGAGCGCAGCGCTAAGTATCTTTGGGTTAGCTGAAGAGACATCTAATGTTGACCAAAGTGAGCAATCTAGCTCTGCAAAAGTGACACATCATGAACCGCTGGCCAAAATATCCCCCAACAAAGCATTTAGTCGCATCTTAACCCAGTACCAACAAGGGGTGTGGTTACAAGGGTATCGCCACGGTTTGTGGCTAAATAAGACCTTCAAAGAACATCTTAAGCAGTTACAGTACGAGAGCACTGACACATCTGTTTTAGCGTTGGCAATCCGATTAACCTTGATAATGCATAACACACACAAAAAGACTAAGCTGAGCTTTCAAAGCGCCCTTGCATTAGTTGTTCAAAATTCGCCAAGCGCACAGGCACAGTTATTAGAGCCTCTGCTGGCATACCCAAGTGTCACGCCGCCTGGCACTTATATAATGTTAGATGACGACTCACTGGCTCTGGTTACCGGCATAGCAGGTGATAAATTGCTTTGTTACCCGCAAAATACGTCCCGGCATTCGTCTACGCACTCATCTCATTTTAGTGTTGCCAGGACTCGCGTCAGACGCGTTTACCCTGCACAATCGATAAAAAAACTCGGGAACCTCACAACTTGGTGGGGAAATGATTGGCAATTTTTTCTGCAAGAATCGGGTACAAAAGCAGAGTCGCCATTTATGCAAAGTTATAAAATGAGTCGCCCTCCTGTCACCTTGACGGCAATACAAAGTCAGCTAAATAAACCGGTTCAAGATATCAATAAATTGAGTTTGGCCATCGCACGAGAGCCTTCATTTGCACAGCACTTACGTAAGACCGCATCACAAAGTAGTCGGCAAAAACTGCCTATTAAAGACATTCAGCATGGCTTGATGATGCACGGATTCGAGCGTTCTGGCAGCATTATTATGCAACAAGCGCTTCTGAGCAGGTTGAACCAACACCATTTCCCACTGCAAAGAGCGTTTATTAGCTTTGTACAGTTACGCGGCCATATAGCAGCGAGCTTAGCGAAAATAGGGAATATTGGCATTCCCGAACAAGCATGCACTTTGGCATATTTTGCTTGTGTCGGCTTATTCACTCATATTCAATTAAAAATTCAAACTCAATGGCAAAAAAGTAACCGTACTAGCTATGATATGACGACATTGGTGCGCTGCGTAAAGCCAGAACAGCTGCGCAGTCATGCGGTGTCGATGGCAGAAGCTTGGCAGCAAAGGCGTCACGAGATTGTCGCATTAAACAACTACCATGATGTGAATTACCTAACCGAGAATAAACGAAGCCCTCAGGTCGAATTGGCTGCTATTTTGGGGATCAGCTTGATGCTAACGAGAGAACTTTATTTTAGCGATGCCAAGCGTTGCGTGCAAAGCCAACAATATTGTAACAGCGCCTGCGAAGCGTTACGTATAAATGGCCAAGAATTAGAATATATCAAGTCTGAAGCCTATGCCATCTGTCATAGTTTTTCACCGTTGTAATTCCGCGTTACGACGTATCACAACTGGTTTTCATAGCAGTTTTGTGGTATAAATCGCGCCCTAAAAATAACGACTTATGTGCTGGTAAACATAGCGCATATCGCTGTATTCGTAGCAGCACTCGACAGACGACAATTGACGGCCCCCCGTCAGAATTAACATTAAGGATTAGTTTATGACTAAGCAACGCATTACTGTCATTCGTGGAGATGGTATCGGCCCAGATATTATTGACTCTGCACTACAAATTTTAGACAAAGTAGGCTGTGATTTTGATTATGACTTTGCCGATGCTGGCTTAGTTGCCCTAGAAAACCATGGGGAACTGTTACCTCAAGAAACGCTTGATTTGATTGCTAAAAATAAAGTCACCTTAAAAGGGCCCTTAACGACTCCCGTTGGTGAAGGCTTTACGTCAATCAATGTTAGTTTACGTAAAAAATTCCAGTTATACGCCAACCTGCGCCCTGTATTGTCGTTTAAAGGTACAAAAGCGCGATACGAAGATATCGACATAGTAACCGTGCGTGAAAACACAGAGGGAATGTACTCAGGTCTTGGTCAAGTCGTGTCTGAAGACGGAAACGAAGCCGAAGCAAAAAGCCTTATTACGCGCACAGGTGCTGAGCGTATTTTGACCTACGCTTATGAAATGGCAATTCGAGATGGTCGCAAAAAAGTAACAGCGGTACACAAAGCGAATATTTTGAAGTCAACGTCTGGTTTATTCTTGAAAGTGGCCCGTGAAGTAGCTCAGCGTTATCCACAAATTGAGTCTACTGAAATGATCGTAGATAACTGCTGCATGCAATTGGTGATGAACCCTCATCAGTTTGATGTCATTGTTACCACAAACCTATTCGGTGATATTTTATCTGACCTTTGCGCTGGATTAGTTGGTGGTTTAGGTATGGCCCCTGGCGCTAATATCGGCAAAGACTGTGCGATTTTTGAAGCTGTGCATGGCTCAGCCCCTGACATTGCAGGTAAAAATCTTGCTAACCCAACGTCGGTTATTCTTGCTTCCATACAAATGCTTGAATACCTAAACATGGGCGAGCAAGCTGAAAAAATCCGCTATGCACTAAAACAAGTCATTGAAACGGGCGACCGCACCACAAGAGATTTAGGTGGGGAGCACGGAACAAGTGACTTCACTCAAGCGATGTTAGAACGCTTATAAATCCCAAATCTATTTATCATAAAAGGGACTCTACTGAGTCCCTTTTTTTCGCTTACCACTATATCCAGCCCCTTTTCTTTACCTTATTTAAAAGCACGACTAGTCTTACTGCTGTGCAATTGCACCGAAATGGAACAAATAAACAAGGAGATTCACTATGAAGAAGTTTATCGCTACCCTATTTTTTGCAGGTGTTTTATTGGCCGGATATGTTGGCAACGTAGTTGCTGAGGCCAAAGTAGACAAAAGCAGTGTCTCGCAAATGAAGTCGCAGAAAATCAATTTGAATACGGCAACAGCCGAGCAGTTAGTCACTTTGCCAGGTATTGGTAAGAAGAAAGCAGCCGCAATTATCGCCTATCGAGACAAAAGTGGAAAATTCACTAAAGTGAGCGACCTCACTAATGTCAAAGGTATAGGTAAAAAAATGGTGGCTAAACTCACTGATCATGTTCAGGTCAAATAACGTTTAACGTAACAGTAAGGCATAAAAAAGCCCCGTGATGGAAAACATCACGGGGCTTTTCTTCGAATAGCGTATGTAGTTATTTCACAAGTGTTTGTAAAAACTCGTTAAACTCAGTACCTAATTCGGGGTGGCGCATCGCATATTCAACGTTCGCCTTCATATAGCCTAGCTTGCTGCCACAGTCATGGCTCTTACCTTTCATGTAATAGGCATCAACCTGTTCAGTTTGCATCAAAGAATCGATAGCATCTGTCAGCTGAATCTCATCTCCTGCACCAGGTGTGGTTTTAGCAAGAAGGTCCCAGATTTTTTCTGACAAGACATAACGTCCAACAACGGCTAAGTCTGATGGTGCGTCCGATAGGTTAGGCTTTTCAACCATGCCATGCATTTTTGCTGATTCACCAGGTGAAAGCTCCACGCCGTCTAAGTCGACGATACCGTACTTACTTACGTCTTCTTGAGGAACACTTTCCACCATGATTTGGCTGACTTGACTAGTATTAAATTTAGCCGTCATGTCTGCCAAGTTATCCTTCTTAGGATTACATGTACCTTCATCAACAATAACATCAGGTAGAACCACTGCAAATGGCGCATCACCAACCATAGGGCGGGCACACAATACCGCGTGACCTAAGCCTTTAGCGACACCTTGGCGTACATGCATGATGGTAACGTCTTTAGGGCAAATCGCTTGCACTGCTTCCAATAGTTGACGTTTAACACGCTTTTCAAGGGTAGCTTCTAGCTCGAAGCTCGTATCAAAGTGGTTCTCAATGCTGTTCTTACTCGCATGAGTCACTAAGATAATCTCTTTTATGCCTGCATTCACACATTCGGATACAACGTATTGAATGAGTGGCTTATCAACAACCGGTAGCATTTCCTTTGGGATCGCCTTAGTTGCTGGCAACATACGCGTTCCAAGACCTGCTACTGGAATAACGGCTTTCTTTACTTGACTCATATTACTGTCCTTTTACTGATAATCCACGACCTATTGCATAGTAATGCAAGCCGTATTCCAACATCATGTTGGGTTCAAATAAATTCCGTCCGTCAAAAATTAGCGGAGAAGAAAGTTTTTCTTTAATTAGTTCAAAATCTGGTGCACGGAATGCTTGCCACTCAGTACAAATAACCAAGAAGTCAGCACCGTTAAGAGCTGATTCTTTGGTGCCAACTAAGTCTAAATCATCACGGCTACCATAAATACGTTGGGTTTCTTCCATCGCTTCAGGATCATACGCTTTAACTTTAGCGCCCGCTTTCCATAAATTTTCCATTAGTACGCGGCTTGACGCTTCACGCATGTCGTCGGTATTTGGTTTGAAAGACAAGCCCCAAATCGCGACTGTTTTACCTTTCACATCACCGCCAAAGTGGCGCATGATGTATTCAAACAACTTCTCTTTTTGGGCGTAGTTAACTTCTTCAACTGCTTCTAGCACTTTCGCACTGTAGCCAACACCAGTGGCACTGCGTACAAGCGCTTGAACATCTTTAGGGAAGCATGAACCGCCATAACCACAGCCAGGGTAAATGAATTGATAACCGATACGTGGATCAGAACCGATACCACGACGCACGTTCTCAATGTCAGCGCCCATTAACTCCGCGATATTAGACATTTCATTCATGAAGCTTATTTTTGTCGCTAACATACAGTTAGCTGCATACTTAGTTAGCTCAGCACTGCGAATATCCATCACGATAATTTTGTCATGGTTACGGTTAAACGGTGAGTAAAGCTCGCGTAGTTTCTTCTCTGCAGACTCACTTTCGGTACCAATGATGATACGATCTGGGCGCATACAATCATTTACCGCAGCCCCTTCTTTCAAGAACTCTGGGTTGGATACCACATCAAATGTTACGTTTTTGCCCAGTGATTCAAGCGTCTCTGCAACTTTTGCACTCACTTTATCAGCAGTCCCTACTGGCACTGTAGATTTGTTAATGATGATTTTGTGAGAGTCCATGTGCTCGGCAATTGTTTTTGCCACAGCCAGCACGTATTTCAAATCAGCAGAGCCATCTTCATCCGGCGGTGTGCCTACTGCAATGAAAACAACTTCACCGTGTGCAATACCGCGAGCAGCATCAGTTGTAAAATCAACACGCCCTGCTTCGTAGTTACTTTTTACTAATGGGGTCAAACCAGGCTCATAAATTGGTATATGGCCTTGCTTTAATTTGTCGACTTTATTTTGGTCTACATCAACACAAACCACGTCGTGGCCAACTTCTGCCATGACTGCTGCTTGCACCAAACCGACATACCCAATTCCAAATACTGTAACTTTCATCGAAGTAATATTCCTTAATGTAAATTCAGGCGAATAATAACGCCTAATTATGACAAACTTTTGATCCTATTAGCCAAAGCAAAAACAATGCCTGAACGCCAAGTTAGGCTTTTCAGGGATCTGATAACACCGACTGTCTTTTTTTCGCGACTAACTTTACATTTTACCCCTTATTGCCCCCAATTGGGAACGGCTAACAATAAAGAATTCGAACAAAAACGACTTTAAGCTGAAAAATCTTGTAAACCAGCTGAGTTAAACTGCAAAATCTCCCCCCATACTGATTTTTTAACTGAAAGAAGCTCCTTATTTTTACAACTAAAACACTATTTTAATGATTGTTTTATCTACACCTATTGAGGTCAGTAAATTATTCCATTAGAATCGGCACAGTCTTGATTTTTACTTAACATGAAGGGAATGTATTATGAAAAAGATTCTTATGGCTGCAACCGCAGCGTTAGCACTTGCTGGTAACCCAGTAATCGCTCAAGAAGTTGCTGGTGGAAGTGAGTCTCCTGAAGCGACAGTTGGTGGCGTTGGCGTTGGTACTATCGCTGCCGGTGCTGTTGGCCTTGCTATCGCTGGTGCGATTGTGTCTAACAACCGTGGTAACTCAAACACTGTTGATCCAACTGACCCTACTTGTGGTGAAGGCGAAACATTAGTTGATGGTGAATGTGTACCTTCAACAACGACTACTGTTACATCAACAGTTACAACTTCTGTAACAAGTACTATGACCACTCCAGTAACTGTTACTGCAACAACAACTTCTTTATAAGTTGTATTTGTTGTTAAAAGCCGCCTTTAGGCGGCTTTTTTATTGTTAAGGCTTTAATTTTAGTTAACATACCTCGCTTAACGATTTAACTCGGACATACGCCCACCCATGACCATCAAAAAATTTGCGTTTGCCATTTTCGTGGCCATAGCTACAACCAGTTGTAGTGGTACGTATCACGCCTATTACGACACCCTTAAAATCGCATTTTCAGAACCTAAAGACGCCGACATGACATTAGCCCAAGTGGCCGAGTCAAAAATAGATGTGATGTTAGTGCAGCGGGGTGAAAGACCTAAGGCTATTATGGCGCTCGCCTACCTCGAGAACGGTAGACATAAATGGGTATCAGGTGATAACGCCATGTTTGTCATGGAACAAGGTCGGGTTGTGCGCACCTTAGGGCTTAACAAAGACTTACTTTACTTAGGTAACAGTCAAGAGGATCCACTGAAACGTATTGCTAGCAGCACGAAGGCCAATCGCAGTGGAAAACAAAGCAGTAAGTGGCGCTACATTACAGATTGGTCCGGGGACGAATACGGTCACCCAATTGAATCGCATTTCACTGCCCCAGAAAACGAAACACTAACTCTGCTGAGTAAACCTATTAAAACCTTTCATTATGTAGAAACGCTGAGCTATCAGGCCCCATCAGATTACCTTCGTTTTAATCGAAACTGGCAAAATCATTACTGGTTTGATCGACAAAGTGGGGCTTTAGTCAAAAGCATTCAAACGCTGTCTCCTGCTAGTGAGCCAGTAGAGTTTGTTTATTTAAGCCGCATCGCCCGTTTAGCTCATTAAGAAGTATTTACCCATGAATAAGCTTATTAAAATAATCCTGCTAAACCTGTGTATTTTTAGCAGTGCTTTGCATGCCCAAGTGACCCTGACTTGGCAGAACCACACCCAGACATATCCGCAAGCGATTCGATTAACTGACGCACTAATGCCGTTAATGCAACCAGCATACGGTAATTCAGACGACACAGCTGATGGTTTTAGCAGTAACG